>OBLW0100003448.1_pt1 | contig 12303 bp, 8 predicted proteins | sample 1520161 | NCBI WGS metagenome assembly OBLW01 (sample SAMEA3539309, study PRJEB22396) | soil metagenome | biome: tundra; feature: field; material: soil | place: USA | collected 2010-05 | depth 0.15 m
CATTCACATACCTCTTGATCTGCCGTGGATTGCCGTCCACCAACTCTGCCACGTTTTGCAGGAATTGCGCCATCACCGGATCCTGTTCGGTCAGCGATTGTTCGTAACTTCTGTTGCCCGCCTCCCGCGCGGCCCACCGTTCCTCGACCGGAGCCCGCGCCACCACGTCCACGCTGCGTTTGGCCGCTTCACTCGCATTCTTCGCCGGCCCGATTTTCTCCAGGTAGCTTTGTACTTTCTTCTCTTCCTCCAGTCCGTGCTGTTCGGGCCGGGTAACTGATACTTGCACCGGAATTGCCGGTGTCACACTCGCCATAACAAACGTCTGATCAACACTCTCGGCTCTTAACCCGGTCAGCGAACTCACATATCTCCGACGCCCCGACTTCGTTGGGGGGGGAATCATGATCGGAAGTTGCACGATCTTTTCCATGAATCGCCAGCCCACCGGTACCGCCCGGTCAACCAGTCCCATCTCTTCTGCCTTTTCGATCACATCTTTATTCGCCACTTCCAGCGCCGCCGCTACCATCCCCGGCTCCATCGCCAACACGAAAACGCAGTTCGGATAATCGCCACACAGGAACAGATTGATCGCCTGCACCACCTCCGCGACCTTGCTCGGGGCGCAGCGATCCAGATCGTCCACAAACACCACCAGCGGATCGCCGTTCGGTTTCTCCTTTGTGGCGGATGCCGCCGTCGCCAGTTGGAGCACTTCCCGAATGTCCGACTCCACGAGATGTAGGTATCCCATCTTCCCTTCGTACTCCGGCTCCCGGATCAGCTCGCGCACCGTTCCCGCGGCCTGCTCTCCCAGCTTGTCCCACGCCTTCCAAATTAACCCGAACAATCCGCAAAGAACCGAGGCGCCCTGAACGATATACCGGATCGGAAGAGTCTGAATCCCAAACGCCACCCATATCGCGACTGCACAGACGACCAGCACCACCACCGCCAGCGGAAACAACTGGCGGGCGATGGCCTCATACACCTTTCGCCGTACCTCTTCCACGTTCACCCGCCGCGCGTGTAGCCGCAACCAGAATAACTCCCGCTCCTTCACGCCCATCCGCGCCGTCACTTGGCTGATAATGCAATGTGCCATCCCTGCCCAAGTCTGCTCGCTCGTCTGGTACTTCCACGCGTTGAACCAAACGGTTGCCCGGGGCGGCAACCCATACGCCTCCCCGTCCTTGCTCCGCCTCGCTTCTAGCTCTGTGGGCTTGGAGCTGTTTTTCAACTCCTGCAGCAGTTCTCGCAACGTCACCCGCGAGGGTTGCCCTTGCTGCATAGTCGCACTCCGGTTTTCTTCGCTCAACCTCGCATCCCCATCGAGCAAATGCTGCACCCGTTTCATCAGCGAAGTCTTGCCCGCTCCCCATGGCGCCTTGATCCCGATGGTCAGCGGGGGCACCGTCTCCTTATGTGTGATCAGGCTCGCAATCGTTCGCGCATACGCCTCATACCCTAACCGGTCTTCCTCGCTCCAAAGATCGGACGCCACTTTCGGCGTCGGATTTGCCTCTGACGGAGAATCCTGATCCGTATGTCCCTCGTCGGATTTCACGGCCAGGAAGGGAATCGGCTGAACGATCGGGGGGGCGACTTCCACCTCAAGGTCGACCGCCTGGTCCGGCCCGTCGGCGAAGTTAATGTTTTCCCGCAGCACGCCCCGCTCGTTCAGTGCTTGCACCAAGCTACACTCTTTTACAGAGAGCGCTCCGTACAGAAGATGCGTGCTGTAGATCTGTTTCGCGCCGCGCGCGTCCGCGTAACGAGCAGCGTGGAGCAGCGCTTCACGTGCGTGTTTGGACAGGGGCGGCAACTTGTCCATTTCGGCCACGCGAGTATACAGCGGAAGTTCCGTCTTGACCGTGCGGCTGACGATTCCCCACAACTCACTTTGATCAATTTTCGCCTTCCCGAAAAAGCTTCTCCAGCTGTCAAACAGTCCGGCGATCAGATATTCCATGTGCAGGTTCGACTGACGAAGCGCCAGCCGCATTCCATCTGCCCGCCCCAACGCGCTACGGCTCGAAGCGCTCATCCGCGCAAACAAATTGACATCGCTCGGCCCGGTCGCCGTTCTCGGAATATCCTCGGTCTGACTCGATGGATCCGGTCGCTGATCAGTCGGAAGGTCCACCGGAAGTGTCGTCAAAAGCCTTTGAACCGTAAATGTGCTCCTGCTCTCTCGCATGCTCGCTATGGTCACAAAGCCCAGGAAATCGTTGGATGCTCCTGCCGTCATAACGCCGGCAAGGCGACCATTTCTGAAAACCGGTGCACCCGGAAGAGCCTGTCTCAGACTGGGCGCGAATTTGCCCATGAAGCGAATCCGTCTTTTAGCATGTCCGACTTCAGTCGGGCCTCGGTAGGGAAAAACGCGCACGCCCTGTTTCTCGGGATCGTAGAACAGGACATCAAACGATGATTGTTCTTCCGACGCAATCGCTGACCCTTCCACGTTGAGCGATAAAGGCCTAGGTACCGTGCCAGAAAGACTGAGTACAGCAAACCCTCTATCGCCGTCGACTGCGTCAACTCTTGCTTCCATTGGAGACATTCCAGGAGCCCCAATAAATCCCGGAAACGACAGAAGGAGACCCGAAATTGGATTTGTCGTTGGGTGAGCAAAAACCTCCGACGAGGTCACTGCAATTTGAGGGGAGAGTACTGCTACGTTTGCTAGGAGCTTGCCACCTCCCTGGACAGAACGATCCGAGAGCGTAGCTATCACGTCCAAGCGCGGGTCGCCCGGTGCAACGAGTTGTGGCTCAGGAGCTTCTGCCATGGAATCCCTCAGAACGGATTCCAATTTTATATGCCGTGACTCCATAAGCCATAATGATCCTTGTGGCAAACCACCTTTCCAGTCGCATAGGGGAATCAGTCCGCGTCCCGACCATTGACCCAGAGGTTAGCGACGACCAGAGTCTTGCTCCGTCTGGTCCGCGGATTCGATGTCCTTTGTGCCGTTGGTCGCCACGAGAAACGGAGGTGTGGGCTTGCCAGTGTGGCCACACATGGAACACCTTCCAGACCGGCGGAGTGTGCCCGGCGTGTTTATTTCAGTGGAAGGAAACCCAGTGTCTAGCGTGCGGTCGCTGGTCGCCACATTCAGATTGGTACGAAAACTCGGAGTGAGAACCTCGGTCGAACTTTATATTGCCTGCCCAATTATTTCTTGACGTGTGCCACTAATAGTTCCATAGTGCTGATTGTGAGCCGATGCGCAGCGGAGGCAAAGGCCGCGAGAAGACAGTATCAAAGCAATGCGCCGTGCCGGTGTTACTAGCACCGACACGACGCTAACCAACGTCGCCTAATAAGGAGGCAAACGTGGCTGTCAATCAACGTACCACCCGTCCATCTGTAGCTCAACTCTCACCAGGATCGTCCCCTAGAATCGCCCTATATGCCCGCGTCAGCACATCCGGTGGCCATCAAGATCCAGAAATGCAACTGCGCGAGCTTCGTGAGTACGCAGAGTGCCGCGGGTGGCAGATTACCGAAACGTACACGGACACCGTTTCGGGCTCCAAGGACTCGAGGCCAGGACTGAATCGGCTGATGGCAGATGCGTGCCGACGTCACTTCGATGCGGTGCTTGTCTGGAAGCTCGATCGCTTTGGTCGGTCTCTTCGCCACTTGGTTAACTCCCTGGCCGAACTGGAAGCCCTCGGCGTCGCCTTCGTCAGTTTGCGAGACAACCTGGACCTGAGCACGCCGTCCGGCCGGCTGATGTTTCAAATCATTGGCGCCATGGCGGAGTTTGAACGTTCTTTGATTCAAGAGAGGGTCAGGGCAGGGTTGCGCAACGCACGTGCTAAGGGCAAACGGCTAGGACGGCCGCGGGCCGACGTCAGTGAGACTCAGATTGCCGATTTGAGGCATTCAGGAGCTTCGTGGCGCACGGTTGCGAAGGAACTTGGAATCGGGCTAGGAACCGCGCACCGACTCGCACGGGTACGAACCTGACCCAGAATGCGCTTGTTCGGCGGGTCGCTGCTCCATATCCCGAGAAACTGTCGGGTATTATGGCCATCGCTTCCCACAAGCCCGTTTCTGGACCGTGATCTCAAGCTCGGTTTATCCATGCTCCTATGGCGCATCCGACAAGTGACCAGTTGAGCTCACAAGGTCCGCGAACAATTTAACGATTTCCGGAACATCAAAATAACGACAATGAACCAACGCCCGCGTTGCGTCGATCCCGGGATCTCCTAAACCGACGAACAATTCGCTCTCTGCATCTACAAACACTTGGGAGATGAAATGCTGCCGAGCTAGGGCAGTGACGTTGATCGCGCCTGCATTGGCCAGTCTGACGAGCTTATCCTCGACGAACGAAGGCAACTTTCGCAAGTCGAGATTTCGTGAGATTGAGGGGAACTCGGAGACATCCTTTACGCTGTAATACAACGAATCGTTACCAAGCACGCGAAACGCGGCATATCGCCCAAAGGCTCGATCAATCCGAGGTGCAACAACGGTGTTGTAGAGTAGTGAAAGGAAGTCGTTTAGCATGTCGAATGGCCAGAAGAACATTTTCATCAGCACCCAGCTGCGAACGTTCTGACGCCATTCTGGCTCCGAAACACCGGGAAGTTTTCGTTGCATTACTCTTCTCGGAAGTCGTCCAGGCAAACGAGTGACGTCCGGATGCGTATATTCCCAGAATGGGGAGTCCTGACGCCGCGGTATCAGCGAACCGCGGTATCTTAGCGACTCCCGGATCAATGCCACTGCTTCATCGTTTCGTGACATAACCCCTATCCAACGACTGCCGTAGATCCGAATCGTTTCTGCTTCTATTTCCGACGTCCGTTGAAGTCCAGACCGAATTCGCCACACGCGCCACAACGCGACGACTAGGCCAAGCGCCCAAGTTGCGTCTGCCAGTATCCGTATCTGTCTAGACCAGAGGGCGAGACCAACCCCAAGAAACACAAACACAAGGACGATGATGCCAAGTTCAGAAACCAGTATCCGCTTCGGCTCCGGCTTGTAGTGTAGGAAGGGTGTTCCCACCGTGATCCAGGAACGTAACCCTGGCAAGTCGACTTTGAACTCCACAGCCAAGGACAGCGCGTGGAGCATTACCATACCTCCGTGGCTGTGTGCGATGACGTGGTAAGGTTTGGGTTCTTGCGAACGCAGTCTCTCAAGCAACTTCGCGGCCGCCACTTGGCGGTGTCCGTCGCTGTTACAACCAGACCAGTGGAACGGTCGGTCCGTAGGAGATGCGACACCGGCAAGCCTGCGTCGAAGCTCACGCCAGAATGGGCTATCGACCTGCCACCAGGAGTCTCCCCTTTCGTCTTGTCGAGGAGCAAACGTCCCGTGAATCAGAAGGATCTCCGCAGATTCACCCGTGGAATTTGGCGTTCCTGTAGTTTGGGAACGACTGACGTGAGCCATGTTATTTGTCCCCTGCAAACAGAATACCCGGCCCACCTGTTTTCTGGGCGCTACTGTCCTTTCTGGGGAAGTTGGCGCACGATACTGCGTGTCGCTCGTCTTAGTTGGCAAATCGGCACTCAAGTCCCGGGGTTCCCACAAGTCGGCTTAGAGGAAATCGCCATCAATCTCCTCGAAGCCCGTTTCTGGATAACTTCGGGTTTGCCGACTAGTCGTTCCCAATCTGCTCGCCCCGGCTTCAGACGGAACCGTGCGTCCCGAAGCCCTGTTTGCAATGGCTGCGTCAAAACAACGAGAGCCTCGATTGGGCAAAAGACGGGCGCTTTCTGGTGTCGGTGGCGCTGGAGCAGACGGAGACGGCACCGATTACCGTGCTGATGAACTGGCCGTCGCCGCTCCGAGCGAGGTGGATCGTTTTTTCAGCAACGGCAATTTCGCTTCCGCCTCTTGGGTCCGCCGCAACTGCAGGGGCTTTCGCAGCAGCATCGGCAGATGCGCGGCGGGGGCATGGGCCAGAACTGTCCCGGGGGCAAGGTATAGCTGTAGGGCGGCGGCACTGGACCTTGAGGATTCACCTGGGGATTGAGGTAGACGAACTGGGCAGTGACATCGCTGTCCAGCGGTGGCACGATGGAGTCGTCGCCGTAGAGGGTCACGATGAGCCCGCTGGACGTCGTAACGCTCGGGATCCGCTGCACTAGATTCTCGATCCACGTAAGTCCGCCGTCCTCGCTGCGCTGCATCGTGAGGGTCCACGCAGCCCCGTCAATGGCAGCCACCTGAGTGCCGACGGCTCCGGATACTATACCGTCACTGGAAATCGACCCAGAGATTACCAGGCGCTGGGGAAACTCGCCGACATTTCCAATTACGTCGAGCGACCATTTTCCGTAGAATGTGACCGACATATAGGCTCCTTTTGGCAGGCGGTTATGCGCCCGCAACGATCAGACTCTGCGAGGCGGTACGAGTGACCCCATTGCGGTCTAAACTGAGAGTCAGTTTGACCACGTAATTTCCAGGGCCAGGGGCAGCGAACCCGTGGGTTCCGTTCAGCGGCAGGCCGGGGACCAAGGTCACCGGTCCGGACGGAGCTTGGATCTCCAGACTCACCGTGGATTCTTCTGGATTGCTGCCACAAGTCCAGGCGACTGTGCAAGACGGATCGGCTGACGTGGGTGCAACCGATACCGAGAAGGCAGCGATCACGGGCTGAACTACTTCCAGGCCGGTGCGGCGGGTGAAGTGGCTGCTGAAACCATCCAGGCGGCCGTTGTCCGTCAACTGGCTGAGCACCTGGCGCCAATTATGCAATGGTCCCGTGGGCGAGCCCGGGGCATCGCCGAAGCGGAATTCGATCTCGCTCTGGGTGCTGTCGTTCTGCTGGCCCCAGTGCAGAATGCCCTTGATGTTGGGGTCCTGCGCGAGACTTACGGCGAAGTCGACGAATGACGCACTGCCCAACTCGTCGGCAAGCCCGGAACACTCTACCGCGACAGTGCGCGGGAACGGCTGGGGCCCGATGGTGGCCGCAGTCGGCATGCAGAAGCGCAGAGAAATGTAGCCGGCGACGGACTTGCCGGATTGGAACTCCTGAAAGATCTCGAAGAGCAGCAGGCGGTCGACGAAGGCGAGCAGGCTCGGATCTGTTGCGTCGAAGAAGACTTCAACCGAGCGGACATTCACGGCGCAGCTGATGTCGGTGTAATCGTGCGCGTCCATGATGGCGTAGCTGATGGCGGAGTAGGTCGCAGGCGCCTGCTCGGCGTTGAAGACGGCGTTGGCGATGGCGCGCCAGACGATGATGCCCGCAGCCCTTTGTGACGGGTCAGAACCGCTGAGCAAAGAACCACGCAGGTTGTTTAATGCCTGTCCCACCGTTGAACCGTCGCTCCTCAAGGAGTTCAGGAACAAGGCGAGAATTGCCAGGATGGCGAGCAGCCACGGCGCGAGCGCCAGCAGGCCCGGTCCAAGCCCGGAGGCAATAACCGCCGCGAGAGCGCCTCCGATAGGGACGGCATTGGTGCTCAGGAAATTCTCAATCTCGATGTAGATGCCGCTGACGATGCCGTCCATAAAATTGGCATCCTGACACGCGAATTCGAAGAGGCTGAAGGAAGTCACTCCAGACTCACTCGGTGAATAGGCGATGCTGGATCCGGCCTTGGAGAAGAGCGGAGCGTTAATCACCGGATCGAAAGGGACCACGATGTTGCCCACGCGCTCCGGGCGTCCGGCCAGACCGCCGTGGCTGCTCCAGGTGACCGGGGGCAGCGGCGATAATGGGACCTCACCAAGGGGCAGAGTCCAATGCTTGGTAATGCTCGCCACGTGGGTTGTGCCATTCGTTTCTGGAATGGGATTAATGGCGATTTGCAGGAACCTCTGGGGTATTACTGTGCCCGATGCCGAGGTGAAGGACGTGGTAAAGAGGGACGAGTTGGGGTCGGCGATGTGGCCGCGTACGTTTTCCCAGGTGTCCAGTGCGATGTCCTGGCGCAATCCATATTGCGGGACGACCTTGAGAACGGCCGAATAGACGATCCCAAAACGGCCCACTTGAATCAGCGCGGCGTTAAAGACGTTGTCATCCTGGATGACGTGGAAATTGTCCGGGCCGCCAAACCGCGACTGGCCGTAAAACGCACGGAGCTTGGCTTCGTCGATGAACGGCGTCTGCTTGAGATTCGATCGCTCAATCCAGAAATGCTGTCCGCCGTCGGCCACCACGTGTAGAGCCACCACCGAGTCGGCCACCGGGGGCCGATCGAAGTCTCCCCCATGAGTGCCGGTGGAGAGAGCACCAACCACGGTCTGTCCTCCGGCGCCGCCGAGGGTCGCGAAAGCCCAGGAGCCGTCAAACAAACGGTTGCCGAATCTCGCCTTCATCAGGGCGGCGAGACTGGCGGGGTTGTTACTATCGCCGACGTCCAGTTCTGAATAGAGTTGATAGATGCGCTTCCCCGATTCGAAATGAACCAGGTAGGATTGGGCGCTCCCGACGTCGGTGGAGACCGAGTTCAGGCGGATCAGGAAGTCGTCGGTGAGGCAGCCGGGGATGACGTCAAACAGCGTGCGACCCATGGCCGAGAATATGTTGTTGAAGTCGTGAGTTTCGATGAAGGAGTCGTCGGCGAGAGCAGCCTGCGACAGAGCCCAGTGGCTGCCAGCCGCGTGGAGACGATGGTTTGGAGAATGCTCCTTGCAGAGCGTGATCAGATCCTCCAGATTCCGGGGAAAGAAAGTTACGGGAGCGTCGGGGATAAGCGGCGTGCCGGGCTTATCATGCTTGCGCGTCCATGGCGCCAAGATGGACTGAGGAATGCTCGTTATTCCCATAGTGATCTCCTAACCTCTGCTCGTGTCAGCCTGACTTGTCCTTGAGGGACATTGATAAAAAGTGAAGGAACTCGGCGAAACGTTTCAGCATTGAGAGACTATATTTCGGTGGGACGCACGGAATGGCGGCCGTCAGAAAGAAGATGAGCTGTCGGACATCCACGCTCAGGACTAAGAAGCAGTGCAGATTGTGACCCGCGGGGCATCAGGATACAGCGGACTGCGATGCCGTGCGCCGGCAGAGGATCTGCCCACCACTCCGAAGCCTGCTCACCGCTGCCACAGGCATCGCCGAGATTGCCGAGGGCGGATCGCTGGCCTGGCCTGTTCAACGCTATCCAGAGGATCGGATCGCCCCCGGAATCGGATAAGGGCTGTGTTACGAGCAAACCGGAAGTTGGTCCGGGCCAGAAGTCGGCTTCTGGGAAGTCGCTGTCAGTCGACGGGTTCTGCTGCGCCAGGCGTCTTCCGGCCGGCTACACCGTTCGTTCCAAAAACCTGTCTCGTTGGCCATCGGGAAACCATTGATTCCTCAGCACCGAGACTCGCGAGTTAGAGCGTTCCGAAAACATGTGTTTTTGGAACATGCACCCCGATCTTTGTCGGGCAGTCCTTTGAATTCTGAGTGACGCGGAACTTTGGCTAGATCACCTGGAAGCCGGGCTTGCCGTCTTGACACGAGGGCTTAGGGCACTTGCGGTCCCAAATGTCGGCACCATTCGCCCCGTAGACGTTCCCGCAAAGACTGCATCCGAGTTGATAGATTTTCTGACCATGGTCTGTGCCGGGCTTGCCCGTATTCCTAATTACAACTTGGCCGTTGCGATTGACAAAACCCACTTTCGTTGTGCCTTTTGGGCTGCGCATGATTGTGGATTGCTCTTGCCTTAGAGCTTAACCGCCGATCTCGCCTGTTTCAGCATCAGCTTTAACTCGGCGATGCTCTGCGGCGGAGTTTGAAGATGAACGACGGCATGACAATTGGGACAGATCGGTCTAAGGTCCTTGATGGGATCAACCTTATATGCTCCGTTCTTGTTGGCGATGGCCTTCAAGTGATGGACATGAATAAAGCCTTCAATGGTCTCGCCGTATACTCTACCGAAAGAGAAGCCACAGGCAAAACAGGTTGGTCCGTAGTGCTTGATGCACAGTTGCCGTGCAATTGGGTTGCGCTCGTACATCGTGACAGAAACCGACCGTGAGTTTCCCTCGGTCAATGGCTCTGAGAACGACGCCTGATAGTTGTCGAGCAGTTCGTTAAGACGTGTCTCTATTGCTCCGTCAATTGTTGTGAAGCCTCTAGGATAGGTGGGCCATCCCCAATTGGGGTGATTCTCGCGAACGAAGGCGAGGGGAACGGCGGAGCTAAGAAGCTGAATGTCTCGTACGATTGCCCTATACTCATTGGGCCTGACGTGTCGTGGTTCAGATCCAATTGCGCCGCGCGCCGCGAAACCATGGCGCGGCAGATGAAACAGCGCCAGGTCGTCCGGATGCGATTTCTTGGGAACGATCCAGTCTAGGCTCTTACCGCTTATAGCCGCCCCAAAGACTTCATCGACATCCTCCGCGGCGTTTCCGGCCAGAATATGAAGCATAAGAAACACTCTTTCGGGGCAGGATTATAGCAAGATCGCCCTTAGTATGGCCGCGGCAGAATCAGGCAGACCACGAAAGAACCCAGTGCGGCTTCAATGACTGGCACCCAGCTTCAGCCCGAGGGGGTATGGGGGGAGGAATCTGTTGCGCCAACCGGCGCGACCAAGTTCACCGGACCATTTTCTCCGAGGATTTCATTTTCTGGACCGCTTGCAGGTTTTGGAAATCAAGTCCGGTTGGTTTTCGGACTAAATCCGCCACGCTCTTACGAGGTTGGTGTCAAAGTCCGAGACCAGCTGGCTGACCCGAAAGGCTTCAGCGCTGCAAACATCCTCTCCGATGGCAATGTCGAATACCTGCTTGGCAAGCTGGAACGGGATCACGCGGACGTTTGGCCACGAACCGAGCATGCCAAAGGCTGCGCTACCTTTACAGCTATGAAATTTCAAAGTTAGGCACGACCCGACGAGTACAGGTGCTTGACAGTTCTCCCGCCGAGGAGCAAGATTCTCGGCGAGCTTCATCGACTCAGTCACCCCTTCCCTCTCTGGGTCGCAGTTCAAAATCAAGATGGTCAGCATGATCCGCTCATGGCAGTGGACCTTCCGCCATTGCTTTATGGGCGTTGCTCGAGCTTGGCGACATTGTCGTCTGGAGGAATAACCCATGCGAAAAGGACTGAGCATCCTAGGGACTATGTTGATGCTAGGACTCGGCCTGGGTTTACTGGGAAGTAGCCCGACGCCTAGCGGGGGTGCATCTTCCGCAAAACTCCGAGCCACCAACGAGCAAGCAAGCGAGACAGCGAGCCGCACTTTTGCGGAAGCGACGAAAATCGGCAGGTCTCATTGCGGAGAGAAAGACCTGCTCGAAACCGTCAACGCTTTCGTGCCTCGACCGGTGGGTTCGGTGGATGAAATGTGCGCGGGCAATCATCCTCTGGACCAGGAGTTTCAGAATCTAGCTAAAAGCGCCAACAACATCGTTTTCGCCCTCGCCATTGTTCCTGATCCGGTTCATACCCACCTAAGCCTGTTTTTTGATCGCACGATGGATGCGATTCAGCAAGGCGCGCAACAAGCGAATTGGATCTTTGACCGTGCCACAATGCCTTGGGATAGTCAGGAACATCAGGAATCGACAGATTTCCGCATCCGATTGCAGCAGCAAAATTACCAGGGAGACAAAGAGGCTCTGCCAGGTCTCATGATCTTTCGACCCGCCGGTCCGAAGACATTGAATACATCCCTGTTTGTCTTCGTGGTCGGAGAAACACCGACAGGCGGCGTGAACAAGGGGCAATTCAGTACTGCGGTCAGACTGATCGGTATCGCGGCCCACGCAAGAGATCCCAGAGCAAGGAATCCTTTGCGCATGATTGGGCCCACATTCTCCGGCTCACTGTACTCCCTCGCCCAACTGATAAGCGACGTGGTGCCCTCGCAGTATTTCAACGAAATTGTAATCCGCAGCGGTACGGTCAGCAGTTGGAATACGATTCAGTGGTTCAAGAACCAGTTTGGCAGTAAAGTCCGCGTGGACTTCGCGACCTTTCAGCAGAGCGACGACTACATGCTCCGGAGGTTTGTAGAATTTGAAAAGTGCAGAGGTTACGCCCCTGACAAAATTGCAGTGCTCGCCGAGGACGAAACAGCATACGGCAACCGTGAGTTTCCTGCAAAGCTGGCTTCGACAGAAACCTCGAAGCAAAACCCTTGCCTCGAGAGGGATCAGGCGGAGGGGCCGGCGAAAGCATCACACGAGGCAAGCTTACAAGAAGACGAAAACTCTCTGTTGCAGCTCTACTTCCCACGTAATATCTCTCAGCTGCGCAGCGCCTATCAGCAGGGACTGCAGTCGCAGGCGGCCCGGTCTACAGACAGCTACCAGGTTCGATCTACGCTGCCGCTGAACCTGCAAGACACCGGCAGCGAT
>OBLW0100003449.1_pt1 | contig 12301 bp, 7 predicted proteins | sample 1520161 | NCBI WGS metagenome assembly OBLW01 (sample SAMEA3539309, study PRJEB22396) | soil metagenome | biome: tundra; feature: field; material: soil | place: USA | collected 2010-05 | depth 0.15 m
GCCCGAGATGCCAAAAGAGCTCGAGTTGATGCTCCCCGTACCCCAGAGCCAGGTCCCGAACGAGCCAAGCGCCAGACTTGAGCGCGAAAACATAGCGGCGATGAACCACCGCATTGGGCAATCGACAGTAGCCATCGTGGCTCCCCGCAAAAAGATCGAAGGTCTTTCCCGAAATCCAGCCCTCCGCCTGGACATGGGGCAGTCTGCCCCAACTGAAAGGACCTCTCGGCTCCGCTTGATTGCGGCCTGCCACGAGCAGCGTATTGTGCGCCCTCGTGCCGCGGAAATGGTTACGCTCACCGTCCGCTCCCACATATTCAAAAGTTCCGGAGTCGATGAGCAACTCGCAGCCACCGCTGCTCGCCGTCAAGCTGAGCGCATCAGCATGGCCGTGACCCGCGGTGTGTGCGCCTTGCGGACCAGCATCGATCACCAATTGCCGCTTCGGATCATCTCCCGACATCACGTACAACCCTGCGACTGGGAACGCAACTGACTTGCGTGCGGGTTCAACCTGCGGCAGGCGTTCAAATTCCGCGACACCGGACTCGCCCAGCAGCCATAGCGTCTCCTCCCGCAGCCCTCCGGCCAGGGCTTTGAAGTCTCCACGTCCGAACAGGGCCGCGCCCGTCGCCAGCGGATCGTGCATATGCAGGTTTCGGTTCCGCGAAGGATCAAACAGGCGGCCACCATCGTCATCGCCGAGTTGCGGTACGGTTCCCCCGCGCGCCAGAACCGACAAAGCTTCCAGCATTCGTTCCAAGGTCCGATCAAACTCAGCTGGCATTGATCGCTGGTTCACGGAAGCCAGCACGGCAGTGTGGATGAACAAGTCCAGAGCGTATACGTGGTAGTAGAGGGACTGCTCGAAATGCAGCCCGTCCCCTTGTACCTGCCGGCCCGCCTCCTGTTGCACGATGTTCCAGCCACGCTGTCGCCATCGCCGCGCCGCAGGGATCTCCGGGCACAGGGTGCCAATGAAAAAGAGTGCGACGGCTTCTCCGAGCAGGTGAGTGTTTGGCGAAAAATATGTAGATAAATAGCAATCAATGTGACGGCCGGAAATCGCCAGAGCTCGAAGCCATGCTGCTCGAAATCCCTCGGGCATCGCGGGAGAATCCAATAGAAGAAAATAGACCCAGAGCCAGGAAAGACTGCGAAAAGCAACTTCCAGGCTGCTGGCCCAGTTGATGCCGATGGGATACGGATTTTTGGCATGCCAGTGCTCCCACTGGCGAAACAACTCCGCAGCAAATTTCTCGTTGCCGCTCAGCCGGTAAGCTTTAGCCAGCGTGACCAGATGCTGGTGCCGGTTCAGTTCCCACGTGACCTTGCTATCGCCCACTTCGGCGAAATCGAGATACTTTATCTGGAACCACGGCTTGCGAGGAGCGCGTTTCCCGTGAATCGGATCGCAGTGCCAGTCAATCTCAGACCCATAGTCCACCGCGTCGTAACCCAGAAGATCGAAGCGGTGTTCGCAGATTCGTTCTGCTCGCTCGATGATCTGTTTCGCGGTTTCCGGAAAAAGTTGGCGCAGTCTAGAGCACAGTTCCGGAACGGCATCTGGCGAGAAGAAAAAACGCGGTTGCGCGCCCGAAACAGTTGCGAGCATTCGGGGTGCAAAACCCATTCCTGCCTTGTAGCGCGCCAGGTCGAGACGGGCCATAGACTGCTGGCGAACGCGGTCCGCAATCTCAGCGCGGTCCATGGCCAGGACGCGCCGGTAAACGCGCTTCAGGGCCGCCGTCTCAGAACTCATTCCGCACCCCGCGAGTGCAGTAGTTCCGTGTAAAGCTGGTCGGTGTTCTCGATCATCTTCTGAAAACTGAATTCCGCAGCCACATACTCCCGTCCATTCTTCCCCAGGCTTGTCGCAAATCCAGGATCACGCAACAGACGCAGGATCGCTTCTGCGAGAGCGGATGAATCCTCAGGTGGAACCAACAATCCCGTCTTGCCATCCTGGATGATCTCGGCGTTGCCTCCGACTCGAGTGGCCACGGTTGGCAAGCCGACCGCGAGATATTCCAAAACAGCGTTGGGCAACCCCTCCGCTTTGGACGGGAGAACAGCAATATCACAACAGGCGAGGACGCGCGGAACATCGTCGCGGCGCCCGAGAAAGAGGAAGTGGCGGCCCAGTCCCAGTTCCGCAACCTGGCGCTCGTAATCTTTCCTTTGCTCCCCATCGCCCATTAGCAGAAAACGCGTCTCAGGAAATTCTCTCGTAATCGTCCCCGCAGCAGCGATCAACCAGGGATGCCCCTTCACGTCGCTGTGCATGTTTCCTACGAGTGCGATCCACTTCTCTCGCGCACTGGCCTGCTTAAGCCATTCCCGATCGCGCGATCCATGGGCGAATTTCTGCATGTCCACGCCGTTGTGAATCACACGGACTTTCTCCGGCGCAAAATGGTTCTCGGCCAGAACTGCATCACGCACCGCACCCGCATTCGTTAGCACGGCAGTCGAACGTTTCTGCAGACGCCGAAGCCAGACTCGTCGCCGCGTTTGGTACAAGCCGAGATGAGACAAATCGCGTTGACTGGAAATGATCACGGGCACGCGCGCGATCACTGCAGCTGGGATGCCCAGCAAATTCGCGTACAAATCATGGGTATGAACAATCTGGAAGCCGCCCCGTCGCAGAAAGTTCGCCAGACGAAACATCTGATACATTCCGCGGATCGAGTCAAACCCGCCCTTAGGATAGAACTCGCAGACCGAAACAGCCGACCCAGCCAGCCTTTCCAGCAGCGGGCCACGAGCGCGAAGACATCCCAGAGTCACTGCATAGCGTTCGGAGTCGAGCCGAATCGCCAGTTCGACCGCTTGAGTCTCAGTTCCTCCGACGTTCAAGGAATCCAGTAAAAAAAACACCTTTCGCCGGACCACACCCGGGCCGCCGCCGGAAGCCCGGCCGCCCCGCGATCCCGGCGCCGTAGCTGAATCAACGGCCAGAGATTCAAGGGCCTGCTCGTTCGACGAATCCATGCCTCTTCATAGTAATGGCAATTCTTTGCCGCTGCACATGTGGCGGGTTTCGTTAGTCACTCGCTATGCGGGAGTTGCATCCAATCGCTGATCACCATCAGCGCACTGCTGCAAGTGATTGAAAATAAAGACCTAACAAATCATGCCGCAAGCAACGGCTCGGTTATTGCCAGCGCGGTTTGCCGCCACCATCCCCGTGGGCTATCTTAGAACTTCGAGAATCGAACTGAAATCGAAAGGGTGAAGACTGCGCATGAGCCGGGCGATCAGCATTTTTGGTTTGGGTTACGTGGGTACGGTCACTGCGGCTTGCCTGGCGCATCAGGGGAACCGGGTTACAGGAGTCGACCTCAGTGCCGCGAAGGTCGAGGCTCTCGACAGCGGCCGCAGTCCGATTGTGGAGCCTGCGGTCGCTGATCTGATTGCAGAATCTCAGAAGGCCTGCCGCTTGCACGCCATGACCGACTCGGAGAAGGCCGTACTGGAGACTGAAATCTCCTTTCTCTGCGTCGGTACTCCGAGCATGCGCAATGGCAAGCTGGACCTTGGACACATCGGGCCCGTCTGCCAGGAGATTGGAACGGCGCTTCGCAAGAAAGACGCGTTTCATCTTGTCGTATTGCGCAGCACTGTGCTGCCGGGAACAGCCGAGACCATCGTCGTCCCCACCCTCGAAAAAGCGAGCGGGAAAAAGATGGGAGCGGACTTCGGCGTTTGCGTGAATCCCGAATTCATGCGCGAAGGCACCGCGGTTGCCGACTTCCTGGAGCCTTCCATTACCATCCTCGGAGCGGCCGATCCCGCGCACAGCAAAATTCTTCGCGATCTATATGCCTGGGTTCCCGGACGCGTCTTTGAAACGTCGTTTCGCTCGGCGGAGATGGCGAAGTACGTGTGCAACGCCTGGCATGCCGTGAAGGTTTCATTCGCCAACGAAGTAGGGACACTGGCAAAAGAGTTGCAAGTAGACGCCGAAGACGTGGTCGAGATCTTCACCTCCGACACCAAACTGAACATCTCCGCGAGGTATCTCAAACCGGGGTTTGCCTTCGGTGGTTCGTGCCTGCCCAAGGACGTGCGTGCTCTGAACTATCGCGCCAAAGAACTCGATCTTGAATTGCCGCTTTTCGAATCGATCCTGCCCAGCAATGATGCGCATCTTGATCGCGCAATCGAGATGGTACTGAGCACGGGCAAGAAGAATGTCGCCATGCTTGGCCTCAGCTTCAAGGCAGCAACCGATGATCTCCGTGAGAGTCCTCAAGTACAACTCGTGAAGCGATTGATCGGCGAAGGTTGCAAGCTGCAGATATGGGATGACAACGTGTCCTTGGGGCGCCTCATCGGTTCCAACCGGCAATACATCGAAACCGTGATCCCACACATCGGTTCCCTGCTCTGTTCGAATCTGGAGCAGGTACTGAACGACGTGGAAGTGGTAGTCATCGGCACTCGTGGAATTGACCGGAAGACTCTGGAGTCTCATCTTCGGCCTACTCATTTCGTCGTGGATCTGGTGAATCTGGAGAAGTCCCGGCGGCCCGCCGCGGGGACGTCCTACGAGGGGTTGTGCTGGTAGGCCAGTGACCAATGAAAATACTCTGGGTGAAAGCAGGAAAGTTGTTGCCGGTCGATACCGGCGGCAAGATTCGTTCCTACAACATCCTCCGGCATTTGGCGAAGGAGCATGAGGTCACCCTGCTTTCCTACTACGGCGGGGATCGCGATTCAGACTACGAAGCGGCTATCGCGCAGCGACTGCCCGGAGCCCAGACCATCTATACTGCTGCACCCGAGGGTACCCTGGCTCAGTCTCTGGACTACATTCTTCAGCTGCCGTCTGTTGCTCCGTATGCGGTGCGAAAGTTCACAGATCGCCGGGTTCGCCAGGAGGTCGCGAGGCGCTTAAGCGACGACAGTCTGGACGTTGTGGTGTGCGATTTCCTCTCGGCTTCGTTGAATTTTCCTGAGACTTTGTCCGCGCCCGTTGTTCTCTTTCAACACAATGTCGAGACCATGCTCTGGCGGCGCATGGCAGAAACCGAAAAAACTCCGTTGCGTAAGCTCTCCTACAGTATTGAAGCACGGAAGATGTCGGCTTACGAAACCCGCACGTTAGGCAGATTTCAGCATGTCATTGCCGTTTCCGACCATGATCGCGACGCCATGCTGACGTTATCTCCCGCTTGCCCGATCACGGTAGTCCCAACCGGCGTCGATACGGAGCAGTATCAAGTCGTGCCTTCGGTTTCGGGGCGTCCTCCGCTAATTGTCTTCACTGGCTCCATGGACTGGGAACCCAACATTGACGCCATGGAATACTTCTGCCGCGACGTTTGGCCCGCAGTCCTAGGTGCTTTTCCGGACGCGCGGTTTCAGATCGTGGGCCGGAACCCTCATCCCCGCGTGCAACGCCTGGCTTCGTCATCCGTCGAGGTGACGGGAACTGTGGCTTCCGTCATCGACTATTTGCGCACGGCGACGGTCGTAATCGTGCCGCTGCGCATTGGAGGCGGTACCCGGCTCAAGATCTTCGAAGCGATGGCCATGGCCAAGGCCATGGTTTCCACTTCTATCGGAGCGGAAGGATTGGACGTAACCCATGGCCGCGATGTACTGATCGCCGATAACGCCCAGGCATTTGCTGACAGCATCCTCTTGCTCTTGCGCGATCCCCAATTGCGGCGAACGTACGAGCACAACGCCGCAGCCCTGGCGGCACGCTTTGACTGGTCGCAGATCGCGCGGCGCTTCGCCGACGTACTTCGCGAGGCTTCTGCCAACTTTCGGGCCAGCCGCAATCCTCAGCGCGCCGCAGTTTTGCCGGTGCAGCCGTGAGAGTTCTGGTACTCGACGGCAACCAGAATCAAGCCGTGGCCTCCGTACGTTCGCTCGCGAAGGCCGGCCACGAGGTTCTGGTAGGCGAGTCGAGTTCCTGGTCGAAGGCTGGCTGGTCTCGCTCTTGCCACGGCTTCTTTCAGTATCCTGACCCGCACCGTGACGCCGCTGGCTTCGTCGGCCGTATTTCGGAAGTGGCGGGGCAGCAGTCCGGCACCCTGGTCCTTCCCATGACGGAGGCTACGACGCTCCCATTGTCGGCACTGCGCGATGCGTTACTGGCTGCCGGCGGCAGGCTGGTATTGCCTCCACATGCCGAAGTTCTCCGTGCTTTCAATAAGGAGGAAACGGTTCGATTGGCTACTTCTCTCGGGATCGCAGTCCCGAAGACCACCGTCGTCTGTTGCGCAGAGGAGGCTCTCAACGCGGCACAAGAGACGACGTTCCCCGTGGTTCTGAAGCCGCGCAGTTCGGTAGAAGCTCAATCCGATGGTGCGATGCAGGTTACCGGACGGCCGCGCTACGCCAAGAATGCTGAAGAACTTCAGGCCCTCTATCGGGAGATGAGCCGGACCTGCTCCCGGATCCTGGTGCAGGAGTTTGTCGACGGTGAAGGTACAGGCTATTTTGCATTGATGCACCACGGCGAGCTCCGAGCCGAGTTCGCGCACCGGCGCATCCGGGATGTTCATCCGACCGGTTCTGGCAGCGCGGTTCGCATCAGCGTCGAACCCGATCCGCAGGTTCGCAGTGCATCTCTAGCGATTCTCCACGCTTTGCATTGGCACGGGGTGGCCATGGTGGAGTTTCGACAGATCCCAGGCAGGCCGCCGGTTTTCATGGAGGTCAATGGCCGCTTCTGGAATTCCCTGCCCCTCGCCTGCTACGCGGGAGCAGATTTCCCTGCCCTGCTGGCGCAGATGGCCGAGACAGGCGATGTCGAAAAGCAGAGTCCAGCCCGGATCGGCGTCACCTGCCGCTGGCTTCTCGGAGATTTTCGCCATCTTGTGGAAGTCTGGCGCGGTGCGCCGACTGGCTATCCCAGACCTTATCCGGGACGATTGCATACGCTCTTGGCAGTGATGACACCTGTGCCCGGCACCTTCCACGACAACTTTCAGTGGGCCGATCCTCTGCCAGAATTGGGAGACTGGCTGAGTTTCATGGAACGCGCATTCCAAAAGGCCAAACTCTAGGTCACTTCGACAACGAGATCATCTCGATGGCTGAACCAGGCACCTCTTTTTTCATGTATCACGAACTCGCTCTGCCCAACCGGGCACCGTGCCACCGCGAGCCGGGATACACGCGCTACGTCGTATCAGCCTCCGACTTTCACAGTCACATGGAAGACCTCGCACACCAGGGTTGGCGCGCCACCGATGTGTCGCGCGCGATCCAGTCTTTCAATGGCAAAACCGTTTGCGTCACTTTCGACGATGGCTGTGAGACCGACCTGCTTGCCGCAGCACCCATTCTGAAGGAGTTGGGATTCGGCGCCACCTTTTACATCACCGTCGGATTCCTGGGTACACCCGGGTATCTCTCTGAGGCGCAAGTTCGCAATTTGAGTGCGCTCGGATTTGAAATCGGTTGCCACTCTCTGACCCATCCCTATCTCCCTGACCTTGACGATCGTCGCCTTCGGGACGAGACCGCGGGGGCAAAGGGTAGGCTGGAACAGATCACTGGCGGCTCCGTTGAGCATTTTTCGTGCCCCGGCGGCCGCTGGGATCGGCGAGTCATCGCAGCGGTGAAGGCAGCCAGATTTCGAACCATGGCGACAAGCCGAACCGGAGTGAATTTTGCGAGCACAAATCCACTTCGACTGACCCGTATCGCTGTGCTGAATGGCACAAGCGTCGAAGTATTCAGGCTTGAGTGTCGCGGCCAGGGCCTCTTCCGAACGCAGATGAAAGAAAGAGCACGGGAAGCCGCCAGGCTTGTGCTGGGCAACTCCACGTATGACTCCTTGCGCAGTCTGATCCTCGGTCGAGAAGAAGACTCCGGCTAGGCTCACCGCTGATTAGATGATTCTTTCCCAACGCTAAAACGATTCCGTTTCGGCCGTCGCCAGAAGTCCGTTGTCCGTCCGTCCCGTTGAAGTATGTACTTTCGTGCGCCAAGTGGCCAGTGCCCTCCGTTATCTACACCCTTTTCGCCTCCTTCTCTAGAGTGAACTCTGACGAATCGCAATCTGAGATTCACTGTGAATCTAACTTTGTGAATTTAACTCTGTGAGGGCCCCCTAATGTTCCTGGAATCGTCCCCCGATTACCAACGCGGCAATGCAACTGCAACTCTGGTCTGGCAAGTTGGAGCCACGATTCTTCTCGCAACATTGGCATGCCTGTCCCTCGGCTGCGCGGGACTTCCCACGTCAGCAGCGAACTCGTCCAATACCGCCGCCACCTCAAACGTCAGCGTTAGTCTTTCGCCTGCGAGGATCACGATCTCTTCCGGCGCCCAACAGCAGTTCGCCGCAACTGTCACCTCGACCGGTAGAACGAAATTGGGAACCGAGTCCGGGAATTCTCAGATCATCTGGCACACAACCGCAGGTACTGTCTCCAACAGCGGGCTGTTTACGGCACCTTCTGTAACCGCATCGACCGTGGTCACAGTAACGGCGACAAGTGCCATAGACGAGAGCAGCGTTGCTGCTTCTCAAGTCACAATTGTGCCGTCTAACAAGGTCGCTATTAATCTTTCGCCTGCGACGGCGACGATCTCTTCTGGCGGCAAGCAACAATTCTCCGCCACCATCACTGCCACCAGCAATACGGCAGTCACCTGGCAGGCAAGTGCGGGAACGATTTCAACGAGCGGTCTGTTCACCGCTCCGTCCGTAACCTCTTCGACCAAGGTGACCGTAACGGCCACCAGCGCGGCAGACAAGACTGCAATTGCCACTTCCCAAGTCACGGTCGCGCCTCTGGTTAAGCTCTCCATTTCCGTACGCACAATGCCGACGGGAACAACTGGGATTCCTTACAGCACGACTCTGTCAGCCACCGGAGGTACAGCACCCTACTCCTGGCAAATCTCTGGGGGAACCTTGCCCCAAGGCCTCTCGCTCGACAAAAGCAGCGGAGTCATTTCAGGCATCGCATCACAGACTGGAACGTTCCCCTTCAGCGCATTGGTGACGGACGCAACCTCCACGACCACCAGCAGTTCCCTTAGCATTGCAATAAGCCTGTCGACGACGGGAAATTTTGACGGCCCGGCGGAACTTCCGCGAGTCTATGTTCAGAGTGACCTGGTCGACACGCCTGCTCCCGGCAGCGTAATTTCTATAGCCAACGGCGGAGACGTCCAGCAGGCATTGGATAGCGCCAAGTGCGGAGACACGATTACACTCCAGGCCGGGGCAGTTTTCACGGGAGCCTTCACGGTCCCTGCGCAAGCGTGCGACGACGCTCACTGGATTATCGTCCGCACCAGCGCAGCCGATAGTAGCCTGCCTCCTGAGGGTACGCGGATTTCTCCGTGCTACGCCGGCGTCTCATCCCTTCCTGGGCGCCCTGCCCTCAAATGCACCTCCACCAAGAACGTGCTGGCGAAACTTCAGTTTTCTGCAGTGGGGAGTGGACCCCTCATTCTCGCAAATGGCGCTAGCCACTACCGCTTCATCGGTCTGGAAATCACTCGAACGCCCGCTACCGGGGTTGTCTACAACCTCGTCATGACTCAGTCCGGCGGCGCGTCCGATCACATCATCTTTGATCGAACCTGGCTTCATGGCACAGCCCAGGATGAAACCAACCGCGGTGTCATGCTGACCGGAACTCAGTATGCTGCGGTCATCGATTCGTATTTGACTGACTTCCATTGCGTCTCGAAGACCGGCGCCTGTGGAGACTCGCAGGCGATCGCCGGTGGGCTCGGTAGCCTACCCATGGGGCCCTACAAGGTCGTGGATAACTTTCTCGAGGCCGCATCTCAGTCCATTTTGCTGGGAGGTGGGACGGCTACGGTCACGCCTGCCGACATCGAAATCCGTCGTAACCACATGTTCAAGCCCATGACCTGGCTGGTCGGCCAGCCCGGATACGTTGGAGGAACCGACGGCAACCCATTCATCGTCAAGAATCTGATGGAACTCAAGAATGCTCAACGCGTCTTGTTAGAAGGGAACGTGCTCGAGGACGCTTGGGGTGGATTCTCCCAGGCCGGCTTCGCGATTGTACTCACTCCAAAGAACCAAGCGAGCGGCACCGGAAACGTTTGCCCCATCTGTCAGGTCACAGATGTAACGATTCGCTATACCACGATCAGCCATGTGGGTGGGGGCATGCAGATCGCCAATGGGCTGTCGGACAATAACGGCATACCTCTGGCTGGTGAGCGCTACAGCGTCCATGACGTCACCGTCGACGACATAGACGCGACAAAATATGATGGATATGGCACTTTTGCTCAGGTCTCTATGGGCGATGGGGCACCTCTTCTGCAAAGCGTCACCATCAACCACGTCACTGCGTTTCAACCCAACGTCATGCTGAACCTGGGAGACAAGACCACGATAAACCTGCCAATGAGCAACTTCGTGTTCACGAATAACATCGTAAACGCGGGCACATCCCCCACTCAGACTACCGGCGGTGGCACGGCAAACTGTGCGTATTACAGTGCTCCGCTGACTTCCCTCGCGGCATGCTTCAAGCCTTACACCTTTTCGCAGAATGCCATCATTGCAACTTCCACCAACTATCCTCCCAGCAAATATCCCACGGGAAACTTCTTTCCTGCCACCGCCTCTGCCGTTAATTTTGTGAATTACAACAATGGCAACGGCGGCGACTATCATCTGCAAAGTTCCAGCCCCTACAAGAATGCCGGATCCGACGGCAAAGACTTGGGAGCTGACATCGATGCCATCGACACGGCGATTGCAGGTGTGTTGTAGAGACTGCCTCTGTACCTGATTTTCACGGACCCTACCTCGAATCTGCTTGCTGATCTAGGGCGCGAGTGCAGGGTCTTATCCTTTGCCCTGGCGCCGTCGTGCGCTTCTCGAACGATTCGATATCTGATAAAGTGATCGAGTTTCCGTTCGCTAACCTTGGGGTGACTGAGCCCAGCAACGCCCTTTCTTACCTCAGGTCGAAAAAGGGGTCCGGTTTGATCAGCGTCTTCACGAATCGCATTGCCCCACCAACCCCTTGGCTCGTACTGCTGTTGTGCGTTCTGCTCTCGATTTCTTTCTGTCGGATTCGCGCCCAGGATCCTCCTCAAACCTCAACTACGTCGCAGGCCGGCGACTTTGACGGCCCTGCCGAACTGCCTAGAACGCACGTGGAAAGCTCTTTGCGAGCTACTCCTTCGCCCGGCAGGGTCTTGGCGGTACATGCCGGGGACGATCCCCAGCAGGCTCTCTCCAAAGCGGCTTGCGGAGACACCATTCAATTGGAAGCAGGAGCTACCTTCGGTACTCTCACGCTTCCTGAGAAAAAATGTGACGACTCGCACTGGATTATCGTTCGAACCAGTGCCCCTGACTCGAAATTGCCTCCAGAGGGCACACGGTTGACACCGTGTTACGCAAGTGTGCCTTCTCTTCCAGGCCGACCTGCTCTGCACTGTGCTTCGGCCGAAAATGTGCTCGCCAAGCTGGAGTTCAACGGAAAGGGCGGTTCCGGACCAATTTTGCTTGCGGCGGGCGCCAACCACTATCGCTTAATCGGCTTGGAGATCACGCGCGCTGCGTCGCCGGCGGCCGTCTACAACCTGATCGGCCGCACCAAGGGAACCGCTGATCACATTATCTTCGACCGCATGTGGATTCACGGAACTGCGCATGACGAGACCGTGCGAGGCATCATGCTCAGCCATCTCCGCTACGTGGCAGTGGTCGATTCTTATTTTTCCGACTTCCACTGTGTGGCGAAAACGGGAGCGTGTGTAGACTCCCAGGCCATCGCTGGCGGGCTCGGCGAAGACGCCATGGGCCCATTCAAGATCGTCAACAACTTCCTCGAAGCTGCCGGCGAATGCATCCTCCTGGGAGGTGGCGAGGCCACCGCTAACCCGAGTGATATCGAAATTCGCCATAACCACCTGTTTAAGCCCATCACCTGGATGAAGGGGCAGCCCGGATTCGTTGGTGGCGGAGATGGCAGCCCTTTTGTTGTGAAGAATTTCTTTGAACTTAAGAATGCTCAGCGCGTGTTGTTTGAAAACAATCTCCTCGAAAACAACTGGGGCGGATTCTCCCAAACCGGCTTCGCGATTTTGCTGACGCCCAAGAACCAGGCTAACGGGAAAGAAAATGTTTGCCCCAGTTGCCTCGTGACCGACATTACGATCCGAAAATGCGTCATAAGCCATGTCGGCAGCGGATTCCAGTTAGGTAATGGAACCTCCGACAGTGGAGGGGCGGCGAAGGACGGCGGGCGCTACAGCATTCACGACGTCATTGTGGACGACATCCAGCCGGATCTCTATCGGGGGTAGATCGGAA
>OBLW0100003450.1_pt1 | contig 12298 bp, 9 predicted proteins | sample 1520161 | NCBI WGS metagenome assembly OBLW01 (sample SAMEA3539309, study PRJEB22396) | soil metagenome | biome: tundra; feature: field; material: soil | place: USA | collected 2010-05 | depth 0.15 m
GATATTCCGCCGTCACTGCAGCCCAAACTGCTGCGCATATTGCAGGAACAGGAATTCGAACGCCTGGGCAGCAGTCAGACTCATCAAGTGGACGTTCGGCTCATAGCTGCCACCCATCGCGATCTAGCGGGAATGGTGAGAAATGGCGAATTTCGCAGTGACCTCTATTTTCGCCTCAATGTATTCCCTGTCATGTTGCCGCCCTTGCGAGAGCGCCGTGAAGACATTCCGGCCCTGGTTGCGCACTTTGTCGAGATTCTTGGGCGACGGGTAGGCCGGCAAATCGACCAGATTCCTCCAGAAACGATGCTGGCCCTCAGTTCGTATGACTGGCCCGGGAACATCCGCGAGCTGCAGAATTTGATCGAGCGTGCAGTAATCCTGTCCGAAGATGGCGTACTTCCGAACCCTTTGCTGACCGCCGGAGCGCAGCAAATCGGCTTCTGCCCGACTCCAACTACCCTTATAGATTCCGAGCGCGCTCTGATTCTGCGTACGCTTGAAGCAACCGGTTGGGTAATCGGAGGACGGGATGGCGCAGCCGCCAGGCTCGGTTTGAAGCGCACTACGCTGATCTACAAGATGCAGCGGCACGGGATTTCTAGACCGTCTTTCGATAGCAATCATGAAGTGACCGACCCGCCAGTGCAACCACAGGGCTTGCTTCCGCATTGGCAATAATTCCCGCACATCGCTTCTCGCTTGCATGTTGGGCGTGGGCATCCGTTGGCCCGGTCGAAGCGCTGGCATTACCCCTCATCAAATGAGAAGTGATTAAGTCTGAGCTTACCCCCCACGGCGCCTGGATAAGGTCTGGCAATCCAAGCAGATGGGAGCCCATCCCATTGAAATTTCGAGACTGACTCCCTCGGCTATCGGCGCACTGGGTTCTAAAACGGCTTATCTCGTATTTCCACTACTTCGTAAAAATGCCGTGGTCCAAGTCGTAATGTTGTTGTCTGATTTGTGCTCGCCTCGCAACCTTGTTGGCGATGCGGTTCAACTGTTCCTGCTCTTTTCTTTGATCATCGTTCAATTCGTCCTGGAGATTCGGTGCATGTGTACTTTCAATTTCATTGAGCATTTTGACTTCCTCCTTCGATAGCTATAAGAGCAATCGCAATGCCAAAGTTGGTTCAGAGAGAACTGCGAACGGCGCGCTGAATTGAAGCGAGTTTTTCCGCTGAGGCTCACAAGGAAGAGAAGAGTTTCTGGGGTGTCAGTCAATAGCTCGACAGACGCTGACCGTCTTCGACACATCGAGACGTAGACAGCTGCTCGTATTGTCACGCTTTAGGGCGACCCCTCTCCCTCACCGGCGCTGCGGGCTACGAGAGCACCAATGCCGCGAGCCTCTTGAATTGGCAGAACACAATTGCTACACTCGCAGCCTCTGCCGTAGCGCCAATCTTTACCGGCGGCAGATTGAAGGCCGGTGTCGAGCAACCACTGGCATCGTATCGAGGATCGCTCGCGCAGTACGAAAAGACTGTCCTTACGGCCTACCAGGAAGTAGAGGATCAACTGGCCGCATTGCATTTCCTTGAGAACGAATCACAGTCTGAAGCGAGTGCAGTATCGGACACCAGGAAAGCGGAGCAGATCGCCATGCAGCGCTACAAAGCTGGTCTGGTCGGATATCTGGATGTTGTCTACGCACAGCAGCGCGTCCTGACTGATGAACAGACTGCGTCACGGATCAGCGGCCAACGGCTGGTCGCGTCCGTGGTGCTGATCAAAGCGCTTGGCGGCGGATGGTCCGGCAGGAATGCGCCATGATCTTAAGTCGAACCGCAATCGCGCGCACAATCTACTTCGGCTGTGCTGTGTGTCTCGCCGTGCTCGGCTGTGAGCGGTCAGCGGTACAAGCCGCTGGCGATCAGCGCAGCATTGATTCGTCACCGCTTCTTTCGAATCCGCCCGAAGCCCAATCACCTATCGTCCTTGCGGCGATCAACGATCCTCAAACTGGGAAGGCTGCCTTCTCATTCAAGGGGCGAGAAGAGCCTCCGGTAATTCGAGCACTTCCCGGCGAAGATATTCGTCTGACTTACGTGAATGCAATGTCGACGAATTCACATGAAAAGTGCATCGAGGGACCTTGCATGAACATGACGAATCTGCACTTCCATGGGCTTCATGTATCGCCGAATTCCCCTCAGGATGATGTGATCACGATGATGGCAATGCCTGGGCAGTCCCTTCACTATGTTGTGAATATTCCGCTCGATCAGCCACCTGGCCTCTACTGGTATCACACGCACCCCCATGGCGAGAGCTATCAGCAGGATTTAGATGGGATGTCGGGAGCGATCGTGATCGCTGGCATTGAACGCTATGTTCCTGAGCTTCGACCTATGCGCGAGCGCATACTCATATTGCGAGATCGGGTAATCGGCAAGGACGATCCCGCCTCCCTCGAATTGATGCACAGGGTTCAACTTTCCACGAAATCTTGTAGTCGTTCAACTGAGGTTCCTGAGCGCGTTTTCACGGTAAACGGTGCCGTGCGGCCGCTGATTGCCATCGCTCCCGGAGAGCGTCAATTCTGGCGCATTGTGAATGCCTCACCCGACCTCTATGCAGACCTGCAGGTCGACGGGGAGCAACTCGAGATCGTCGCACTCGATGGAGTGCCCTTGGCCTTCCACAATCCATCACATCGCGTTGAATTCGCGTCTCATATTCTCGTGCCCCCTGCAGGCAGAGTGGAAGCAATCGTCATCGGGCCCAAGTCCGAAGCCCGAGCGTCACTTCGGTCCCTTTGCTTTAACACGGGCCCTGACGGAGACCCCAATCCGGCGATGGTTCTTGCGGACATGGTCAACCTTGCACAGCCCGGCCCCAATCCTCGCACCACAACAAACGACGCCCAGCTGCCGGTTTCCAAACCATTGTCGCCTGCTCTGATCGCGCGCGTAGAGAAAAGCTTTCCTGACTACGTTGTCAACTTCACCGAGGACAAGAAGGGCTTCTACATCAACGACAAGAAATACAGTGCGTCGGATCCACCGATGACAACCGTCTCCATCGGTTCCTTTCATCATTGGCGCGTCACAAATAACACGCACGAGGTGCACCCATTTCACATTCATCAGGTTCACTTCCTCATTTACGCGAAGAACGGCGTGCGGCTCAGGCGCCCGGAATGGCTGGACACAGTCAATGTCCCCGTTGAAGGGAATATTGATCTGGTGATGGATTTCACCGATCCCATCATCCGGGGCATGTCGCTCTTCCACTGTCATCTGCTAAGCCATGAGGACAAGGGCATGATGGCCAAAATCCTCTTTAAGTGAAAGATCCGAATTCCGGCGTGAATTCCTCGAATGCCCCGGAGCATCTAACAAGCGAACAGAGTGTGTCGAGGCTATGGATTGGAGAGCATGATCATGAAAGAATCCCCCGTTTTCGCGCCTTCCCGTGAAATAGGCGACCCGATGCTGCAGACGTGCGTCGAGAAGGTCACCGGGCGAACATCGCGGCAGGTAATGGATCATCTTGCGATTGAAGAGCCTCTCGAGATCCAGCTCACCTACGGTCCACTCAAGTCGCGGGGGACGAGATCGATCTCTGTCACCATGCGCACTCCAGGCAATGACTTCGACCTAGCCGCCGGCTTTCTCATGACTGAAGGAGTGATCCGAGACGCAAACGACATCCAGAAAATTACGCATGCAGGAGATTCCTTCAGCGAGCCCAAAACCGCCCCTCAGTCAATGGATGCGTTCAAGCTCGGCTGCAAAGAAAATATCGTTCAAGTGGATCTTGCAACGGATGTCGCTGTGAATCTAGGGAGCCTTCAACGCAACTTCTATACGACATCAAGTTGCGGGATCTGTGGCAAGGCGTCTCTCCTCGCCTTGCGCACGGTCTGCCCTTCCCGGTCGACAAACAGTTTCCGAGTCGATGCGCAACTGCTTTTTGGACTCCCCGATCGCCTTCGCGCATCGCAGGGGCTGTTCAACCGGACCGGTGGCTTGCACGGGGCAGGGCTCTTCGACTCGACGGGGAATCTATTGGCGCTTCGCGAGGATGTAGGCCGCCACAACGCAGTCGATAAACTCATCGGCTCCGAATTCCTTGCGGATCGCACACCTTTGCGAGATCGCTTATTATTGCTGTCCGGACGCGCCAGCTTTGAGCTTCTGCAGAAAGCACTCATGGGGGGGATTCCAATGGTGGCAGCCGTAGGGGCTCCTTCGAGCCTTGCGGTTCAGGTAGCGAAGGAGTTCGACATTACCCTCGTCGGGTTCCTGCGAGAGGACCACTTCAATATCTACCACGGTAGCGAGCGCATCTCCGGACATGCGCCGTCAATGGGAGAGATGGAAATAAAGTGACGATTCTAATCCTTGCCGATGAGCCGAACGCGTGAGGCGACCATGGCTCAATGTCCCGCCAGGGACAGTTAGGAACGGATAACGCGGCCATTCTCAAAATGGGCGGTTTTTGCCGCTCCTTCTTTCTCGGAACGATCGCTGTACGTCAGTGATCTGATTTCGACGGATTCCGTTCCCGCGTGACGTCGCGAGGGCGCCTGTCTCCAGCAGCCTGCGTGACGTACACTTGCTTTAACTTCGTGACAGTGATGTACTCCGTGGTTCATTTTACGAGAGTGATTGAGCCCACTGACCCGTTGAGGCCCGCGTGAGTCATGCTGTTCGAAGAGCCGATTCCGGCTCTGCCGCAAGGGGGATCACCCGTCGATGCCCGTTATCGAAATGAAGTCTCTTCCAGAAAACGCCTACAAGGAACTCAAACCGGCTGAAACCTACATGCCGATTGTTCCTGCAGACGCGAAGGAACCGGAACTCACGGTGCGCTCGGTTCTTTGGGGGGTTGTGCTTTGTGTGATCTTCACCGTCGCTTCGGCATACTCGGGCCTAAAGGTCGGTCAAGTCATGGAGGCCGCGATCCCCATCTCCATCCTTGCCATTGGCCTCGCACGCGTTTCCAGGCGCCGGTCGAGCCTGCTTGAGAATGTCATCATCACAGGAATCGGTGGTGCAGCCGGTGGCGTCGTTGCCGGCGCTATTTTTACTCTTCCAGCGCTTTACATCCTTAATCTCGATCCTCATCCGGTGCAGACCATTTTCATCTGCGTGGCTGGAGGCTGTCTCGGCGTTCTCTTTCTGATTCCCTTGCGCCGGTACTTTGTGCGCGAAATGCATGGAAAGCTGCCCTATCCAGAGGCAACCGCCATCACTGAAGTGCTCATCACCGGAGAGAAAGGCGGCTCGCAGGCTAAGCTCCTGCTTCAGGCAACAGGGATCGCAGGCGTTTACGACTTCTTCGTCACTACATTCCAAGTGTGGAAGGAAATTGTCGATTTTCAGTTTGTGCCCGTAATGCATTCACTTGCGGACCGGGCCCGGATGGTCTTCAGATTCGATGCCATTGGTTTCATCCTTGGTCTCGGTTACGTGATGGGCTTGCGCAGCTCCATGCTTCTGTGCGCCGGCGGCGTTCTTTCCAATTTCATCCTGGTCCCAATGATCTGGTTTATCGGCAACCACATCGATTCAACGGTGTACCCCGCTGTGATTCCGATTTCGAAGATGACTGCAGTCGAAATTTATCGCAACTATGTGCGCTTTATCGGAGTGGGCGCCATCGCCACTGCCGGAATTTTCGGCATCATCCGGTCACTGCGAGTTGTCGCGGGATCATTCGGAATCGCGCTCCGCACTTTCCGCCACGGTGAAGCTGCCCAGCAGGAGCGAACTGATCGTGATTTGCCGATGATTTCGATCCTCCTGGGCGTCACGATCAGCGCGATTGCAGTGGCGGCGTTCCTCGGACACCTTCCAGTCTCCTGGACCGCGGTCGCGGTGGGCTTGGTGCTGACGCTGCTTTTCTCATTCTTCTTCACCTCGGTGGCAGCAAACGCGATTGCAACAACGGCGCGTAATCCTGTGTCGGGCATGACGATGCTGACCGTCATAATCTCGTCGGTAGTATTGCTCCGTTTCGGGATGTCAGGCACGACCGGCATGTTCTTCGTGATGGCGATTGCGGGCATGGTATGCACTGCCTTGTCAGTTTCGGGCCAAACTATCACGGACCTGAAGGCCGGATACTGGCTGGGCTCTACCCCTGCAGCACAAGAGAAAGTGAAGTTCGTGGGCGTTATCGCATCGGCTACTGCGGTGGGTTTGACCATCGTGATGCTGGCCCACACGTTTCAGTTTGGCGAGGCTCTCGTCGGAGATGCGCGGCCGGTTCTGGCTTCACCGCAGGCTTCCATCATGAAAGCGCTGGTGCAGGGATTCATGAGCCACCAGCCGGTTGCTTACGTTTTGTTCGGTATAGGGGCAATGGTTGCCGTCATGATGGAAATGCTGGGCCAGCCTTCTCTGATCTTTGCCCTGGGTATGTACCTGCCCCTTGAACTCAACACACCGGCGTTAGTTGGAGGTTTCCTGTCTCATTTCCTCAATAGGCGTTCGGAAATAGCCGCCGGCGCGCGGGGCAAGAGGATTCGCGAGCGTGGTGTGATCATTGCTTCGGGGCTCATGGCAGGTGGTGCGCTTGGAGGTGTGTTGGGAGCCGCCATGCGACTTGTTCCTGACTATCGAGAAGATCTGGTAAAGACTCCTTTCTATTCTTACGACCCCGTCTCGCAATCAATCTCTTCGCTATTCTTTGTTGCACTCTGCATGTATGTCTGGTTCGGCGCCTTGAAAAAGGAAAAGGAGATTTGATGGACCTGGTTGGAAAGTATGTTGCTGATGCAGTCCTCGGCATTGACACACTCTGGGGTGGTGATGTCATGTGTCCCTCGGGCACCGGGCGATTCATTGCAGATTCCTGGTTTTCCGACGAGCCTCTTCCCGATGCTTACTTGCATCCCGCTGCGAAAAAAGTGCGGGAGTCCGGCGGCGTGTCAAGCAAAAACGTCGATCAAGAGGCATTGAAACAGTATCTGCTTGAGGTAAATCTTCCCAAAGCAATCGCTGGAATCCGCGATGAAACTGAAAAGCTGGGCGGGGCGCGTCAGTCCTATCTCACCGGTCTTGCGCTTTGTCTTGAGACGATGTGGGACCTCGCCATGGAAGTTCTCGGCAAGGGCGACCCGGTGCCGTATGCTCGAGCAGTCGCGGCATCTACGGGAAAGCCGCCCGAGCCCTCTACCCCGCAGCGAAAGCGGGAGCGCGTTGCCGAGTTGCTGGGCCGTGCCGGATATGCCGCATCCGCCAGCGGCGAATTACTGGCTGCGGTTGATAACTGGCGCCAGGAGCGCGCCATTCCGATGGCATCGGTGCGCGGCTTGAGCGCCGCAGTGATCGCGCAATTTGATCAACTTAGTGCGCAAAACCTACTTCCATACCTTCCCCGTGACCTTGCGCGAGTGCCACGCGCGAACATTAACTTTCTCCCCATCAAGGATGCTTGGTTCTCCGGTTCAATGAATTACATCGGACGGGCGCGGAATGATGATGGCACGCCGCAATACGAAGCCTCTTATGAGATCAATGCTTCGCTGCAGATCTCGTTTCCAGAATTCGAACAGCTTGTCAGCCACGAAGTTGTGCCCGGGCATGTCACGACGTTTGCGTACTTGCAGGACTTGTACATCCGCGGAAAGGCTGGTTTCGAGGCTACGGTGCTCACGATGAACACGCGTGCCGCCACACTGTTTGAGGGAATCGCCAACAATGCAATCCTGATTGCACATGGCGTCACTGAAGTCGACCAGTTGCCCGATGAAGACTTGCAGATCGGGGTATTGCTGGCATTTTTGCAGGATGATGCCAAGAACCAGTCATCGTATCTGACGTGGGGCGAAGGAAAACCGCAACAGGAGGTAGCGTCTACCTTACGGCAGGATTTTCTGGTGACGGAGGAGCGCGCCAATAAGCTGTCTGGCGCATGGGGGCAGCATCCACTGCTGGGTCGAATGTATCTACCGGCGTACCGCGCTGGCACAGAAAAGGTTGCTGAACTCCGCCGAGCATACTCTCCCGACCGCGTGCTGCCAGCAATATACGGATGCGACGGGTTAGTCGACATCCAAACCGTCGAACAAGATCTAAAGGGTTAGAAGTCCGTGTCAGAGCTCAGAATTCGATATGCCGCTATGTCCAGCCAACCAAGATGGCGAGTCAACCGCCCCTGCAATTCGAGGGAGCTTTCGGTTATGGGGTCGAAGGCGATTCTCTCGATCCGCGCGTCCCTGGGTTGAGCATGGGATGCTCCGGAAAATCATTCGCGATTCGGTTTCTACAGCTGGATACTGACCGGCCAGGTTCTCCATATATCTGCGCAGTAGTCCCTGATTGATCGGTCGGAGGAGAACTTGCCGATCCGCGCCACATTCAGGATTGATATGCGAGTCCAATGTTCCTGATTCAAATAGGCTGTGCTTACCGAGTCCTGGCAATCGACGTAGGACTGATAATCGGCTAGCAGCATGAATTCATCGCTGGCCAACAAAGAGTGAACGAGAGGCTCGAACAAGTTTCGGTCGCCGTGAGAAAACTCCCCGCTGGTCAAAGAGTCAAGCGCCTCACGCAGGTTCGCGTTCGCATCGTAAACCATGCGTGGGTTGTAACCTTCCCGCTTGCGGAACTCAACCTCCGTGGCCGTGAGCCCGAAGAGGAAGAAGTTCTCGCGGCCCACTTCTTCGCGAATCTCGATGTTCGCTCCATCAAGGGTCCCGATGGTGATGGCGCCATTCATGGCGAACTTCATGTTGCCGGTTCCTGAGGCTTCCTTCCCCGCAAGCGAAATCTGTTCCGAAAGGTCGGCGGCCGGGTATACCCGCTGACCGAGTTTCACACTGTAATCAGGCAGGAATACAACCTTCAGTCTCCCCCTCACCAGCGGATCTGAGTTGATGGCCTCCCCAACGGAGTGAATCAATTTGATGATGAGCTTGGCCGTCCGATAGCCGGGAGCCGCCTTGCCTCCAAAGGGGGACGTGCGAGGAACGATTTCAGCGTCAGGGTCTCGCTGGATTCGCTTCAACAACGTCAGCATATGGAGCACCTGAAGGTGCTGGCGCTTGTACTCGTGCAACCTCTTTACCATCACGTCGAACATGGAGTCGGCCTCCGTCGCAATTCCCAGCCGCTCATAAATAAACGTGGAGAGCTGAAGCTTGTTGCGCTTCTTGATGGCTCTCCATTCCTGGCAAAACTCCGCGTCATCGACAAGGGGTTCAAGCCGGCGCAACTTCTCAAGATCGCGAACCCAGCCAGGCCCAAGGCGCGCCGTGAGCAGTTCCGCCAAGCCTGGATTGCTTAAGACCATCCAGCGTCGAGGCGTTACCCCGTTGGTTTTGTTGGAGAACTTCTCCGGCGTCAGAGCATAAAAGTCATTGAGTACGCTGGTCTTCAGCAACTCAGTATGGAGTGCAGCCACTCCATTGACAGCATGACTTCCCAGAGCTGCCAAATGAGCCATGCGCACATACTTCTCCCCGTTCGCTCCGCATTCATTGATTAGTGAGAGTCTCTGCACCCGTCCTTCGTCTCCCGGGAATTGCCGGCGCACATTTTCCAGGTGGCGGTGATTAATCTCGTGAATAATTTCAAGATGACGCGGCAGCAGTGAACTGAACAAGCCACATGGCCACTGTTCGAGCGCCTCAGGCATTAAGGTGTGGTTGGTATAACAGAGGGCATGTTGTGTCACATGCCATGCCGCGTCCCACTCCATTGAGTGCTCATCCACCAGCAGCCGCATCAGTTCCGCCACTGCGATCGCCGGATGCGTGTCGTTCATCTGAATGGCAAAATTGCGATGTAACTCGGCCAGTGGACGGTTCTGCATGGTCTGAATGCGAAGGATGTGCTGCAGGCTGCAGGACACGAAGAAGAATTGCTGCGCCAACCGCAGCTCCTTGCCCTGGATCCCATCGTCGTGGGGTAAAGAATCTTCGAGATGTTTTCAGACGAAACCTTGTCGGCCACCGCGCCGAGAAAATCCCCGTGGTTGAAGGTCTCGAAATCGAAGCTTTCGACGGCCTGCGCAGCCCACAGCCTCACGGTGTTGGCCGTGTTGGTGCGATAGCCGAGAATGGGCGTATCGTGGGGGACACCGCGCACCGTCTTTTGCGGGATCCATTCAACATGCTGCCGCCCGTTGGTGTCAGTGTGTCTCTCTGTGCGGCCACCCATCTTCACTTCAAAAGCATCTTCGGGGCGTTCGAGCGCCCATGGGTTTCCGAGACGCAGCCACTCGTCGGTCGATTCCACCTGCCATCCGTTTCGGATCTGCTGGTCAAAGATTCCGTATTCGTAGCGGATGCCATAGCCGATTGCGGGAATGTCCAATGTGGCCAGCGAATCCATGAAACAGGCAGCAAGCCGTCCCAATCCGCCATTGCCCAGCCCGGGTTCTTCCTCCTGCTCGATCAGAACATCGAGGTCAATGCCCAGTTGCCGCATGGACTGCTGGGCCTCGTCGTATATGCCCAGGTTGATGAGGTTATTGGCCAGATGAGGCCCGGTAAGGAACTCCGCTGAGAGGTAACAGACCACCCGGACATCCTGCGCCTGGTAGTTCTGCACAGTGGAAGTCCATCGCTCCACCAGCCGATCGCGTACGGTATGGGCGAGCGCCATGTATAGATCGTTCACCGTCGCTCGCTCGAGCGATCTGCCCTGCACAAAGAGCAGGTTGTCAAGAAAAGACTGGGTGATCGCCTCGACTCCAAGCGCAGTCCTCTGGCCCATTTGCGAGCCTGCATTCGTGGGTCTTGCAGCATCTCTTCCTGTCATTATTGAACTCTCTCGCCAAAGCGGCGCTAAATCCCTGAACGAGATCCTGATCTGACCCTATGCTCGAAGGCTGCACAATTGCGGGAAAAAGGTAACGAAGAATGAGGCACAGGTTGCCGGAAGCCCATTCCGGGCCATGCGATTCCTTTCTGGTCACCGCTTCCAAAAGCGGGCAGCGCAAAGTTGCGGACGGAATCGGGACCACTGAAGTTGATGGTGAGCGGGCGCGCGCGAATAGGACTGCCATGAAAGCAGACCCGCATCACAAACCGCTTCTTTGCCCTTCGTGACCGCTGTCACTGTTTCGAAAATCTTCGAAAAGCTACACTCGCTATGTGCTTATCGATATATCTTTATCGAATATGCTGCCTACGCTACCTACCCTGCCTGGCAGGCCAGACTCGCCCTCGATTCCGCAGCCAAGCCTGAGGCGCCTGCCCCAGTATCACCATTATTTAGTTGATCTTGCGGCCAAGGGGATCAGCCAAGTTTCCTGCAGCGTGATCGGCAGGGACTTGAACCTCGTCCCCGTCCAGGTTCGCAAGGACCTGCAATATACGGGGATCATTGGCAAGCCGAAGACCGGCTATTCCGTCTCCGAACTCGTCCAGGCCATCGAAACATTCCTCGGATGGAACAACGTCAATGAGGCGTTTCTTGTGGGCGTCGGAAACCTGGGCACCGCTCTGCTCGGCCACGAACGGTTCTCAAAGTTCGGGCTGCGGATCGTGGCTGCCTTTGATACCGACCCGGCCAAGATTGGTCAATGGATTCACGAGAAGGCGGTATTGTCGCTGGACAAACTGGCCGATCTAGCTCCCCGGATGAGCATTCACCTTGGAATCATTACGACACCTGCCGAAGCGGCGCAGGAAATTGCCGATGAAATGGTAAAAGGGGGCATTCAAGCTATCTGGAACTTCGCTCCCGTGAAGCTCAAAGTCCCTGAGCACATCATCGTGCACAACGAAGATCTTTACTCCACGCTGGCATCGCTTTCCTGGAAGCTGGCGCGGCGATTCAAAGTGCCAATTCAAGAGAGGGAGGCAGTTTAGATGGCGTCGACGCCAATTGCCGTTGATCGCTCGGAGAACCCCGGGAAAGAGAAGTTTGAGAAGGTGTGCAAGATTCTGGACCGCCACGCACGCCGCCCATCAGGACTGATTCCGATCCTGCAAGCGATTCAACACGAATACCTTTATTTGCCGGAAGAAGTGCTCACCTATGTGGCGACTTCACTGGATGTTCCTCCGGCGCGCGTATTTGGCGTAGCCACTTTCTACGCGCACTTTGCGTTGGAGCCGAAGGGAAAGCACGTCATCCGGATCTGCGATGGAACGGCGTGCCACGTGAAGCAGTCCCTGCCCGTGCTGAATGCGTTGCGCGAGAAGCTGGGCACGAGCGAAAAATGCAAGACGACTCCCGACATGCTGTTCACTCTTGAGACGGTCGCCTGCCTGGGCGCTTGTGGACTTGCGCCGGTGATCGTGATCGACGACCAGGTGCACGGCCGAATCACTGCGGCGCGCGCATTGGCTCTCGTCGATGAGATCCAGACTCAGGAGGCG
>OBLW0100003451.1_pt1 | contig 12298 bp, 12 predicted proteins | sample 1520161 | NCBI WGS metagenome assembly OBLW01 (sample SAMEA3539309, study PRJEB22396) | soil metagenome | biome: tundra; feature: field; material: soil | place: USA | collected 2010-05 | depth 0.15 m
GAATCGCACTTTTGACTGCTGGAACGGGAACGGACGCCGGGACAAATGGGGGGAATCTTGGCGCGGGTGGAACGAACGAAGGCGATGCATTTATAGGAACGGGGACATATTTGGTCGGAATTTTTCCCATCAAACCAAAAAATAACAAATAACTAATGCTTGCATAATTAGTCGCTTAAATTAGAATGTCTTTAGTTGTTAGAAATGACCTAAACAAAATAAGAAGCGTCGTGTTTGGCTCCGGGCAGTTGCAGGCTTCATGGGCAATTGCACAATTGTTTCTCTTTTTGGTTCCCGTGAACACGGGCGGCGCAAGAAAGTAAACTATGAAAAAAATAACCACGATTGTTCTGCTGGGTATGTCTTTCTGTTCAATCTTGTTTGTTGCAAACGCCCAAGTACCGCCTCTTTTGAATGTTTCGAGGGATTCTTCGACCTCACTGCAAATAAGTTGGACAAACATTATAGGAACAAGTTATAGAATATGGATGGCTCCCTCCTTGGACGCATTTTCTTGGGCACCCTTCGAAGATGCTTTTTCGGCGGAGACAAATGTTCTGGTGAGTGTGTCTACTGCGAATTCGCTCACGGGGTTTTTCTACCTTCAAATTCCCACGAACGGCACTTTGCCAGCAGTTCAGATTTTCTCCCCGACAAACAGCCAGACCGTCAGCGGTACGATTCCCATTGGAGTTGGGGCACAAATTGGCAGCCAGTTGCAAGGAGTAAATCTTTACTTGGACAGTGCGCTCGTTGGATTTATTGATTCGGGCGGGATTGAATTTGATCTGGACACGACCCATTTCGCCAACGGGCAGCACACGGTTTATGTTGGTGCCGTGGACACCGCCAATAATGAAACGCTTTCCAGTTCGATCACGTTGGATTTTGAGAATCCCGTGCGTTGGCTGGATGCAGATTCACTTTTTGATTCGTTTGTGCCGATTGACGTGACATCGGACATTTTTCCCGCCAGTTGGCTGGTTTCCGTCACGGACACCAATGGCACAATTGTCAGAACAATTTCAGGTTCAACGCCGGATGGCAATATTCAAACCAATTGGGATGGCACGGATAATAACGGCATGTCGTTGCCGGTGGAAAGCTTGTATGAAATTACCGTAGACGTGACGGGATCGGGCGGTTCTACCATGATGATGGCTTCGAGCCTTGCCAGCACTTTAGGGGCAACATACATTTCGTCCCAATTAAATTCGCATGGAGTATATGAATACACCATTCAAAAACCCGCGCCGAACCCGCTGACGGCATATCTGGCAATTCTGACAATTTATAACCAGCTTACGCCGGAAGAGAAATTCATATATCCACCGTTGCCGGATCGTCCAGCAAACGATCCTTACGCCACGACCACGGTCATAATGTCCACGCGTGATATATTTCTTGCCAGCCATCAAACTTCGGGCACGACTTTGAACATGTCGTCGGGAACAGCAACTCCAAACGGAGGTTCGGGCGGCACCAGCGGCTCGACTGGAACTGCGGTTTGGCGAGAAAAGAATTGGAGTAGCGGCGAAATCGTTTTGGCACGTCAGAAAATCACTGGTAGTGCGGGATTGTTCTTTGATGGAATCGTTGCTAATCTTTTGGGAAACGTCAACACTTTGGTCGCAACTGCGCAAGATTCAGTGAGCGGCGACCGTGGCACCTATCATAATGCCGTTTTATTGATGCAACAAAATGGTGATTTCAGTTCTGTCACTAACGCGCTGGCATCAAGTAATCCTGATACGCGAGAATTTTACTTTTATGGACATGGTGGAATCGATGGCAACTCGATTGGTTATCGCGATGGCACTCCTAATGACGGCATAAAGGCGATCAATTTGAGTCTTCTTTTGCGGAATTATTATTTGCCAGCCAGAAATGGGAACCCGCAGAAAGTTGTCACGCACAAACCGTTCGATTTTGTGTTTCTCGATGGTTGCATGACAGCCGTAGGAAGTTTTCCCGAAGCATTTGGAATTCCGAAAACTTTGAGAGACAATTACTACTTGACCAACAACAAACACAAGCGCTCGTTTATGGGTTGGAATGGCAAACTCTCTTTAGCTATTTTGGACACATCATCCCTCAATTGGAGCCTAGCATTCTGGAATTCATGGCTTGGTGACCCCACAGGTAAAACAGTGGAACAAGCGGTAACAGACGCTTTTAATCAATATCCTGATGCCGCCAACCAAGCAGTGTTAACAATTTATGGCAGTACATCGCTCACATGGAGCAACTGATGAAAACTGTAAATGCGATCCTGATTTCTTTATTGTTTCCCATGCTCATGTTGGGCGGGGAAAAGGAAGATACGTTCTTAAAGGAAAAAATGCTCCCGCTGGCGCAGGAATTCGTAAAACGAAATGAACTACCAACCGCAGATTTCGGGACGAACAATATCCAAAATTACAAAGTCCGATTTTTTACAGACGGACGTGCGGGATGCACCGCCGACCTAAAATTGAGCAATAGTTATTCCTTCAGTTTTATTTCGGATGGAACAAATACTGAAGCTTGGTTTTTCAACGACGGGAAAACCAGAACTTATTACGCATTAGAGGACACGCCAAAAGAGAAAATTGATGCGGTAAAAGCGTTGAATCTCCAAAACAAATTAAACGACAAAACTGCTTTGGAAGTGGCTGAAAGATTTTTCAAATTGCAAGGGCACAAGGAGGAAGATTTTCTTCCGCCGGAACTCACACAGTTATGTTGGACGGGGCCGCCGGAATACGCTTCATTGGATGGTAGGTTGCTTCCTTACTACGAAGTCGGATGGTATCGTAAAGACGTCAAGCTAGCAGATCGGGACGCCGGAGTCGCTAAACTCTCGCATGTGCGGATCGAGGTTTCAGGCATTGATTCTCATTTGATTTCATATTCAAAACATTTCATGCCCATCGGCAGCGATTTTTGAAAATGGCTTTGGTGCCAATCGAAATTGTGTGCGGACAACCGAGTTAGAAGCGCGACTGCATCCGACTCTCGGTTTTATCTTTACATTGCAGGCGTGCCAAAAGCAATTTAATTGAAATTTAAAATATGAAACGCATGATGGAATGGATGGTGGTAGTTTGGTTGTGGCTGATTGTGGCCACTGTTGCGTCTGCCGCGCTGATGGTGAAAGTCGCCCCACCCAAGACCACCGGCGGCAGGACAATCATTCAATTAGATCTAAAGAATACGTTCACCAACAATATCGAATCCGTTCGCGCCGTCGTTTTCTTGCTGGATGACCAAGGCAAAATGGCTGGACAAGCCGCGTATTGGATCATTGGCGGCGCAAAAGACAAGCCGGGCCTTGCGTCAGACCAAAAGACAACCTATAACTTTGTTGTGACCACAGACAAACCCTTCACCAAGACCAAAGTGATGGTGAACCGCCTGATTCTGGAAAACAGCAAGCAGGGAGATCCGATCAAGGATGTCCAAATCTTTCAAACCCAATAAATCAAAAGTGCCAGCAGAAATGCCAGCAAACCTCATCGGTGGGGAGTACACTGGAGTTAAGAAAAGTCGGCTGGAGTTATCCTTGACATAATATAGCAACGCTTTTATTGTCAAGACAACGGTGATGATTTAGACAGTTGATTTCGAGTGGCTTGTGGAAGGCGGGACGCGTCCGATTCCGACCCTCGCCTCCAGTCTTAACTGACTTTGCAGCAAGGATTATGGAGGCATGGGGTCCGCAACGGACACCAAAACGGACACCTGATTTACTACTCCGTAAGAACCAAGCATAACCGGCCTTTACCCGCCGCTTACTCGCTAACTCTTCGGAACCGGCTTCATTTATTCTCGTTGTTGCGATGAATAACATGAAGGCACGATACCGCTTAACCTACCGAGGCAGCCGGCAGATGTTCTATTGCGTGGACAAAACCACCGGCAAACGCACCAGCCTGACCACCACGGACAGAGACGAGCCCAGCAGATTATCGAAGCCAGAAATAACTCGGAACGTCAGCCCGTCCTGAATCTCCAAATTGCCAAGGCGTATCTGGCCGGCACCGACAACGGCATTGCCACGCGCACCTGGTAGCAGGCGATTGAAAGCCTCACCAGCACCAAGCAGGGAGCAAATCAACACCGCTGGCAAACCGCCGCCAAAGACAAGGCGTTCGCTCCGTTGATGCCGAGAATCATCATTGAGACGCCGGGCGAACTGTTATTGAAAGTGCTGCAAACAGGAACCGTCTCGACAAACGTTTTTCTCCGGCGCTTACACAACTTTTGCGCGGATATGAATTGGCTCCCGTGACCGCTCATCCCGAAACGACAATGGCCCCAAGTGCGATTCAAAGACAAGCGTGCTATCACCCTTGAGGAGCATCAAAAGATCATCGCTGCCGAGGTGAATCCAGAACGGAAAGCGCTTTATCAGTTATGCTGGCACCTTGGAGGCAGCCAGGGCGACATTGCGAGCATGAGGGGCGAAGATGTTGACTGGACGAATGACACGGTCAGTTTTACGCGGAAGAAAACGCAAGTGCCGGTAATTGTTCATTTGGGAGTAGAGGCATTGAACCTGTTTAAAGACCTGCCAGCCGAAGGCGTTTTGTTTCCGTATCTATCGGGGGTGCGCGCAAACGACCGGGCGACGGAGTTTAGATCACGCTGCCGGCAGCTTGGCATCAGCGGCGTGACATTGCACAGCTACCGTTACGCATGGGCGGAACGAGCAAAGACCTGTGGCTACCCTGAAAGATTCGCGCAGGAGGCTTTGGGGCACAACATCAAGGCTGTGCATCGGGCTTATGCAAAACGGGCTTTGATGAAAATTCCGTCACTGGAGGATTACGAGCAGCGGGCAGCGTGAAAGGTGCTCCGGTTCAATTTGTGAAAGTGGCCGTGCGGTCTATCCTCACCATAGACAGCATTTTTATCAAGTGATTCCACGCATTAAATACCAGTATTACTTTTTCCTAAAGCTTTTGTTACAGCGGCTTTGATGGCGTCTCCGTGCAAGCCTTTGGCAACAATTTTTCCGTCTGGACCGAGAAGCATGCAGCCCTGGAAATCAAAATCACGTTTACTGGAATCAGCCGGCAGACCCAAGCTAATGCGCAACGGGGTTTGCAGATACCACGGCATATCTCGCAAATGCGTCTGCGGCCATGGAAATTCCACGTCGGGGACACCTCCCAGTATGGTGTAACCACCCGCTGGCTGCACTTTCAAGGTCAGCACGGCAAGCCGGTTTGTTCCGAACGCCGCCCGTGTTTCTCTGACAAACTGGCTTTCCTGATTTGCACTGAAAGCAGGCTCGAATTCCAGCAACACATATTGGCCGCGATGATCGGCCAGTTTGAAGGTTCCACCGTCCGTGGTCTTCACTTCAAATGGTGTCACCGTTTCGCCGATTTGCGGCACATGAACCATCTCCGGTTGCACCGTTCCCATGTCAAAAGGTTCGTCGCTGCGGCTACCAAGCATTTCAGGAATTACAATCGTCCTTCCAGCCGCGCAAACAAGTTCGGCACCGCCGCCGACTTTGTCTCTGGCAACCCTCAACTCAAATCCCCAGATTCCGGCGGGCACATCGTCCACGCGAAATGTCCCGTCAGGCGCGATTTGCCCTTTAATCGCGCGGTTATCGGGGGCGGGAGCTTCAAGCATAATTCCAGCAAATGGCCTGCTGGTATCAGTCGTGCCTTCAGGCGACACCTCGCAAGGAGCCGACAGCTTACCGATGACTGCGCGTCCGCTTCCGCCGACGATGACGTGGTTGGTTCCCCCGGGCTTGACGACAAATATTTCTCGGATGCCATTGTGGGAAATGCCACGCACACCGGGTGGCACAAAAGTAAAGACGAATCTACCGTCACCATCAGTCACTGTCCTGTAACTCCTAGAATTGTGAAAGACGGCAAGGAGATTCGTGAACCGCCCCAACGCAACTTCTTCATTGGCTCCGAGGCGGGTGCCAATTCGCAGAACCCCATCGATTCGCCCCCAAGGCTGGAGCACGATTTTCGAGCCGTTCACGAATTCCTGTATTCCCAATTCGGCGTATCCATTTTCATTCACCGCGACAATGCCATTCGCATACTGCGTCGAGGGCAGAGTAAAATGGCCGTCTTGATCTGCTATGACCAGAACTTCACTATGGCCGGAAGCCTCCACCAATTTCGCTTGATCCAGCTCAAGTTGATAACCTGAAACTGCCAACGCCACTTGCGCCCCGACCGCTGGTTGTCCATTGGGGAGAAGCACGGTTCCGGTAATGTCCGCAGCAAAGACTGTTATGCTGGACAGCACCCAAACGATCAAAACTCTCATGGCTTGCGAAGTCATCAAATTTGCGAATTACAGTCAAGCATTTACCGCCGAGGATTGACCAACGGATACGACATGTCCGTTCAGCGAACCATTCCCCGAACATCTTTGTTTGGCGGCATTTCTTTTCTGCCAGTGCTGATTCAATGCATTCGTGACCTTGGCCAGCCACGTCCGGTCTTGGACTTGTTCCAGTAGTTCCGATGCGGCAAAATACTTGACGCTGGACGGCTGCGGATTGCCCAACGGCTTGAGCAGACGTGCCGCCACCAGAATCGGCACATCCGCCGGCTGGCAGTTCAGCACCCAAGCCGCCTGTTCCGCCGTTAGGCGGGCCGGCAGCTGCCCCAGCAGCCGCATAAATTGATGTCGGTCCTCCCTCATTCCAGTTTGAAATTCTGATTCGCCGGATGCCGCTGGCCGAGCAGCTTGACGTTCCACCAGCCATTTTCCTTGGCGACATACTTTGCGCAGTAATCCGACACATCATCCCGATTGTTCACCGGCTCGATCCTAGCCCGACCGTACCTGTGAAACCACTTGTCCCAAATCTCGGTCCGCCGCATGTTCTTGCAATCACACCAAAGCGCATGGGCATGACAACCATCGCGCCCAGGGTTTAATTCCAACGCGTAGAAAAACGAAACGCCCCGCATTTCCGTTCTCATAAACTTCTCGTAACAGCGCCGCGCTGAATCAAACGACGCTTCCCAAGCAAATGTCAGATGCGAGATCACCTGCCATGGGGCCAGCGAGTGAACCCAATCACCCATCTCCACGTTTAACTGCGCGGCTTTCAACCGCATTTCCGGCTCAAGATTTCGTGCATTGTTCATAATTGACCATTTGCTTTTTATGCGTAGACACACCTTTCGGACAAGGATGGGTTGGAGGGGGGCGGGCTGCGCCCGCTCCCCCACCAACCCCAACCCTTGGGGTCGCCATGCGTGACCACAATACGACTTACTCCAACGGCAGCACCGAACCGGCACGGATGATGACGCCGTTCTTGGCATCAAACCCGTTTGGCTCCATCAGATCGAACTCAATCACCAATTTCTGACCCTCTTTAAACGTGCAGGGGCATTCTTTGGCAGCTTGCTCGACCGTTTGGACGCTGCGAGGGCACCACACCTGGACTGTGGGCGCTTTCCCGTCGGCGCACTGAACTTCGTAAAGGTTCACGATGCCGACGACCTTCTTGGCTTTGTTTTGAACTTCTTTGTAGCAGTGAGCCACAAACTTGGCGATGACCACGCGGCGGCCCGCCAGGAAGTTTTCAACTGCTTGTGTTTGTTTCATAATTTTTCGATTGGCTTACCATGCGACAGGGACGCCACGACCTTCGCCGTTGGTTTTACAACGATTGATCCGATAATTGAACCAGCCACGTTGGACAGACGGGTGGAGCAGCCGACGAACACGTTGCGATGTTCAGGCGGCTTGTTTGTGTGGTGAATTGAGTTCACGCGCCAACTTTAGCGCGAGTGGAAAATCTGTCAGGAGATTGGGACGCGACCACGAAGGGTGCTGTCCTAAACTATTGGCGATCTGATTTTGGAGGTGGCCCGGTTGGGCGCTTGCTGGTCAGGCCAAGCCGTTCCCGACGCTTCTTGATCGCGGCAGGTGTCAGCCATTGCAGGACTCGCTTGAAGATCGAAATCGAAAGCTGCTTCTCAGTCTGCTGGTTGTATTTCTCGCAGAGCCAGTTCAGCGCCAGCTCGTGGTTCACCGGATCAATGGTCTTTCGCGGCTTGTCAAAAACCTCGGCATGTTCGCGCATCCATGAAGTGCCGAGGGGGTTGCTACGCTGCCAGGCCAAAATCTCATCGTTCGTAAAATAATGCGCCAATTCAGCAAAGTAAGATGAAACCGCCTCGCGCTCGGCGATTTTCCGTTTCTCCGGGTTTTTGGTGCAGTTGGCTATCTTGAGCAAGGCAACCGTCTTCGGCTGTAATTCTTCCATCACTTTCAGCCGGGCGTGATAAACATCGTAATTATCAGTATCTTTGGGGTCGGGCTCAGTTTGATAATTGGGATGTTTATTTTCGATGTAGGCAAGATCGCCTTCAGTAGCATCAAAACATTGGCTAAGCTCTAGCAAGTCCTCCCTCGTCATGCTGTCAAACCGCTGCATTTCCTCCATCCGTTTCCGAACGTGTTCCTCGGGTAGTTCAGGCCGGATAAAATTGATGTTCCCTTGCTCCTGGTGCCCGTCCGCAAATTCATACCATTGCATCACCGCCCAAACTTCATCATCCTGCCTGAGGTCGTCCCAAAACTGTTCTGAATTTGGGTCGTCCGGGTCACAGGTGGCTTTGCTGGCCTTTATTTTGCCATAGCCAAACACCGTGCGGACATCCGGCACGGGCACAAGCTGGAAATGATCCCGGCATTCGATGAGTCGAACGCCGGAATAGGGTGGAATGTAAATTTTGCCCGATGCCTCTGGCATTCTTTTTAAACACCAAAACCCCGATTTTGTTCCTAATCCGAAGTCGTGACAAAACTTAGCAGTCTGCATTCCGCGCTGTGCCAGACTCGACTCCGCTTGTGTGCTCGCCCGTCGCATCCAAAAGGCAATCGCTCCGCAAGCCAGACTGCCGGCCAGCTAAGTTTGATGATTCGGCAAACCGACAGACTGGCTTGCTCAATTGAATCAGTGCGACCGGACTGCGCGCACCGCTGCGCTCGCCCAGGCTTGCGCTCCATTCCGGCAACCAAGTTTCGTCACTCCCGGCAATTGAATGGCGCGACCAAAACGGCGCAACCGTTCTCCGAACCGCTCACAGCTAATTCTCCGAGCGGAATTGCCGCATCCGTCACGTCACCACAACTGCTTGCGCCATGCCCGGTTACCGATGGCTTCATGCGCCCAACGCTTGTACCTAATTTTTACTAATATTTTTCTTGTTGCCAAAACATAAAAGTAGTATAACTAACAATTGATGGAACAGGAAAAACAACTCTTATATTTAAAACTTATGAAAATGATTCAACCCGTTTATGTTCAAACGTTGATTCTTGCTGGTTTTATTGTAGGGTCAAGTGTGCTCCAAGCGCAGGAAAATCCGTTTCAACGAAATTCAACGAATGATATAGACACCCTGTTGCAGGCGATTGAGGCGACGACTCCACTTCCCGCTGAATCTGCGGCCGATGGCAGTAATTTTTACTCCGCGCAACATTTCCCCGGCAGCGAAGAAGAATGGCCGCCACTGCCCGGCGACGTGCTCGGGTTGGATGTCTGGCCGCTGGGCGACGGCTTCTTTCTCATGGACGACCGGAATGTGGATTATGCGGCGATACCTGGCGGCAGGATGCGCCCGATGAGCATGGATCCAAATGACCCTGACGATGGCGATACCAACAGCTACACTCCCTTTCCTTTCGAGAGCGCTACATTCACCACCAACGACCTTTGGTTGGAAATCACCGGCAAGACCAACACGACGGCTTATCTGGTGATTCACCCGCCGTGGAATGTGACGAATGACGTTTATGACTTGCTCTACACCACGGACTTGGCACTGCCGATCTCATGGCAATGGATTTTACGCACCGATCCCGGTCAGACGAATCTGGTGGTGAGCAATGCATTTGATCCGCAGGGATTTTACCGGCTAGGTCCCCCCAACGACCTCGTTGCCAATGATTCTCTCGGCACCAATTTCTGGGTCGCGTTCTATAATATGGACAATAGCGGTGTTAATCTGTCACTCTACATTTCAAGTCCAGTTGCAGCAACCGGGATGGTGACCATTCCCGGCCTTAATATAACGAATCATTTCTCAGTAGCGGCGGGAGGCGTGACCAACGTATTTATTGCGAGCTCGGCCATGATCACCAATTATGACGAGATCGAAAATGGTGGCATTCATATCACCGCCAGCCAGCCGGTGTCGGTTTATGGAGTAGATTATTCTGAATATTTAAGTGCGGCCTTTACGGCCTATCCAACGACACTGCTGGGCACAAACTATTGTCTCATGGCACATCCTGAATCCTTTAGTTTGGCAATAATTCCACCCCCAAACGGTAACACATATATGCCGGAAGGCGGAGGCGGCAGCACCTATGCTTCTCAATTTGCCATTGTCGCCACCGCCAATAACACCACCGTGATGATTACTGCAACAAACGCTAACCTTGATGGATTTCTTTGGACTAATGCAATCATCCTGCAAGAAGGCCAGACTTATCAAATTAGGAGTGTTGGAGCATATGATGATGTGACTGGAACCTGGATCACCTCGGACAAGCCGGTAGCTGTCTTCGCGGGTGCGGCCGATGCCTACATACCTAATAACTCACCTGTAAACTATTTTGGTGGTGCTGACAATCCCTTGGTGCAGGAGCAACTGCCGGTCAATCTGTGGGGCACAAATGCCTTGTCCATGGGTTTTGCCGGGCGCACGAATGGGGACAACTATCGCATCCTGGCGGCGTATGACTACACCATGATCACGATCACCGGCTTGGTGGTTGCATTGCAGGATACTGGCTATTCAGTGATTCTGACGACTACCAATGAAGTGGTGACGGTCACCAATATGGCCGGGCGGTTTTACGACATCATGGTTCAGGGACCAGTGCAATTCCAAGCCAATAAGCCCATCCAGGTCGCGCACTTTGCAAATGGAGCTGGATTCGATAACTCGTTAGGAGACCCCACCGAAATATTGCTGCCGCCGACCGGACATTATTTGCAGACGAATATCTTTGTTACGCTGACCAATGACAATGTTACGGGAGATTTTACCACGAACTTTGTGAATCTGATTGTGATGCAGGCTGCGATAACCAATACCCTGGTGGATGATTTGCATATAGCGACGACAAACTTTGTGGCGATTGGAACGAGCGGCTACTATGGCGCGCAAGTCACTCTCACGAATAGCGGTGTGCATAAGGTGACGAGTTCGCAGCCCGTAGGTGTTGAAATCTATGGTTTTGGAGACACTGACGCCTATGGCTATTTCGGAGGTTTCACCAGATGAAGGTATTTTAGATAATATAAAAAGAAGTTTATATGAATACTATAAATGGCATTCTAGTTTTGGCAGTCACTCTATCGGCTCCGCAATTCGTTCAAGCGCAGGGGACGACCTATGTGTCGAGTTTAGGGGAAACAACCGTTGGCAGCTTATCTGTGGGTAGTGATTCATGGCTGGCAATATTTTTTAGCACGGGAGGTTTTCAGGCCAAATATTCGCTCAACTCTGTTCAGTTAAACATGGCTGATGCTACCGGCAACCCGAATGCCTTCACCGTCACGCTTTATTCCGCAATCAACACTCACGGAGCCATTTTTCCCGACACCAGCCTTGGCACGCTGAACGGTTCTTTGAGTCCAGTGAGCAACGGTATCTATACTTATACTGCAGCTTCGAGCATAGATTTATTCCAAAATTCTGCTTATTTCATAGTGCTTACCTCTGGAACTACGGTTGCCAATGGTGCTTATGACTTGAATATTACGAGCACCTACCCTCCCAGCACCGGCGGCGGCTGGGGCGGAGATTTACTTTCCTCTCATTCAAGTGACGGCGTAAACTGGAATTATATTGGCGGAAATCATGCGCTATTTGCCATCACCGCTACGCCCATTCCCGAACCGCCGGCGGAAGTGTTGTTGGGCTTGGGCGGCATTTTGCTCTTGGGCTTCGGGCGCTGGAAAGCAAAGACGGCAAATGAAAAGCTCATCGTCAACGCGATTAGTATCTGTGCGATAACGCTGCTCGTTCCGCACATCATTCAGGCACAGGGAAGCACTTGTTGGGACGCATATTCGGCACACGACTTATAGTGGTTGACATGGAAACTTGCTACCAGGTGGACACCAAAACGGACACCAAAGGAGTTAAATCAGGTTAAGCTGGGTTAAGCAAGTTTATGTTGATTTGCCAATGAACTTGGGTATATTTGGGGTGCAACAACGGGGTAAATTGGCCGATTCCGACCCTCGCCTCCAGCTTTTTTGCCGGCAAATCCCATTCTTTCACCA
>OBLW0100003453.1_pt1 | contig 12295 bp, 13 predicted proteins | sample 1520161 | NCBI WGS metagenome assembly OBLW01 (sample SAMEA3539309, study PRJEB22396) | soil metagenome | biome: tundra; feature: field; material: soil | place: USA | collected 2010-05 | depth 0.15 m
AAGGCATCAGTTCATTGTAAGCAGCGCGTAAACCGGACTGTCAATTCGCACTCCGGCGGGCGGGTGTGCTATATTCAGTTACGGACCAGTAGCCCTGGAGTGCTCCGAGGCTTGCCGGTCTGCCGCAAGGATGGGCCTGTGGCGCAGTTGGGAGCGCGCTTCCATGGCATGGAAGAGGTCGACGGTTCGAACCCGTCCAGGTCCACCAAAACAACCCCCAACAAAACATAGACTTACGAAAATGCTTGGGCGCTTCCACATCGCGGAAGAGGTCACGCGGAGTCCTTTTGGAGTCCAAACTGGCTAAAATTTGGACTCCAGCCAGCGGCTTTTGATGTCGTGATCGGGAAGATGGGGCAATCTTCGCACGCCACCGCCTAACTTTTTCGTGAGTTGCACGACGGGGTGGAAGAGCGCCTGCACAGCCGGACCATTTTGGACCTGTCCAGTGCCGAAACGCTCTATTGACCACAATCGAGGCAAGTTCCAGGTCCATGATAGTTAGCCCGTCCGCAATAAGGGCAACAGACCTCTTCTTCGGGAGCTGGGGTTTCAATCTCGCGATCCGGTTCGGGCTCGTTTGGTATGTACACTGTGCTCTCCAGGCGTTGTTCAGTTTGTTCCGCCTATGCCGACCGCCGGATCGGTACAAAACGGATCTCGACCCGCTGATTCAACGCGCCCGCTATCCTGCGCAACATCGCCAGGGAGTGGCCCTCATAATCGGCGTCCTCAAGGCGGCAGATGACCGATGCGGTGGTGCCTATGAGCTTGGCAAGCTGAGTTTGGGTGAGGGCCGCCGCTGCCCTCAGTTCTTGGATTTTGCGGGCGATCTCTTCATTCGCGCGCGCCTCTTCCAGGTTCTTCAGCCGGGCCGGCTTGCCTTCGTAGAACCGGCGGTGAAGGATCTCCACCGCGTCGCTGGTCGGTTTGAGCGTCTTTGCTTTGTTATCTGGCATGGTCAAGCCTCCTCATAAGTGTGCTTCGCCGGATTCGCCTCAAACCGCTTCTTGCGCTCGACGGCTCGATCGATCTCTTTCGGCGGGACCGCCCGCTCTTTCGCAAGACCGTGAGAGACCACGGCCGCCACCGCGCCGTGGAAGAAGTACAGGATCCGGTGATGAACGCCTCCCAGGCTGGCGCGCAGTTCGTAGATGCCGTCTCGCAGGAAGTCCGCTTCGGGCCGACGCAATTCGTGGCCCATCTCGCGCAGGCGCTCCAACCGGAGGTAGCACTTGTCCTGCACTTTCGCCGGTAACTTGTCGAACCACTCGATGAACGGGCATGATCCGTCTTCCTCCCGGTAGAGGGCGACTCTGGTCTTGGACACTCGATCCCAGTCTATTCGCAATATTGCGAAAGCGCAAGTTCGCTTGCGAAGCCGCGAAGGCGGCACCGCTCCAAGTGGGCATCATGCTTATAGAGAAATCATTTGTTGTCTGCTCAAGCAGACAACAATCACAACGGCTTGCAACCGCGCGCGTGAGAGCATGCGTCGTGCCATTTCCAATGTGGAGTCGTGGAGTCGGCCCGGAGTCCAGACGCCCCAAAGGCGCCCCGTGGCGTCCACCGGAGTCCACGGGGTCTCGTGCTAAGTCTTTTGTTTCTGGTGGAAATCTCTGCAAGTGATTGATATTTCTTAAATGGCATGGAAGAGGTCGACGGTTCGAACCCGTCCAGGTCCACCAAAACGTTTCAAACACCCGCAGCCCCACTACCAGCCAAGACGTCGTCGGAGTCCAACGGGATGGTTCCGCGAAGGCGTCATTTCGCATTCGTACGGATCCCCGCAAGACTCTGCTCAGCGACTCGGCGGACATTCGCGTTGTTGTCTTCGGCGGCGATCTTCGCGAGCAGCGCTTGGTCCGTCAGGTTCCCGACGGCGGCCTGGCGGACCTCCGGAATTTCCGATGAGCAAAGCTCAACCAAATCGTCTTGCGTGAATCTCCCATCGCCCAGTAATTCCCCCAGGAGATCCCCGCCATGGACCTTGGCGGCCAGGAAGGTGAGCGCCTGCGTTTGCCCCGGAAAGTTGGTGCTCCAACTCTTCTTGGTCAAGGTCTTCCGGTCCTGGCTCAGCACGAAAGAAACCGACTCGCCCTGCATGCCCGCCCGCCAGACTGAGAACCCGGAATAGCTCTGGTATACATCGGAAACGCTCGGTACGAATACGATCCGGGGAAGGCGGTTCCGAATGCTTGGTTCCTCAATGGCTAGCCTGACGCGGGCGATGGACTCTCCGGCGTCAGTTGTTGACGCAACAAGGTCCCCTGCCAAACCTCTCATATCGGGGTTCGATTTGTTCATGGCGGCAATGGCCTTGGCGCGGACCAGACGATCCTCTCCCTTTTCGGCCAACCTCGCCAGCAATGACTGGTCAGTCAGCTTTCCGACGGCGGCGGAGCGGACGCGGGGATCCTTGGCCTCGGCGGCGACCTTCGCGAGGGACGTCTGGTCGGTCAGTTTCCGAAGGGCGAGTTCGTGGTTGTACCTGGCCTCGATGGCGACCTTTGCCAGCGCCGTTTGGTCGGTCAGTTTCCCCACCGCGGCGCCACAGACGATCGGGGCCTCGTCCTCGACGGCGATCTTCGCCAGAAACACCTGGTCCTTCAGTTTCTCGACAGCGGCCTTGCGGATATACGGATCTTTAACCTCGACAGCAATCTTCGCCAGGGACGTCTGGTCGTTCAGATTCCGGACAGCGGCCGCAAGCTCCTGACAGGCCTTTCGATCACCGTTTGAACAATTCTCCGCAAGACTCTCCAGGTCTCTTGGGTTTGCAGCGACTATCATGTTCGTCAGCAACAAGGCGCAGAAAGCCGGAACAAGCGCATTTCTTTTCACAGCCTCAAACCTCCTTAAGGGTTGTCAACGCTTCCACCGTCCCCAAACGTTACGGCCCGGGGTGCGGACGTGCGCGAGCAGGTGCGGGTCAAGGAAAGGGAACGTCAAGGAAGCCGCCTAAAAATGGTCCTCCGTCGGATTCTCGTTCAGAGCCATATTTCCTAAAGGTCGAGCTTTACTTCTGCCGTACTCTGACCGTTCCCAAATCGACCTTCTGTCCGGGCGATACAGTGAACGGGGGTACACTCGATTGCCGCGATTCTGATGCCGAAATCCTGACAAACAGTGCGTACTTTCCTGGGAGCACGTTTCGTATCACAAACCGGCCTGAGGCGTCGGGTTCTGAATATTGCGCCGCGTCGACGTCATGCTGAATCCTGGCCCTCTCGGCGTCAGATCGAACGGTGCCCGGGGCGGGATCTATATAGAACAGCGTAGGCACAGTGTGGGCAGGGAGCACTCCCTTGATTTCACCGCCGACCGGTTTCGCTGTGGCCGCAGAAGGGACAGGTTCGCCGCCGGGCGCGGGCGCAGTCTTGGACGCCCCGCCACATCCAGCCAGCGCGCCAACGGACACCATAGCAACTGTCGCTAACGATACCCGTTTGATCATCACTACTCTCCTAGTCGAATCATGGATCGCGCGACGGCAATCAAGGACGCGGGCGGACCATCGGAATACCATCTTCAGGACCTTATTATCCGCGTCTCGATTATAACCAAGTTCCGCCGAGGCGAGACCACCGGCTCCAGTCCGCCGATTATCCGGATAGCTGTCGCTGCCCTCCCATCAGCAACCCGGCTTGGCTGGACGTCAACGGCGTTCCAGCCTGATACGGAAGAGAGGGACGTTGTCTTCATCTTCCCGAACTGCACTTCACATCTCAGCCTTGATGCCCGCCACGGCTTTACATGGGCATCCTCCCACTCCACGCCGAAATCGGCGGCGAAGGCTGGTGGCAGCCCACTAGCACGCTGGGCAGGCCGGCGGATCCACCCACCTGTTCTCCTTCTTCCCTGAAGCCGGCTCGCGTCTGGCCGACCACCCGCAACCGCCCGTGGGCCAGTACCGGCGCGTGCAAGTGGCGCGCTACCTGATCGACGAGGACCTGGCCACGGCGGAGACGTTCGCCTTCGACGATCAGGGCCGTCTTGTTTCCTTTGGAGCGGCACAGGAACGCGCCGAACAAGCGACGGCGGCCGGCATTCCCTTCATGACCAGCGGTTGCCCCGATGAAACCGGCATGGTGGCCTGCAACCGCCCCTTCGGCGACTGCACGCCCGGCGACGACATCCGCAGCTTCCCGTTCCAGCCGGACGACGAGGACCTGGTGGTGATCAAGGGGCAGTTGCGCGAATAGCGGCAGGTTTGAAGACCGCCCCCTACCCCGTCACCAGCGCCTTGCGAACTAATTGCGTCAGGTCCAGCACATCCACCAGCACCTTATTTCGGCGAACGTAAGTCGTCATGGTGCGCACGCACTGCTGGCAGGAAGTCACCACGGCCTGCGCGCCCGTACTCATGACTTTCTCAATCTTGCGCTTGGCGATTTCCGTGAAGAGCCCGGCGTCGAGCATTTCCAGATTGCCGCCGCCGCCGCAGCACTGGCAATCCGCGCGATTGCACGGCAATTCCACCAGGCGCACGCCCGGAACGGACTGAATCACCTCGCGCGGTGCATCGAACACGCGCGCGCCGCGGCCCAGGTCGCAGGGATCGTGTTAAGTGACCGTGAGGGGCGTTTCCTTCATCGGCACGGGCCCCTGCCGCACCAGACCCAGCAGGTATTCAGAAGCATGCGCAATCTCCATCTCTCGCGGATAGTGCTCGCGCCACATCTGATAACACGACGGGCAGGCAAACACGACTTTCTTCGCGCCCTTGGCGTTCGCGGCTTGCACGTTGTGCCCGGCGAACTCCTGAAACTGGTCCTTGAGTCCCGCGCCCAACAGGGGAAAGCCGCAGCACCACTCGTCTGCGCCCATGAGCGTGAAATCGACTTCGCAGGCCGTCATGATTTCGGCGAACGAGGTGGCGATTTTCTGCGCCATCGGGAAGTAGGCCGCCACGCACCCGGTGAAGCACACCACCTCGGCATGGTCCTTCACCAGGCCGTCGTCGGGCGCATCGTGCATGTCCTCCACCCAATCGGCGCGCTCTTCGTTGTCCTCGGCGAACACGTTCCGGCTGGTCGCGAGGTTCTTGCGGATCATGTCGATCTTGGCGGGGTAGGAACCGGAATGCACCATGTCCGACCGCAGCGAGAGCCACAGGTCCTTGAGGCCGATGGTCGTTGTCGTGTCAAACGAAGGCAGGAAGTAGGTGACTGCGCGCTAGGGGCTTGGCAACTGACGGATGCCCGGCCACGCGGCAAAGCGTGCCTTGATACACTTGTCATGTCCCGGTCTCTTTATCCGCCTATGGCAGAAAACACTTCACTGGCAGACCTTCTGGCGCGAGAAATCGAACCGGCCAGGATCCTCTGCCGACCCATCGATTTGATCAGTTTCGCCGCAGACGCAAGCTTTTACAGGTTGATCCCGCGTGCGGTCGTGCTTTCCCGTGATGTCGGAGAGATCCAAGCGCTATTCCGGCTCAGCCACGAGCATCGAATTCCACTAGTTTTTCGTGCCGCCGGGACAAGTCTGTCTGGCCAGGCGATCACCGATGGAATTCTCGTTGACGTCGCGCGAAACTGGCGAAGCGTCAGGGTAGAAAAGGGCGGGTCGAGGGTTCGCGTCCAGCCTGGAGTGATAGGCGGGATCGTGAATAGGGTTTTGAAGCCATACGGTGCCAAGATTGGCCCGGATCCGGCGTCCATCAACGCATGCATGATTGGTGGAATTCTGGCCAACAACTCTAGCGGGATGTGCTGCGGGGTTGGTCAGAACGCGTATCATACACTTGAATCACTAACGTTCGTCCTTCCTTCTGGTACCCTAATTGACACTGCTGATCCGAGTGCCGACGAACACTTCCGGGAATCCGAACCGCAGCTCGCTCAGGGCCTGTTACAGCTGAAAGCGGAAATCGAAAGCAACACCGTACTTTACGAGCGCGTACGCCATAAGTACCTGACTAAGAACACCACCGGCTATTCGCTCAACGCATTTATTGACTTCGCCCTGCCAGTGGACATTTTTTGCCATCTGCTGATTGGTTCGGAGGGCACCCTAGCGTTTGTCTCGGAAGCTGTATTGAAGACCGTACCCGATCTCGCTGTAAAATATACCGGTCTGCTGCTTTTTCCCGATCTGTATGCGGCCTGCGCAGCCATCGTCCCGCTCCGAGACGCTGGAGCGTTAGCCTTAGAACTGATGGACCGTGCGTCGTTGCGCTCCGTGGAAAATCAAGCTGGCAGCCCATCCACAATCAAACTTCTGCCTGATGGAGCGGCCGCTCTACTCGTCGAATTTCAATGTGCCGAGGAACGCAATCGTCCGATCCTGGAGGCGAAGGCTGAACAGGCCGTTGCTCAACTCCAGTTCGTCGCTCCTCCATTCTTCACCCATGATGCAGCGGAACAAGCCCTGCTCTGGAAGATTCGGGCGGGTATGTTTCCCTCGGTTGGCTCGGTACGTAAGAGCGGCACTACTGTCATTATTGAGGACGTCACTTTCCCAATTGAGCACTTGGCGGACGCCACGATCGAATTGGCCGAGCTCTTTAAGAGACACGGTTACAATAATGCGATCATCTTTGGGCATGCAAAAGACGGCAACCTGCATTTCGTCCTAACACAATCGTTTAATGACCGTGCGTCAATTGATCACTACGCCCGGCTCATTGACGATGTGGTTAGGCTTGTCGTGGAACGCTATCAGGGGGCACTCAAGGGCGAGCACGGTACTGGTCGGAACATGGCTCCATTCGTTGAGTATGAGTGGGGCCCGGACGCCTATCGAATCATGAAGTCGTTGAAACATCTCGTAGACCCGAAAAACCTGCTTAATCCCGGAGTCATCATCAACCCTGCGCCCACAGCTTATCTTGACCACCTCAAGCGGCTTCCAACAATCGAGGAGGAAGTTGACAAATGCATCGAGTGCGGATACTGCGAGAGCAAATGCCCTAGTCGTGACCTGACGCTGACGCCCCGGCAGAGGATTGTGGTCCAGCGCGAGATTGCGCGGCTCAAGGACACTGAGGGCACCAATCGTTCCATTGCTGCACTTGAAACCGACTTCCCTTACATGGTCCTTGACACTTGCGCCGTCGATGGACTTTGTGCAACTGCTTGCCCAGTCGGCATAGACACCGGTCAGCTAACTAAGCGACTTCGCAGCATGCGGCACTCGTCCTCAGCCCAAAAGAAAGCGCTCTTTCTTGCTAAACGATTTGCGCTTCTGGAGCGCGGGGCACGTTCTATTCTCGGGCTAGGCCATATAGTGCAGGCACTCTTCGGTGCCGGCGTGTTGCATAACGTCACGCGCATTCTCCGTCTTATCAGTCGCCAACCCCTTCCGCTGTGGACCGGCGATCTACCACGGATCGCCAGGCCTTGTCTGCAAACCCGGCGGGATGCCGCCCAGGTCGTCTATTTCCCCAGTTGCATCTCGCGCGTTCTTGGCCATCAACGCGGCGAACCCGCTGAGTTGTCACTCTCAGAAGCGTTCCTGACCATCGCGGAGCGCGCTGGAATAACGATGTTCATTCCGGATGATGCACCTGGGGTGTGCTGCGGCGTCCCGTTCTCCTCAAAGGGTTACGATCAAGCGTTTCGGTTCCTGGCTAACCGCGCCATCGAACGTTTCTGGGATTGGTCCGACCATGGTCAAATGCCTGTTGTCGTGGACACCAGCCCCTGTACCTATGGGTTATTGACGTGTCGATCGCATCTCACTTCTGCTAATCAGCAGAAGTTCGACCGGCTTCAGATCCTAGACAGCGTCGAATTCACACACGATTACCTTCTGCCTCATCTTGATGCGACAAACAAGGTAGACTCGGTTGTGCTACATCCGGTCTGCTCATTGATCAAGCTGAATCTGGCGTCCAAACTTGAGGCTGTGGCGAAGGCCTGCAGCAAAGATGTCATATTGCCGGCGAACACCGGTTGCTGTGGCTTTGCCGGAGACCGAGGATTTACGTTTCCAGAGCTTACCCAATCTGCCACGCGCCTGGAGGGCGAGGAGGTCCGGACAATTGTATCCGATGGATACTTCTCCAGCAGCAGGACATGCGAGATCGGACTCACCCGAGCCACCGGGCGCGTTTACAGATCGTATCTCTATTTGGTTGAACAAGCGACGCGCCGCTGAATTCAATATTATTCGGTGTCCCATTATCGGCTTCTGCTATGGGCCGTATGTCCAGGGGCCAAGATCCGGCGGTGCCACGCTGCTGGTGACCCACTCCGTCGAGACGTTGAATTGGTGTCCTTCCAGACGTAAGCTGGTCAGAACAGAAGTCCGGCAGGGGAGATTTGCCGATTAACAGCCCCGAGGAGTTTGCTATTGTTATTGCAGAATACGCACGCGTATCCGGAGAGTTCACCGTAGGTTTCGGATTGATCTTCAGCGCAATCTCGGTAACAATCCCGAGGGTGCCTTCCGAAGCCACCATCAACCGCGTCAGATCGTAGCCCGAGACGTTCTTGATGGTCTTGCCGCCGGTGCGCATGACGCGGCCATCGGCCAGCACCACTCCAGGCCTAGCACGTAATCGCGCGTGGTACCGTACTTGGCGCCCTTCACGCCGCCCGCGTTGGTGCCCACCGTGCCGCCCATGGTGCAGACCTTGCCGCTCGAAGGGTCGGGCGGAAAAAAGAAGGCGTCCTGCCCCGTCATGCCTCCGTGCTGGCCCTGGGCCACACCAGCCCGCACCGCATCGTGGCACACCCAACAGCCCTCGGCCGGGTCGGACCGCGCGGGCGGCTGCTTCACGTTGTGCGGATCGGGGTGCGCGGCATTGTTGGCAACGCTGTCGTGGCAGGTGGCGCAGGAGAGCTGGCGGTGCGCGGAAAGGTGGAATCTCGCCGCATCAATTAGCCAGGAATTGGATGCCCCGGCGGCGAAAGGTGCAACCGCCAAGGCCAGCCACAGCGAGGCAGTCGTAAAAATTGCGCGGCGCCACACCATGAAACCGGATTCTAGCACGCCACCGGTTATTCAAGGCCTTGTTCTCTGTTTCCTATGACTTAAGCGCGCCCACCGCCTCCCGCACCGCGCCCACCACATACGGGCCTTCCGGCGATAACGCCACCCGCCCACAGCGCGCCGCCAGCCGGTTCACGGTCTGCTGCAAATCGGTCACCTGGATGGCGCCCATTTTCTCGACGTCTTCGCGGGCCAGACCGGGCGAGTAGATGTATACCTGCCCGGCGTGGTCCAGCGCCTGATAGATGCTCTGCGCGCACCACTGGTCGATCACAAAGTCCTTCGGGTCCCGATAGCGCTCGCGGAATTCCGCGAAGCTCCCCACGGAGCGCAGGATGGCGGAAAATTCCTTGCCGCCGAGACCCTCCTGGCAGCCGCAAACCACCAAAATGGTGCCGCCCTTGCGCAACACGTTCTTGGCGCAGGTCAGGGCCTTGGCGACCTGGTAGAACGTGGCGTCCAGGGGGAACCCACCGCCGGAAGTGATCACCAGATCGAAGGGTTCGTCCACCGCCAGGGTCGAGTGGCGTTCCACCACCGCGCAGCCCGCCCTGTGTGCGCCGTCGTAGTGGCCCGCAAAGACTCCGCCCACCTGGCGATGCTTGTTGAGCACCACGTTGACGATGAAATCCACGCCGGCCAGTCCGCAGATGCGCAGCCCATGCTGATGGAAAGGATTCCCATCGAGCAGGCAATTGCCCACCTGCGGGTGGTCGATCATGCCGTAGGAGTGCATGAACTTCATGGTTTCGAAGCTCGAAATGCCCGGCAGGATGGACTTGCGGCCGCCCGAGAAGCCCGCGTAGAAGTGCGGTTCGATGAGCCCGGTGAGAATCCGCAACCCGGCGTCGAGATAATGCCGGTTCACTTCGATGGGCGCGCCGTCAATCACGTCGATTCTGCGGTAATTCTCCGGATCCCGGCAGTAGTGGTTCTCGATGCGGTAGCGCGCCATGATGTCGCGCCCCACCATTTGCGCCAGTTCCTCGCCCAGGTTCGGCCGGTGCATCCCGGTGGCGATGAGAATGGTGATGGCCTCACGCGCAATCCCAGCCGCCTCCAGGGTTTCGAGCAGGGGCGGCAGAATGATCTGGTTGGGCACCGGCCGCGTGATATCGGATATCACTATGCAGGCGCCCGGGCGGCCGCGGGCGAGTTGCCCCAGCGGCGGGCTCTGAATCGGATGGGCCAGCGCATCGCGCACGGCGGCCGCGGGGTCGGCCAGCGGCGTAAGAGGCTCCATCTCCAACACTACGGTGGAATCGGGGAGTTCGAGGTTTACCTCCGCACGCCCACACTGCACATCGGCCTTCATTGCCACGAGTATAACGCCCGGCAAGTGGACGGCATGCAAGCAGCACGACCGGCCGACAGCTATGATGCCTCTCGCTCGAGACCCAGTTTCACTTTCCCATCGGGAAACACGGCGTACATTTCCAGCCGTCCGCCCATCGCTTCCACGAAGTTCTCCAGCGTGCTGAGATAGATATCCGTACGTTGCTCCAACTGCGATACCGCCGCCTGCGTCATCTCAAGAGTCTTGGCGAGTTGCTGCTGCGTCAGGTAACGGGCGGCGCAGTTCGTGCAGCGGCATCTCTTTGAGATCCTGGTCGGCGAGGCGTCTGGCTTCGGCCCGGGCTTCCGGCGACGGTTGCTGGGCTCGACTCGCTGTCGGCACTACCACCAACCCCACCAGTGCCAGGCCAACGGACCACGGAGTCAATTTCGGCGTGAACATCTTCTTGCTCCTCTGCGGTTCGCAGGCGAAAGCGCCTGCGCCACCAACGACTAGCCGCTTCCCCCCAAGGTGGGGCAGGCGCTTCCGCCTGTCAACTTACTTACTCCCGCGATAACTCTCCGGCGGCCCGAGATAGCTTGGCTTGACGCCCCCCAGATTGACCACCAGTTTCTCCAGCACCACGGCGGGATCCACCATCCAGAACTTCAGCGTGTGATAGCCGCTGCCGCTCAGCGTATGGCTGGACCTCACTTTGCGCACGCTGTCCTTCACCGTGGTCTCCCAGTCGCTCAGCGAATTCTGCGCCAGCGCGTCGACCACCAGCAGCGGCTGGTCGTCGAAGGAAATGGCATAGCGCAGGCCGCGGCCGGGAACGAAGTTCAAGGTCGGCGAGAGAATCGCCTCCACCTCCACCTCCACGTTCCCTGGATCGAACAAATACATCTCATATTCCAGGCGCGGCGATTGCGGCGGCATCACGCTGGCGGCGGTCACCGGGAACACCGTCATCGCCGAAAGCGTCCGCCCGTAATCGTCGATCTTGTCCCAGTGGACCGGACCGGAGTCCACCTTCCGTGTGAAATGTGCGGCTTCGATGGCAACGTAGCCATCGGCTTCTACGAAGCCTTTCAGCGCACTCTTCGCCGGTGTCTGTGGGTTGGCCGTACGCAGCTTAACGGTGACTGTGGCGCCCGTGCCGGCGATGGTCACCGAGCCGTGGTTGGCACCGCGCGGAACCTTGCTCCAATCCATGCTGACCCAGAGGCGCTGCTCTTTCTCCACCGTGCCCTTGGCCGCGCTCACCACGATCCACGGCGCGCTTGCAGCGGCCGTGAACTCGAAGGCCCCGACGCCGCGATTGAAGACGTCGATATAGCGCCGCGGCTGATTGAAAACGTCGAAGCCGGGCAGGATTGCTTCCTTCGACTCGGCCGGCGGCCACGCAGTCTCCGAACCCTCGATGGCGACGCCCATCGCAGCCGCCGCCGGGATCTCGATTTCCTTCACTTCGGGCATCGTATTGCTTGGCGGTTGCTGCCAATAGGTGTAGCCGATATGGGTCTGATCCATCATGTGGTTCCACTTGCCATTGGCTAGCGTGTGGTTGTAATAATCCGTTAGATCGCGATCCGCCTGAAACAGCGCGCGGGTCTGCACTGCCATGTCGTTGGCACTGGCGCGCCCCTGCGCGGCATACAGGCGATTCTTCGCCGCCGTGACGTAGAGTTCCGTCACCAGCGCGTTGGCTTTCGCGGGATGCGTCACCAGTTGGAAGAACGCATCGCGGGCGTTCTCCGGTAAACCGGCGGAAATCGTCTCCGCCGCGGCGACGATCGCCTTGTACTCGGCCACCACGCGGTCCGCCTCCTGATAGTCGACCACGCTGTAGGTGGCGGGCTCCAGTAACTCTGGCTTGCGCCGCCCGTTGTACTTCAGCGTCTTGGAGACGATGTCGGCAATCTCCGCCGCATGCGCGCCGCCGAATTCCCGCTCGGCCCAGAGCCGCGTGAATTCACCAAGCTTCTCCTTGGGCCATCGCTTCGGGTCGCGCGCGAAATTCAGGAAGAAATCGATGGGGAACTCCATCGGCTTGAGGTCGCCCACGTTCACGAT
>OBLW0100003454.1_pt1 | contig 12291 bp, 10 predicted proteins | sample 1520161 | NCBI WGS metagenome assembly OBLW01 (sample SAMEA3539309, study PRJEB22396) | soil metagenome | biome: tundra; feature: field; material: soil | place: USA | collected 2010-05 | depth 0.15 m
AAGGGGTTCTTCCTTGAGGCCGATAAGAACTCTGAGAGTCTGAGACTCTCCCTAGTGCGTTCGGCCCAAGTCCGGGGTTCGACGGCTGTGGGTCTTCACGCGAGGATGCGTGTCCAAACACACCGCGGGCAATGGAGAGGCGATCGAGTGAGGAAACTGAATTTGAAATCGAAGTTATGGATCAGCTGCGGCAGCCTGCTTCTGATTTTGTTGCTGGTCGGAGGCATCGCGCTTAAAACCGCCATTACCACTCAAACACTGGCGGAAAAGGTCGAGTTCAATAGCCATAAGCAGGACCTTGCCAGAGATATCCAGCTTGCCATCGAGAAGGAAAAGGTCGGCGGCCGCGATGCGCTTCTTCATGACGACGGCAAGTATTTGACCGCTGGGCGCGCAGAGTTTGCGCAAAAGATGGCTGAGCTTCAGCCGCTACTAACCTCCGCAACAAGCCATCAGCTCTTCTCGCAGATTCAAGAAGAGAATGCAACCTACAGCGGCCTGGTGGATCAAGCCATTCAAAAGCATCAAGCGGGAGATCAGGCCGGGGCGATCGAGATATTCTACGGTCCCGCGACGAAGCAAGTGCGGGCCGATCTGAAGTAGACCACAGACGACCTGATTGATTGGTATACCAAACTCGCTGACGACGCAGGGAAAGTCCAGGTTGCTGGCAACAAGCAAGCCGTCACCGTGATCCCGGTCATAACCTGCCTGGGGTTCTTGATTGGTATTGGCTTCGCTGTCCTTGTCATTCGTTCCCTCATTGCATCGATCAGGCCCATCGTCTCGGTCATGGAGTCAATTTCCCAGCACAATCTGTGCATTCCCGACATTGAAGTCACCACCGATGACGAGTTAGGTCAGGCTGGGCGCGCATTGAACACCATGAAAGCCAACCTCTCGCGCATGGTGCGGTCGATCACGCAATCCGCCGAGCAACTGGCGGGCGCCACGGAGGAGATTGCCCAGGGGGAGCCAAGCAGAACTCGACCAGTGCGCACAGCGAGGCAGAACAAGCGTTTCAGGTGGCCTCGGCGATGCAGGAGATGTCTGCGACAGTCCGCGAAGTTGCCGATCATGCGCAACATGCCTCCGTCGCCTCTGAACGGTCGGCATCCTCGGCGCGCAAGGGCGGTGAGATGGCGGATGAAACTCTGAGCGCAATGAACAGCATCGCCTCATCGACCAGCAATGCGGCGGGGCGCATTCTGGAATTAGGCAAGAGCTCGGAGCAAATCGGCAACATCGTCGCGGTGATCACCGACATTGCGGGCCAAACCAACCTGCTCGCGTTGAATGCGGCCATTGAAGCTGCGCGAGCCGGGGAGCAAGGGCGCGGGTTTGCAGTGGTGGCCGGCGAAGTACGGCGTCTGGCAGAACGCACCGCATCGGCGACCCAGGAAATTGCCGGAATGATTCAGACCATCCAGACCGAAACCAAGGTGGCAGTCGCGGCTATTGAGGAAGGTCAACGCGAAGTGGAAGTTGGCGTGAGAAAAACGGGGGAAACCGGGCAAGCCCTGAAGGAAATCATCGGGATGCCCGACCAGTTGGGCAACATGGTGGCCCAGATTGCCACGGCCGCGTCCCAGCAGAATGGCGCGGCGGAACAGATAACCTCCAGTATTTCTCAGATTTCCGGCCTTACACAGACATACTCGACCAATGCGGATCAGACTGCCGCGGCTTGCGGGCACCTTTCAGAACTCGCTTCAGAGCTGCATCATCTGGTGAATGAATTCAGCTTAGAAGAATCGGTTGGGCCCGCGGGCGGACCTCCCACGGACACTCGATTTGGCTCAGGAAGTGTTCTGCCTGTCAATCGACCTAGGCCGAAGGCAGCATGATTCCACTCCCGTTTGACCCTGTCTGCGCGTCTAACTAGACTTGCAGACAGGGATTCATTGATGCGGTTTCCGTTTTTTCGCTCGTATTCCGTTCCGGCAACGGCAGTCTTCTGTCTCGGACTTGCGCTTTTGCCGAGGCCTGGCTCTTCCCAATCTGCCGAACGCAGTTCTTCCGGTCGCCAAAGCTCCTCTTCGGCCTCCTCCGCGATTCAGCAGGAAAAAGCCCCCACCTTTCTCGTTGACCCCGCCGGACCCACAATTTCGCTGATTACTTCCGAGCCCGTCTTCTTCATGGCTGCGGCTCTCAATGCCTGCGGCTACGACGAAGATCTGGAAGACAGTGCGCCGGTGCGGAAGCGCGTCCGCGAAGAGATGAACCAGGCCCTTGCCAAGAGTGAAGATGCCCGGGCAAAGCGGGACAAGGTGTGCCTCTTCATCGCCCAGCATCGGATGACTGGTTCGGAAAGGGACATTTCCCAATACATCTCGCTGTCGCTCTACCTGAGTCCGCCGCCGGAACTTGAAACGAGCGTCGAATTGCCGGAAATGCCTCCCGATTCGACGCAGGTGATCGAAATTGTCCCGCTCCTCCGCGACTTTGCGGCTGCCGTCGATCTTCACGGAATCTGGCTTACCATCCACCACATTTACGATGAGGAAACGGACCGCCTGCACGATCCGCTGTCAAAGATGATCGTCGGCACCAATCTCTATCTCAAGATGCCTGCCTCCACCTACGATGGACGGCGCTTTGTCGTTGTGATGGAGCCTCTTCTATCGCCCAAGCTTGTGAATGCGCGCATCTACGGAACGGAATACGTGGTCGTGGTTTCTCCGGTCAACGGCGTGATTCCCTTGACCGACGTGCGCCACACCTATCTCCACTACGTGATTGAACCCTTACTTTACACACGCGCTAATGCGATCGACAGGACGCAGCCGATCCTGAAGGAAATTCGCGACGCTCCCCTCGAGTTCCGCTTCCGCTCCGACACGGTAGCGCTGACCGTGGAGTGCCTCATCAAGGCGATCGAGGCGCGCACTATGGATACTGGTGTGCCCCAGTACAAGATTCCCGCGGGCGTTGAGCGGTCGGATTTGCCGCGCTACGAGCACGAGCGTCAGGTCTACCAGGAAAAAGTCGACGCGATTAAATGGGCTACCGTAAAGCACGACATGACGCAGGGATTCGTGCTGACGCAATACTTTTATGAGCAACTAATCCAATTTGAGAAAGATCCTGCCAGTCTCCGCGACACCATCGGTGAGATGGTGTACAGCATGGACGTGGACCAGCAGGTGCATCGCGCGCGCCAGATCGAATTCGATGCGCAAGCCGATGGCGATGTCTTGCAGCGCAGCAAGCCGCGCGTGCTCACCGGACTCGACCTGGCGGAGGCTCGCCTTGCAGGGGGAGATGTTGCGACAGCAAGCGCATTGGCACGTCAATCGCTCACGGTACACGACGACACGCTCGAATCGGTGGCCGATTCGGCTCGCGCTAATTTTGTCCTCGCGCGGGCTGCGATCATGACGGGCCATCCCGAAGAGGCGATCGATCGGTTCCAAAAGACAATTGCCACCAGCAAAGAGCCGCGCCTGCTGGCATGGTCGCACATTTATTTAGGCCGCATGCTGGATCTGGATTGCAAACGCGATCAGGCCCTTGCGGAATATAACCAGGCTCTGGCCGCGCGCGACGGAGAGCAGGATACCCGCCTCGCCGCCGAGCGCGGGGTTAAGACTGCCTATGCGGTGAACGGCCACAGTTGCGAAGATGCCGAAGATGATTCCAGCCCCGATTCCCCGGGAAAACCGGGCGCGCCGGGAAGTCGTCAACAGGGAACGCCAAAACCGCAGTAATCTGCTCCCAGGATTCTTGCGCGTGATCGTGGGCGCCTAATAGATAACAATTGTCCACAATGAAGGAATTGGCGCGTGGAATCAAGGGACGCTTATTGAACCCGCTGAACGGATCGAGGGAACTTTGGAAATAGCATTGGCCGCATTGGAGTCCTCACTGGGACATGGCTTTGCCAGTCCCGAGCTGCTCCTGCGCGCGCTGACGCACCGATCGCTTGCCAATCAGCGGCTCCTGGAAGACGGCGGAACCGGAGCCGAATCCGAAGGAGACAATGAGCGTCTGGAATTCCTGGGCGACGCCGTTTTAGGGCTCGTGGTTGGGGAGGCGTTATTCCTTCTCCATCCGGAGTGGAGCGAAGGCGAACTCACCCGCGTGCGCGCCCAGCTAGTCAGCCGTCAGCATATGGCCGAGGTCGCCGCGCAAATCGACTTGGGCGATCATCTCCGCCTGAGCCGCGGAGAGGACCGCAGCGGGCTCCGTCGCAAGAGCACGGTGCTTTCGAACACAATGGAGGCGGTCATCGGCGCGCTGTTTCTCGATGGCGGGCTGGAGCCGGTTAGGGAATTCACGCAACGCTATGTGATCGGCGATGCCGTCGAGCAACTGGCTCAGGAATTGCGTTCCGGAGCCGCGCTTGGGAACTACAAATCGGCTTTGCAGGAGCGTCTTCAGGCTGCGCGAGCCGGCACTCCGGTGTACAAGGTCAAAAGTGAAAGCGGCCCCGATCATCACAAGCGCTTTTTGGTTGAGGTCCGATTGAAGCCGGCCCAGGGCGAGCCCGGCAAGGCTTTGGCGCGCGGCATCGGAACCACGAAGAAGGACGCGGAGCAGGACGCAGCGCGTCGTGCGCTTGCCCGGTTGACCGCCGCCGACATCGCGAACGACGCCTCGACTGCGCGTAAGGAGGAACAGGCGAAGCAATGAGCTCCCCAGCTCAGATTGCCGATCTGCCCAAGCCCGTGTCGCATTTGCGCTTGCATCTGCCCACTGTGCCGGAGGCGTTTGCTTCCTTGCTTCGCACGGTCGTGGTCGCTCTGTTTCTGCTGACGTTTATCCTGCAGCCCTTTCTCATTCCCTCGGAAAGCATGGAGCACACGCTGCTGGTGGGCGACTTTCTGTTGGTCAACAAGCAAGTCTTTGCGCCCGCAGGCTCGCATCAGGGATTGATTCGGTGGTTGATGCCCTATCGCGATGTGGAGCGCGGAGACATTGTCGTATTCCACCATTCCGACCCACCTTACCTGGTCAAGCGGGTTGTAGGAATCCCTGGCGATCGTATTCGGATTGAAGACAGCAGAGTGACAGTGAATGGGGTGACGCTCGATGAGCCTTACGCTGCTTTCGAACCTGCGGCACCAAATCCCTTCCGCGATAACTTCCCCGGCAGAATCTACACAGATCCGAATATCGACCCAACGTGGTGGAGGCAACTGCAGAGTCTCACGCGTGACGGAGAACTCGTTGTGCCCCCCGGCGAGTTCTTCATGCTGGGTGACAATCGCAATCACAGCAAGGACTCACGCTTCTGGGGATTCGTTCCGCGCGAAGCAATCATTGCCCGTCCACTTGTCATTTACTTCTCCGTGCGACGCCCTTCGACAACGGATATACAACAGGCCTCGGATGATAGACTTGGGCACGACAGGGAACTCGCGGCGCGCCTGACAGGCTTTGCGCGCTGGAAGCGGATTTTCAGAGTGGTCCATTGAGTCCAGCAACAAGTTTGCCCATTCGCCGAGCTTTTTTTGCAGGGCAAAGAGCGACAGGATGACGAGAAAAAATATCGCGCCAGCCAGGATTCAGGCCGAAGCCCAGCCCGCAGCAATTCAGGAAAAGGTTGAGGAGACGCCGTTCGAAGCGGTCGCCAGCATTTGCTCTGTGCTGGTCGTGGGTTTATTCATCCTCACTTTTCTCGCGCAAAACTTTGTGATTCCGTCCGGTTCAATGGAAAAGACTCTGCTGGTCGGAGACCACCTCGTCGTCGACAGGATCACGCTGGCTCCTCCGGCAAAATGGATGCCCCTGGTGCGCTATCGCGAGCCGCAGCGCGGAGATGTCGTGGTGTTCCTCAAGCCGGGTTATCCCGATCTCTTCCTCGTGAAGCGCTTGATCGCAGTGCCGGGGGACCATCTTCAGTTGCACAGTGGCATCGTCATCATCAACGGTGTCGCCCAGGCCCAACCTCACGCCGAGCCGACTACGCTTGAGAATCACTCCGATTTTCTCGACGAGTTTCCATCGGTCCCGCCGGTGGCGCAGGCTGACGCGACACCCGAATCATGGGCCGTCGATTTTCCGAATTACGTGAAGGACGGCGACTTGGTGGTGCCCCCCGGCAAGTTCTTCATGATGGGCGACAACCGGCACGACAGCCTCGACTCACGGTATTGGGGTTTTGTTCCGCGGGAGAACATTGTGGGGCGGCCGCTCTTCAATTACTGGTCCTTCATCACACCCGAGCGCCAGTACGAAGAGACAGGCCTGCCTGCCAATATCGCTTGGATGGCGCATGTAGCTCTGCATTTCTTCACCGAGACTCGCTGGAGCCGGACGCTGCACGTCATTCGCTGATGGCTCTTTCAGCGAAGGAAATCACGCAAAGATGACAGAAGAGGCTGAGCGCGGCAGGCGTAAGAGAATTCGACTTGTTCTTGCCTTGGTCGCGATCGTTGTCTTGCTTGCCATTTTGATCGCGCCTCCACTGGTGAGCATAGGCCGATACAAGAGCCGCATCACGCAACTCATCTCGGCGTCGTTGGGCCGGCCCGTGCGCCTTTCGTCGGTGGAACTCCGACTGCTTCCTCGGCCGGGATTCGTCATTACCGATCTCACCGTGGAAGAGGATCCAGCGTTTGGCGCGGAGCCGATGCTGCACGCCAACACGGTGGTTGCCGCCATTCGGCTTTTGTCGCTTTGGCGGGGACGCCTCGAGGTCAGTACTCTCAGTGTCGACGAGGCGAGTCTCAACCTGGTTCGTGACAGCGCGGGCCGCTGGAATCTCGATCCTTTTTTTCGTACGGCGACCGCTCGAAACGCAGATGCTGCACAAGGCATAGCGCCGCCGCTTCCGTATCTTGAAGCGACTAACTCCCGCATCAACATTAAAAAAGGAATTGAGAAACTGCCGTTTTCGCTGGTGAATTCGGATATTTCATTTTGGCAGGAGAATGTCGGCGACTGGCGAGTGCGGCTGCGTGGTCAACCCGCGCGCACAGACGTGAGTCTCGATCTGGCTGACACCGGTATCGTGCGATTGGAGGCGAGGATGCGCCGTGCTGCCGATCTCAACCAGATGCCGATTCACGTCGAACTGGACTGGCGAGAGGCGCAACTTGGCCAGCTCAGCCGGCTGATCGTCGGTTCCGATCCCGGTTGGCGCGGCGATCTGACAGGACAGATGCAACTCGACGGCACGGTGGAAACCGCGCAGGTGAAAACCCGTCTCACAGCGACCGGCGTCCATCGTGCGGAATTTGCTCCCGCCGAAGCGCTCGACTTCGATGCCAATTGCAGCCTTGTTTATCGCTATGTCGGCGGTACTGTCGAAAAACTATCCTGCGATTCGCCTCTGGGAGATGGCCACATCACGCTTGCCGGCGATCTGCCCGGAAGCGCTCCGCCAAGGCTCTCGGTGGAAGTCCAGCGCATCCCCGTGAGTGCGGGCCTGGGAGTATTGCGAACGCTGCGAAGTGGCTTCAACTCCGATCTGCAAGCGAGCGGCACCATCAGCGGCAAGATCACCTACGACGCAAGTGTCACCAACGTAGATGCGGTGCAGGCCGTACCGAGCCGTGGCCACTCATTGAAGAGGCGCACTGAAAAAGCTCTTGCGACGGCGCCGCGTGGTCCTCTCACGGGCAGCTTTTCGGTTGATGGTTTACGGTTGAGCGGCGGTGGCCTCAGCCAGCCGATTCTGATCCCGAAAACAACGGTGCAACCGGCAATCGTCGCACCCGGAAATGCGCAAGCCCTCACGACTACGATTTCAGTTCCCGCCGGCGCGCCCACACCGCTCTCTGTCGCCGTTCAATTTGCAATGTCCGGCTACCAAGCGAGCGTCCGGGGGCCCGTCTCTCTGCCGCGCATCCGCGAACTTGCGCATGTGGTGGGCATTGGAAACATCTCCGCGTTGGACGGCATGGCGGGCGATCCGGCAACGCTCGATTTGAGTGCTGAGGGCTCCTGGATATCCCCGCCAAAAGCTCCTGAGACATTGCCCGCCGGCATCGCGAGTAGTCTCGCCGATGCACTGACACTGAGAGATGGGGACTCAGACCAGCTCACCGGAACCATCACGATCCGTAATGCCAACTGGAAAACACCGGCGCTGGCCAGCCACGTTGAGATCGCGCAGGCCGTGCTGCGCCTCGGCGGAGAAGCCATCGTTTGGGATCCGGTCGTGTTCTCCGATGGGCCGGTGAAGGGAACTGCGAGTCTTCAGGTGCCTTTGGATTGCGAAGCTGGGCAAGAATGCGTGCCCCAGCTCGATCTGCGCTTTGACGAACTCGATGCTGCTGAGTTGCAGGCCGCGCTACTCGGTGCGCAACAGAAGAGCACGGGGCTCTCCGCGTTGATCGACAGATTCAGTTCATCGAACGCGCCTGCCTGGCCCCGCATCAATGGAACGGTCGAGGCGGATACCATCAAACTGGGCCCCATAACATTGGAAAATGCGACGGTTTCTTTGCGAGTGCTGTCCACGGGCGCCGAGTTCACGAGTCTCGAAGGAGATCTTCTGGGTGGCAAGGTGCATGCAACGGGAAAGCTGGCGCAGGGCGATAAGCCGGCCTATGTGTTTGAAGGAGAGCTTGAGAAGCTGAGCGGCCCCGCGGTATGCGAGTTAATGGCGCTGCGTTGCTCCGGCGGTACGATCGATGGCAAAGGAAAAGTTGAACTCTCCGGCTTCACCGACGGCGATCTCGCCGCATCGGCAAGAGGTACTCTGCACTTCGAGTGGCGTCATGGAGCATTCGAAGAGAATCCCGCTGCGGAGAACCAGATCCCCAAAGCGCTTACACGCTTCGACCGCTGGAGTGCAGACGCCACAATCGCCAACAACGGGGTTGAGCTCGCGCCGAGCGATGCTCAACAGGGCACGCGCAAGGTGGGTGTGAGCGCGATCGTAACATTTGCGAATCCGCCTGCAGTCACCTTCGCGGGTCCGAACCCGGTCCAGTCCGCAAAACGATAATCGGATTTTCCAGCCCCTTACAATGAAGACATGGGCTCATCCATTGCCGCTTCCCCCGTTCAGGTTTCCTGCAAAGGCATTCTCTTCGATATGGACGGTATTCTCATCTCGTCCCTCGGCTCAGTGGAGCGAAGTTGGACGAAGTGGGCTCAAATGCGTGGCGTCGATCCGGTGCACGCAATCCGGATTGCGCATGGCTGCCGCAGTATAGAGACAGTTGCCCAGCTTCGTCCCGACCTCGATCCAGAAGTGGAAAATGCGATCATCGAAGGGCTTGAGATTGAAGATACGGACGGCGTGAATGTCCTGCCCGGGGTCCTCGATCTGCTCGCGTCGTTGCCACCTGATCGCTGGACCGTCGTGACCAGCGCAACTGAACCTCTGGCGCGCGTGCGGCTGGCTGCCGGAGGTATTCCGGTTCCGAAACGCATCGTCACGGCGGAGAGTGTCGCGCAAGGCAAACCTCATCCCGCGCCTTATCTCGCGGGAGCCGCGCTTCTCGGCTTCGCACCGGGCGAGTGTCTTGTGTTTGAGGACGCAGCATCGGGAACCAAATCGGGCCGCGCTGCCGGCTGTATGGTGATCGCTACCACCTTCTCCCATCCAATCGAGACTCTGCGGGCGGCCCACTACCTCATTCCAGACCTGACTGTTGTGACCGCGGAGGTCTCCCCAAGCGGGGATGCCATCGCTCTCAAGTTCATTCCGTTACCGGTGTAATCGAGCGAAGGTACTGCTCATTGCTTCGGCTTACTCGTTGGCCTCGATGCGCCGGCCATGGGGATCCTGCAGCGGCCGCGAGTTCATGGGGAAGATTGCCGTGAAGGCCCGCAACTGCAATCGGCTCACACTGAGAACATCCTCAAAAATGAACCAACGAACTCCCTCGGTGCACGGTGGTGCGGTCAATGAGCCCATGTAGGTCCAGTAACCCCGATCCGCAGGCAGGAATCCTCCGGGATTGATCAAGTCGTCGACTTTTTCGGTCTCTCCTGTGCGCGTCGGCAAATGAGGCCACAGAGCTGCCATTACGGTGTTGGCATCGCCACGATCCATAGTGAACCGCACGGCGACCACGGCAGTTTTGCCGTCCGCGCTTTGGTGCACGAGGTGAACGACCATGTCGGTCAGTTTGCCTTTCACCGCCTCCTCACTGGGATGGTGAAAATGAAACTGCTGCAGATCGTAGCGCACCCCGTCGTAAACGATGTAGCTTCCCGGATCGACGTAGACACGCACGGTGTTACCCGTGTTCTCCAGTTTGACTGGACCTGCGAGGTAGTGGAACTCGATGGGCGGCAAATTCTCGTTCAGGTGCGCGCCACGAATGTCGATGGGCGATTGCTCGTGGCCCTGAGAGCAGGCTTTATACGCTGGGTCCAACTTCCCCCATCCGAATGGTCCGGTTTTCCCCTGGTAGCTCCAAGGCGCGGTGGTCTGCGCGGCCGCAATCGAGCCCACGCAAAAAACCAGCACGGCAACTTGATGAAAGCGCATGAAGATCTCCCCTTTCAAAGGACGAGCATCAATCCCGTGAAATTCTACGGTATCGACGTTGGAGAACCCAAAAAGAATGGGACCCTTCGGCGGGAAGGGTCCTTATATGACGCAAGTACCATGAAAATCAATAACTCAACGATGGCGCACAAATTTTGTGCTAATTCTGTGCTAGGCTCGTGGAATGAGCACAGCCCCCCTCATCACGATCTTTGTCCGCCACTCGGAAGACTGCAAATACAAGGGCGACGAGTTTGAAAAGCGTTGCCACTGCCGAAAGCATCTTCGTTGGTCAAGCAACGGCACACAGTACCGTCGCAAGGCCAACACGCGCTCATGGGCGGAGGCCGAGCAAGTCAAGCGAGAGATTGAGGACCAACTCAGTGGACGCACGCCCGAGAAGCCGCAAGAGCCGCGCGGCCTTGAAGAGTGCATCACGCTATTCCTTCAGGACAAGGCCACCCAGGGAATCACTCACGGCGTTCTGACCGGCTACCGGCTGGAGTTTCAAAGGCTCCGCACGTATTGCGAGACACACGGCGTCTATACCATCCAGGGCGTGACGCGCGAATTGCTCACGGGCTTTTGTGCGACGTGGAAAATCCTTTACCCGAGCAGCGTCACGCGCAGCAAGGTCAAGGGGCGCTTGAGCGGCTTCTTCAAATACTGTTTTGAGTCGCAATGGATTGAGCGCGCGCCGCAGCTCCCCCGCATCAGCGTGGACGCGCCCGAGACAATGCCGCTCACGGCGGCTGAGTATGACCGGCTTCTTGCAGCCGTGCCCCGAGCCGTCAGTAAGCCCACGGAACAAGTCCGCACACGCGCTCTCTTGCAGCTCATGCGGTGGAGCGGGCTAGCTATCCGTGACGCTCTCACATTGAAGCGCGGCGAAATACAGGATGACACGGCCAAGGGGCTGTATCGTGTGGTCACGAAGCGGCAGAAGACCGGGACGCACGTGTCAGTTCCCATCCCCTCGGATGTCGCACGCGAAATCTTGGCAGTTCCTAACGGGGACCCGCGTTACATCTTTTGGGATGGGAAGGGAAGCGCCAAGGTGTTCTCAGGCAAGTTTGGGGAGCGGCGAGTCAAGCCGGTCTTCGATGAGGCACAGATTCCCCGCGTATGCCAAATGGTCAGCCATCGGCTACGGGACACATTCGCTGTTGACTTTTTGGAGAAAGGCGTCCCATTGGAGGAAGTCAGTAAGCTGCTCGGGCACGAGAGCATCAAGACCACAGAGAAGAGCTACGCGAAGTGGGTGAAGGGCCGCCAAGACCGCTTGGACGCGCTTGTAGTGGGGACGTGGGCAGCACCGGCTAAGAGGCGTAAACGGTAGCGGCGCGTGGGAGAGGTGTTAACCAATCGAAGGCACGCATATCCAAAACAGCCGCTAGGGGTGCCGCCTGACTTTTTGACTTGTATCTGTGGCGCGGGTCCCTGAGGGACGTTCACTTGGAACGGCAGGGCTGGTTTCGCACCTAGATCAGCTTGAAGCTTGTTTGAACGGCGGTACTCATCGTCCCAGGCAAGGAAAAATGAGACGAGCAAAAAGAACCCCAAGAAAACTGCTGCATAAACCTTGTTGGGCAACGTCTTACCGGTCAGCCGCTCTCCGACGCTAACGAGACCCGTTACGACGCCTCCCGTGACGTAGGCTTGCCAGTGGCTGACCACTGCGACAATAAACTGTCCAATGTCGCGCAGAGTTTCCATCGATGGAAAATCGTAGCAGGTTTGCGTGCGACGTATGAATCATCTTCAGTTTGAAAGTACGCTCACGCGCTCATGCACGGCCTGGAGGTCCGCCGTCGCTCTAGGATGCCCGTGGACGAGTCGCTGAAAAGTGTGGCGGGGGTAGATGAGGCTTTTTGGCGAGATGAGCAAGTCAA
>OBLW0100003456.1_pt1 | contig 12289 bp, 10 predicted proteins | sample 1520161 | NCBI WGS metagenome assembly OBLW01 (sample SAMEA3539309, study PRJEB22396) | soil metagenome | biome: tundra; feature: field; material: soil | place: USA | collected 2010-05 | depth 0.15 m
TCGAAGCTGAAGGATCCGTCTTGTCCGAAGACAACCTCGCGCAGCAGGAAGTAGCGAAGGGCGTCGGTGCCGAGGACGTCAACGATGGTTTCGGCGCGCACGATATTTCCGCGCGACTTGGACATTTTGTTCTCTTCGAAAAGAAGCCAGCCGTGCGCGGTGATGCCTTTGGGAAGGGGCAATCCGGCGGCGAGCAAGAATGCCGGCCAGTAGACGCAATGGAAGCGAACAATTTCTTTGCCGATCATGTGGACATCGGCGGGCCAATACTTGTCGAACTTGGTCGTGTCGTCGGAGCCGTAGCCGAGCGCGGTTATGTAGTTCGCGAGCGCGTCGAGCCAGACGTAGACAACGTGCTTGGGATCGTCGGGCACGGGGATGCCCCATGAAAATGTGGAGCGGCTGATGGAGAGATCGCGCAGTCCGCCGCGAACGAATGCCAGCACTTCATTGCGGCGGGTTTCGGGACGAATGAAATCCGGTTGCTCGGTGTAGAGGCGAATCAGCTGATCTTGAAAGGCGGAGAGCTTGAAGTAGTAATTCTCTTCCTGAACAGTCTCCGTGGGCCGTCCGCAATCGGGGCAGGGAGCGCCAGGGCCGACGGCATCGACGTAGAGTTCGTCAGAAACGCAGTACTGGCCGGTGTAGGTTCCCTTGTAGATATATCCGTTGTCGCGAATCTTGCGCCAGAGAGCCTGCACGCCTTGTTTATGGCGGTCAGAAGTGGTGCGAATGAAATCGTCCGGCGTCAGGCCCATGTGCTTCCAGAGGGTGCTGAATTCGGCCGAGATTTCGTCGGTGAACTGCTGCGGAGTTTTGCCGGCGGCCAAGGCTGCGCGCTCGATCTTTTGGCCGTGCTCATCGGTGCCTGTGAGGAACCATGTGTCGTCGCCGAGCATACGGTGACGACGGGCGATGGTGTCACAGGCGATGGTGGTGTAGGCGTGCCCGATGTGGGGCCGCGCGTTGACGTAGTAGATCGGAGTCGTGATGTAGAACTTCTTGCTCATTCCCATCCTTGCTGAAGGAAGCGAAAATCGTCGATGGTCGTTCGTCGTTGGGTCGTTCGTCGTTTAGCACTGCGAACGCACTCTTTCGACATCGACCGAATGCTTACTTTTGCAGTTCGGTTAAAGCGGCCAATACTTCGGCGCTGTGCTCGTTTGGTTTTACGTCGGTATAGACCTTCACGATCTTGCCTTCAGGATTGATGATGAAGGTGTGCCGCGCGGCGACCTTTACCATTTTATAGTCGGTCAGCGAATCGTAGGCGCTAGAGACTTTGTGATCGGTGTCGGCGAGCAGTTTGAAGTTCAGTCCTTCTTTAGTGCAGAACTGCTTGTGAGAGTCGGCGGTGTCAACGCTGACGCCGAGGATCACGGCATTCTTGTGTTCGTATTGCGACAAGTCGCGCTGAAAATTGTGGGCTTCGATGGTGCATCCGCTGGTGAAATCTTTGGGATAGAAATAGAGGACGACCCACTTGCCGCGATAGTCCTTGAGATTGACGGGTGCGCCTTCTTGAGACGGGAGAGTGAATTCTGGGGCGGTACTGCCCACGGATGGCGTTGAGTCGGCGAACACGAAAAGCGAGGTTAGCGTCAAGCAAAGTACCAATAGAGATTTCAGCATATCGGGATTCCTCAGTTGAGTTAGAGATCTTAAAGGGACAGTCTATTTAAGCACGCTTTGCGTCGGCAAAGAGCTTGCGGAAAAAAGTCATTGCGGCGAGAGACTCGCGTTAGGCGTTAAAGCGCGTTTATATTTTGACGTTTCAACGGCACGATGCTTTGCCGCAACAATTCATGCCTTTTGGTCTTTCCGTAAATATTGCTGGATCGCTTCTTGCATCACGGTTCGGAGCGGGACTTGTTGCTTCTCCGCCAAAGCTCGGCAATCTTCATATTCCGGTGCGTAGTTGGAGACAGTTCCGTTCATATTAGCGATTTTGATTCGCACAGGGCCCCATACCGTATCTACCGTCTCCCAGCGTCTGGCCAGGGTTTGGCGATGTTCTTCGCGGCGGCGCACGCCTAGCGTTGTAGTCTCGGCGAAGATCAACTTGGTCAGGCGGTCGGCGTCTTCTGTTTTCGCGAGCACGGTCAGAAGTGCTCCGGGCCGGCTCTTTTTCATTTGTACCGGGACGCTGAAAACGTCGAGCGCGCCTTCAGCGAGCAGGCGCGCCATGGCGTAGGCGAGGACTTGCGGGCTCAGATCGTCGAGGTTTGCTTCGAGCACGGTGATCTTGTCGTTTAGCGTTGCGCTCATTGTTGCGCTCGAATTTGTTGCAGAGGCGGTGGAATTTGTGGCGTGGTCTGATAGTGCGGCTTCTCCGATGGACAAGCGAAGAAGATTGGGATGATCGGGGAATTCTCTTGTACCAGCGCCGTATCCGGCTTTTTCTATTTTCATGGACGGGAACGAGCCGAAGTTGGTGGTCAGCGTTTTGACGATTGCTGCTCCGGTGGGCGTGACTAGTTCAACTTGCGGGCCGGATGAATAGACCGGGGCGTCCTTTAATAGCTTTAACGTGGCTGGTGCGGGAACAGGGAGTGTTCCATGGGCGCATTTGACGGTTCCGCCGCCGACGTTGAGTGGCGAGCATATCCATTTGTCTGCTTGTAAAAATTCGGCTCCGACGGCCGCGCAAACGATATCGACCATGGCGTCCACGGCGCCTACTTCGTGAAAGTGAACCTTGTCGATCGAGGTCGCGTGAATTTCGGCTTCGGCTTCGCCCAGGGCTTCGAAGATGCGGATTGCCGTGGCCTTAGCGGCGGGATTGATGTCGGATTGCGTGATGATTCGCGTGATGTCGGTCAGACCGCGGCCATGGGAATGGTCATCATGCGGGTGGGTATGATTGTGCTCATGCTCATGGTGGTGCGCGTGCTGGTTTAAGAACTCTTCGCGCGGAAGATCTTTTTCGCCGTTGGCGTAGACGTCTACTTTTGTTGCCGAGATTCCGCCTCGCAGCACCCGACTGACTTCTAAGCGCGCGCCGATGTTTAGTGCTGCGACGGTGTCTTCCAGGAGCTTCGCTGGTACTCCGGCATCGACTAAGGCGCCTAGAAACATATCGCCGCTGATGCCGGAAAAGCAGTCGAGGTAGGCTATGCGCATAGGACGTTCGTTGGTCTATAGTTGCACGTCGTTAGTCACTCACGGTTAGCGAGCGGTCGAACATTGATCGTCGAACGTTGATCAGAGCTCTGATCAGAAATCTGGTCAGAACTTTGATCATAGGGAAGCCGGATATCACCGTCAAACTCGGGCCCAGTTTCGAGTTTGTTAGAATCACTTTTCTCTCAATGAGTTAACTAGAATTTAGAGGGGCACACTTGTATCGATATCTGGAACGCCGACTGGTCGAGCATCTGCAGGAATTCCTGCTGCGGACCTACGATGTAGCGAATGCGAATTTTTTTGTCGAGCAGCCGCCAAAAATCGAATTTGGAGAGTACGCGCTGCCGCTGGCGTTTGAGCTGGCGCGCAAACTTCGGAAGGCTCCGCGCAAAATTGCCGAGGAGATTGTGGCGGGTGTGGGCACGGTTCCCGGTTTTGAGAAGTTTGAGGTGGCGGGCGCTGGATATATTAATGTTCGGGTTAGTCGCAGTTTGATGGCGGCAGCGCTAGTTGCCGATCAATCTCCGGCGGTGGAGACTCCCACGGGGAAGGTTTTGGTCGAACATTCGAGTATCAATCCCAATAAGGCCGCGCACATTGGGCATCTGCGCAATGCCATTTTGGGGGACACGTTCGTCCGGCTGCTGCGCTTTGCGAATCGAGAAGTGGACGTACAGAACTATATCGACAATACAGGCGTTCAAGTTGCCGACGTGGTGGTTGGGTTTCTGCAAATTGAAAAGAAGACTTTCGGAGAGATCGAAGCGCTGGCGGCGGCTCCGCGGTTCGATTACGTGTGTTGGGATCTATATGCGCGCGTGTCGCATTGGTATGAAGAGGACAAAGCCAACTTGCAGACGCGCGGCGAAACGTTGCGAGCGATTGAAGAAGGGAATAATGAGACGGCGGCGGTCGCTGAACTGATTTCAGTAGCGGTGCTCAAGCGGCATCTGGAGACGATGGAGCGGCTCGATATCGAATACGACTTCCTGCCGCGCGAGAGCGAGATTCTTCATCTTCATTTTTGGGATGCGGCGTTTGGCAAGTTGAAAGAAGCAGGCGTGCTTACTTTTGAGAGTGGTGGGAAGAATAAAGGTTGTTGGGTGATGCGACGGGCGGGAACGGCTGAAGCGGCTGCGGAGAGCCCTGGAAGTGCAGAGGACGACAAGATTGCCGAGGAAGATCAAAAGGTAATTGTGCGCTCGAATGGCACGGTCGGCTACGTCGGCAAAGACATTGCGTATCACATGTGGAAGTTCGGGCTGCTCGGGCGCGATTTCGGTTACAGAAAGTTTTTCCGGTATCCGAATGCTCACGAGTGCTGGATTTCTTCGACGGACGGAGAGAAGGACCATCCTCATTTTGGCGATGTCGCGGAGATTTACAACGTGATCGATGCGCGGCAGTCGGAGGCGCAGAACACGGTGATTGAGGCTCTGCGCGGGTTGGGGCACGATGAGGCGGCGAATCGGTATACGCATTTTTCCTATGAGATGGTGGCGCTTACTCCGCGATGCGCGGCGGAGTTGGGTTACACGCTGAGCGATGAGGATAAGGGCAGGTCGTGGATCGAGGTTTCAGGGCGCAAGGGATTTGGAGTTAAGGCCGACGATCTGTTGGATGCATTGATCGCTTCGGCTCGTAAAGAAGTGGATGGGCGTCATCCGGAGATTAGCGAAGCGGAGCGCGATGGCATTGCCACGCAGATTGCCATCGGCGCGCTGCGTTATTTCATGTTGAAGTTTACGAAGCCGTCGGTGATTGCCTTCGATTTCAAGGAGGCGCTGAGTTTTGAAGGAGACACTGGACCGTACTCGCAGTATGCGGTGGTGCGCGCTTCGAACATCTTTCGGAAGGGAGGAGTTGCGCCGGAGAATTTCTGTTTAGATTCATCTAGCGCGGGCGGAGACGAGGCTAGCCTCGTCTCTACAGAAGAGTTGGCCAAGTATCTCGACGGCGAAACCGGTAATGACATCTGGGAACTGTGGCTGGCGGCGGCTAAGACTTCTCACATTGTTAGCCAATGCATTGCGGCTACGGAGCCGGCTTATCTGGCGAAGCATGCGTTTCAACTGGCTCAGCTTTTTAATACCTTTTATCACCGCTATCCCATCTTGAGCGAAGTGGATGAAGGACGAAAGAAGTTCTTGTTAACAACGGCCGCCGTAGTGCGTCGCGAACTTCTTCGAATTCTCTCGATCATGGGGATTAGCGTCCCGCCTGTGATGTGAACGAAATGCGGTGGAATTGAGCCGGGTGTCGGCGAATCTAAGTCGTTCACACCGTGCTGACGCCTCCGCGCCTATAATCTCTGCGAAACAGCAACCGTATAAAATTTCTACGGTTCGTATCGCGATTGCGCGGCTCGCCGTCTAGTGCGGTGTTGTGAGTATGTCGGCAAACGACTGATATGAAATGGTTTGTTTGTTTTCTGGGTAATTTTGGAATGGCATCACTCGTGCTTTAGTAATGTGCGGGTCCAGTGCGAAAGTTTTCCGGATCTGAAAACAGTTTTTAGAGCATACGCATCTATTTGGCAAGGAGCCTTTAACTTTATGAATCGTACTTCGTTGACCCTGATGCTGGCGGCGACACTGGTCGCGTCCGTGGGATGTACCAGCAAGAATTACGTTCGCCAACAAACGACACCGTTGATCAACAAAACCAATGAACTTGACGACATGACGGCGAAGAATTCGCGAGACATTCGAGACGTCGATCAGCGCGCCCAGGCTGGAATTCAGGCGGTGCAGGCCAAGGCGACAGAGGTGGACCAGAAGGCGCTGGCTGCGGGAAGCGAAGCGGACAAGGCGCAACAGTCGGCCAACAATGCTACGCAACGTGTCGATACTTTGACCAATGCGGTGATTAACCTGGATAACTATCATCCAGTGGTTGAAACGGCTGTGCATTTTGGATTCAACCGCGACAACTTGACGAAGGAAGCGAAAGAAGCGATCGATGAACTCGCGGCGAGCGTCGCCGGTACCAAGGGCTACATCATCACGGTGGAAGGCGCGACCGATTCGGTGGGCAGTTCCGACTACAACTATGGGCTTAGCGAGAGGCGCGCCAATGCTGTGATCCAATATCTCGCGGCAGAGAAGAGCGTGCCGGCTTACAAGATTTATTTGATCGGCCTGGGCAAAGATAAGCCGGTTGAAACAAACAAAACCCGTGATGGCCGGGCGAAGAATCGCCGGGTGGACATCCGGCTGATGACAAATACGGCATCGGATAGCACTCCGGCACAATCACCAAGCAGCAATGGTGGCCAGAGTCCGACGGCCAGTGCGGCTCCGCCATCGTTGTAAATAAGTTATGTAAATAAGTTCCCTCCTCCCCGGAGGTTTTTGCCAAACCAGGCCGCCCAGATTCTTGGGTGGCCTTTTTTCATACTCCAGCTAATCGAGACGCGGCTATCGGCGGAGCTGAGCGATACAATAGAAACGTGAGGATTAGGAATTCCATTTTTGTTATGGCCTTGTTTGTGGCGATCGCTAGCGCGCAGAACCCTTCAAGCGCGCCTGCTTCGAATGCGCATGCGAATGCCTCTCCTAGCGCCCCAGGCGGCGGAGAAAGCTCCAGTCGCGATACGAGAATCGACGTGAGTCCGCCTAAGGATGATGCTAAGGGCCACCCTGGCAGTGCCGACGCGATTGAGGCGCTGGGAATCCCTGGAAGCACGGACAATCCGGATACTACTGGGGTCCAGGAGTTCCATCCGTGGAGCCCGTTGAAGGCAATTAAAGATATCGAAGTTGGTGATTTCTACTTCAAACGTAAGAACTACAAGGCGGCGCTTGAGCGTTACAAAGAGGCTCTCTATTACAAAGACAATGATGCGGTTGCCACTTTTCATGTCGCGGTGTGCGAGCAAAAGTTGGGGAATAAAGATGAGGCCAGAAAATACTACGAACTGTATCTGAAGATACTGCCGGAAGGCCCATCGGCCAAAGAGGCGCAAGCTTCGTTGGATAAGCTGGCGAAAGCTAAGTGATGCCAGCAGGGACGGGGCACCGTCACCACACGTTCTTTCCCCGCACTGAACTACTTTTCTACTCTCGAGAATTCGCCGGTGGTTGCGTTGACTGCTACGCGCAACTTGGCGGTGTCGCGGTCGACTCCGTAGATCACGTGCCACAGTAATTCGTTGGTCTGGCGGTTCCAATCCAGCACATACAGAACCGGAGTGTCAGGCTCTTTTTCGAGCAGTTTGTCTCCGCCGTGTTGCTGAGCGATGGCATAGGCCTTGTCGGTGTCGATTTTGAGGAACTGAACGTTGAAGATCTGAGTGCTCGAATTGGTCGGGCTATAGCTGTCTTCGACGCTGTGAGAGACGTCGCTCAACGCCCACGTGTAAGGCCGAGTCGTGCGCTTGGAGGGCGAGGCGAATCCGGCGCGCCACTCCGCGGCTTTGCCGTCGCGGCCTTTCGAGGCGTTGGTGGGCTGCGATTCGACGCGATAGGGTTGAGCGTCTGGAGCCCAGCCGCGGGCGGAGATATAGCACTTGTAGAACGCGCTACTGCCAGTGATTTGCTCGGGCGCTTTCGGTTGGGGCTTCTCGGCGGGCGCGGGATTCGTGGGTTGCGACGAGCACGCGGTCATTAATCCCACTGCTGATCCTACTGCTAGAATTGCGGCTGCAACTGCCATCGTTCGCTTGTTCATGATTATTATTGTTCTCACGTTTTCCTGATCACTATTTGTTCGCGGATCATTTTGTTCGCTTATCATTGTGTTCGCGGATCATTGTACTGAACCCACGCTATGGATTCCTATCTCGAACGTCTGCGGCAAGAGCTCGATGAGGCAACTCGGGGAGCAAGTGCGAGCGCAATGATGCAGGCTCCGTCGGGCAAGTGGAACGCGACGCAAATACTGGAACATCTTTTTCTTACTTACAAACATACCAACCGTGGATTGGAGAAATGCCTGGAACAAGGGACAGCACACGGAACGCGGCCTACGTGGAAGGATCGAATGGCGACGTTTCTTGTAGTTAAGTTGGGATATATTCCAGGCGGGCGCAATGCTCCGGAACGCGCGATTCCGCGTGGCATGGCGGCGGAAGAAGTGCAGCAAGGCATCGCGGTCGAGCTGCAGAAGATGGTTTCAGGTTTCGACGGCTGTGCACGCCGGTTCGGAACCGGGGCCAAGATTATGGATCATCCTTTTCTAGGACCTTTGACGGCAGGGGAGTGGCGGAAGTTCCACTGGGTTCACGGGCGGCACCATGCGCGGCAAATTCGCGAGCGGCTGCGTGGCGTTTAAATTTAAAGGCTCGTTCAAGCGCGAGTCGACAGTTTCGCGGCCGGGCGAGGACGCCCGGCTCTCCATCGTTCGATAACGGTTGGTGCAGGACAGAAAGTCAAAATCCCCGCCCTGTGTCTGCAAAGAACGCAGTCACAAGGACGGGGCACCCTGGTTCTTTCGGACGCCCGGCCTTCGATTACTTTATTTATTTACTTACTTATTACTTGTTCTTGTTATCACTGCTTTTGCTGTCGTCGTCTTTGTCTGGAATGGCTACTCCGGCTTTGTGGGCTTTGTCTTGCAGTTCATCGAGTTGCTGACGAGCGTCGTCCAGTGCTTTCTGCTTTTCTTCGGCGTCGGCTTTGAACTGCAACTCTTGTTTGTCCCATTGTCCGCCGTCGCGTAAGCGAATGGTAGGATCGGCGTTCAATTGAACCGCACGGATCTGAAGTTCGCGCTGATCGAGACTGAGTTCGCGGTTCAGCGAATCAAGCTTCTGTTTCTGCGCGTCGAGTTTGCTCTGCCATTCTGCAGTGTTCTTCTGGCGCTGATCTGCGCCCGGAGCGGGAGCCGGCGCGGCAGCTTTCGCTTCCGTTGTATTGCCGTCGGCGGTGGGTGGAGGTCCAACTACGCTGAGGCCATCGTTGGTCGGGAGATTGTCGTTATCAAAGTGGCGGACGGTCGACGTGTCGCCGGTCTTGTTCTTGCGGGCCGCTCGCGCATAATCTCCGAGCGATTGGGCGGTGGCTCCGCCAACCGCCAAAAGAAGCAAGGTAGCAATGGCGAGGTAAGTTGTGCGCTTCATCGAATCATCCTTTCGCAAGCCGTCGGTTTAACCGAGGCATTGCACTTACTCAATCTAAAGCTGTCTCAATCTAAAACTTCCTCAATCTAAACGTTCGCGCTAAAAGTTCGCGCTGGCAGCCCGCGGTTCGCCTAAGAAACTGCCGATGGTGCGGTCCAGTTGCGCGGCTTCGTTCGCGATGTCGTCTGCCAACTGTTCCGCCAGGCGTCGATCCTCGACGCGGGAAAGCTGTCGCGCATAACCGGCGATGGCAGTCAGGGAAGTGCGCAGCCCAAGGGCCATCTCCCACGAGATCTCCTGCTGAAGCCTTTGGTCTCTGCGAATGCGCTCGATATCTGTTTTGTCGGTTAAGACGAGGGTGGTGCCCATGAGACTGGCATCCTCGGAAAGCACGGGAGAGGCCGTGACTTCGAGCACATGGCTCTCGCCACTGCGAGATATGTAGTCGATCAATAGACCGTGAACGGCCGCCTGACCAGCAAAAGCGGGCGCCAGCGCTTGCTCGATGGTGGCCTCGCCTGTGCCGCTTTTTTCGGGGCAGCGGAGTGTGGCGGTGCGGAAAAGATCGCCGAAGTGAAGGCCGAGGGGCGAAGCAAAGCCGAGCAGTTTTTTGACGGCGGCATTCGCTTGACGAACCAAGCCACTGGTATTGAGGAACAGAACTCCGCAGGAAAGATTTGCGAGGATCGTCGAGCTCAACGTTTCGGAGGCTTTTGCTTTTCTGCGGTCTGACAGTTGTTGCGCGGCCAACTCATGCTTCTGCTGTTTCAGTTGCTGAATGACGGCGTGGTAGGCGTGGACGGGCAATCCCTCGGGAGACAAAGGGGCCTGACTGAAGGATTCGAGTTTGGGCACGAGATCTTTGCGCAGGCGTCGAATCATGACCATGCCCACGCCGAAGGCACCCATGGCGACGAACAGGAGCAAGGCCATACGCAGGACGATTGGATTGGCCAGCAGGCTCACAGCGCCCTCCAATACCAATGCAAGAGTTGGTTGCCGAAGAGGAACGACAGGAGGGCCATGCCTCCGAGAAATACACCAAACGGCATTTCGTAGTAGCGGAGTGCAAGGCGTGCGGATTGCCATGCGCGGCGTCGGGCCGCGGTTCTGGCTTCTTCGGAAGAATTGATCGAAGCTGCATTCGAAGAAGCTCGGCGAGCCTCAATCCGGCGTAGTCGCTTTATCCAAATGGCTAAGACCGTACTAAGTCCGAAGAGTGAGCCAGCTAGCGAGGCGGTGAAAATTGTTAGTACCGTGAGCTTGGTTCCGAGGAAAGCTCCGATCATCGCCATGAGCTTAACGTCGCCGAATCCCATGCCTTCAACGCCGCGGGCGCGCAGGTAGATGGCTGCTGCTCCGTAGAGAAACGAAGCGCCGACGGCGGCGCCGAGAAGGGAATCAGAGAGGGACCACAAGCGCCAGGAAATCTCGCTTCGCATTGCGGCGGAGACCATGCCGGGCATGATTCGCGAAGCCAAGTCATTCACAGGAACGACGAGGCTAAATAGGATTCCCAAAGCAATGCCGGGCAGGGTCATGGCGTCGGGCAGAAGCTTAGTCTCGGCATCGGTGAAGATCAGACCGAGCAGCAGGTAGCCGAGGACAACACACTTCAACATTCCGAGGGTGGGGCCAAAATTCGCGTAACAGCCGAGAAAGAGGAAGCCGGTGAGTAATTCGATGACTAAGTAGCGGGGCGAGATGGGTTGCGTGCAGGAGCGGCACTTTCCGCGCAGTATCAGCCAGCTAAGTACAGGAATGTTGTGGTAGAGCGGGATCATGTCTCCGCAATTGGGGCAGGCGGAGCGTGGAGCTACAACCGATTGGCCGCGGGGTAACCTGTAGATACACACGTTCAGGAAGCTGCCAAAGCACAGCCCCAGAGCGAACATCGCGGGTGCAAGAATAGGTTCCACGTGTTAAAGGTACAAGTAGGCTAAGTGCCCATCATGCTTGAGTTTGGATGATTATAAGCGGTCGCTGGCGAGCCTTCTAAGTACGAAGGTCATAGCACCTCGGCCGACACGTAAGTTGCTTAAAGCAAAGAGACAAGGCTCTTAGGCGACGCGGCCGACTTCCTGGCGTTCCGGCAGGAAAATTGAAAATACTGTTCCCGTTGGTTGTGCTGGCTGGTGGCCGTTTGAGCGGCTGCGAACTCGGATCGAGCCGCCATGCTTCTGAACAATGCCGCGCGAAACCCAGAGGCCGAGTCCGGTACCGGCGTCTTTCTTGGTGGTGTAGAAAGGTTCGAAAATCTGTTGCAGGCTGTGGTGTGGGATTCCGCTACCGTTGTCGGCGACAGTGATTCGTACTCCGTCGCCATGGTTGGGCGATGATTGTATGTGGGCAACACGCACCTGGAGCGAGCCTCCATCGGCCATGGCATCGACTGCGTTCACGAGAAGGTTGGCGAGTAATTGGCGCAACTCGCCGGCGTAGCCGGAGATCTGACAGGGTCCGCGGTAGCGTTTTGTCACGCTGATATGCCGGCCGCACAGTTTGCGGGAATAGAGTTGCAGAATCTCATCCATGATTGCGGAGGGATCCATCGACGAGGGAGAGTTAGCATCGCGAACGAAGCCCAATGTCTGTTGCGCTAAGCGGGCTACACGAATTACCTCCTGCTCGGCTTGAGCTAAATACTCGTTGGCGTGGCTGGAGTCGTGGCGGGCCAGGTAAAGGAGATTGGTGACCGCTTCGAGTGGATTGTTGATCTCGTGCGCGATGGAGGCGGCGAGCCGGCCCGCGGTGGCAAGCTTTTCGCTGCGGCGGATGGCCTCTTCCGACTGTTTCTGGACGGAGATATCGCGCGCGATGGCCGAGGCTCCGACGATTTCGCCGCGAGCGTTGCGCAGCGGCGACACTGAAAGCAGGATTGGACAGCGAGTACCGTCTTTGCGCATGCGCTCGGTGCGGTAGGAGGGCACCAGTCCGCCAGTGGTGAGTATTTCGCGGTTCTGATCCAGTTCTTCCTGTCGTTCCGGAGGCACCAGTTGTCGTAGCGATGCGCCGACGGCTTCTTCGGCAGTGTAACCGTAGAGGGCTTCAGCGGCGCGGTTCCAACTGGTGATGATGCCGCGCGGGTCGGAACTGTAGATG
>OBLW0100003457.1_pt1 | contig 12288 bp, 9 predicted proteins | sample 1520161 | NCBI WGS metagenome assembly OBLW01 (sample SAMEA3539309, study PRJEB22396) | soil metagenome | biome: tundra; feature: field; material: soil | place: USA | collected 2010-05 | depth 0.15 m
GATTCCGCCATCGAACACATCGCCGTGGCGCAGTCAATCGACGCGCTGCTGGTCGCACCGGCCACCGCCGACGTTCTGGCGCACTTCGCGCAAGGCATTGCCAGCGACTTTCTCACCACGCTTTATCTCGCTACTACTGCCCCCGTTGTCGTCGCTCCCGCGATGAACGTTAACATGTGGAATCATCCGGCGACGCAGGCGAATCTGGAAATTCTTCGCCAGCGCCGTGTGAAGATCGTCGAACCGGGATCGGGATATCTTGCCTGTGGCATGACCGGCTCGGGGAGGCTGGCTGAGAATGAGGCGATCGTTGCCGCAGTTCTGGAGGCTCTGGGCGCATCGCAAGATCTCAGCGGCGAAACCGTGCTGATCACCGCCGGGCCGACGCGCGAGAAGATTGATCCCGCACGCTACCTGACCAACCGCTCCAGCGGCCGCATGGGATATGCCATGGCCGAAGCTGCCCTGCGTCGCGGTGCTCGCGTGCTTCTGGTCAGCGGACCCACGGCATTGACGCCGCCAGCAGCGGCTGAGATCACGCGAGTGGAATCCGCCGAACAGATGCGCGATGCTGTGCTCAATCTTTTGCCTCAGTCCACGATCGTAATCAAGACCGCGGCGGTCTCGGATTACCGCGCGAAAATAGCTTCGCCGCAAAAGATAAAGCGTGAAGGCCCGCTCACTCTTGAGCTCGAGCCCACGGCCGACATTCTTAAGGAAATCTCACTCCGCAAACAATCACAGATTGTTGTGGGCTTTGCTGCCGAAACCGAGAATGTGCTCGAAAACGCCCGTCAGAAGCTGGCAGCAAAACAACTCCACGCTATTGTGGTCAATGATGTCTCCCGCGAAGGCATCGGCTTCGACTCCGATCGCAACGAGGTGACCATCATCACGCACGACCAGGTTGTCGAAGTTCCAGAAACTACGAAATGGGAAGTGGCCCAGCGGGTTTTGGACCAAGTCGTGCGCATCCGCCAGCAGCGCAAATCGCCGGTGAAAGCATAGGCGCGCTTTTCTCTCGTGAATTACAATCGTGAAGACCCATGCCATCTACTGTTGATCCGGAATTGCGGCGGGCTCTCGTCGAGCGCGTTCGCTACTGTCACGAGATGGGCATCTACGATTTCTACCGGCGAGAGCCGCGGCTTTCAGAACTGCCAGAAGCGGAAGTGGCCGCTTCCGCAATCGTTTCAGGATACCAGTCAGAAGTGCGAGAGGAAATGGCAGCAAGAAAATCCGCCGTTGTGTCAACCATCGCTGAAGACAAGACGTTCGAAATCCTTTCACCGAGGCCGGAACATGGAGTGACCGATTCGGTTACTGCCCTCAAGCTAATTCGCGAAGATCTCGGCGACTGCACCCGTTGCAAACTCCACCGGCAGGGCCGCAAGCAAATTGTTTTTGGCGTAGGAAATCCGCGCGCCGAGCTGATGTTCGTGGGTGAGGGTCCGGGCGCGGATGAAGATACGCAGGGTGAGCCCTTCGTCGGACGGGCTGGGCAGTTGCTCAACAACATGATCAAGGCGATGGGATTGCGTCGCGAAGATGTGTACATTGCGAACATAGTGAAGTGCCGGCCCCCGGGCAACCGCCAGCCGGAGCGCGACGAATGTGAAACCTGCTCGCCTTTCCTCATGCGGCAGATCTCGACCGTCAAGCCCAAGGCGATGGTTGCGCTGGGGGCTACCGCGGCGAAAAATCTGTTGGCAATAAACGCGCCCATGTCTGAGTTGCGCGGCCGCTGGTATGACTTCAAGCCCGCTGGCAGTGACCCTTCATGGGCTGGTGCGCGGCTTGCCGTGACTTACCATCCTGCGTTCTTGCTGCGCGATCCGCGCCAGAAGGCCGAGGCATGGAAAGATCTTCAGATGGTGATGAAGTACCTGGGGATCGAGCCTCCCCAAAAGCCTGCCGAGTAAATTGCCGCCAAGAGTGCGTTTTCCGTTCAAGAACTGTCATCCCGAGTGAAACGAGGGATCCTGGTTGCTTCGCCTGCGGCAGATATCAGGATCCCTCGTTTCACTCGGGATGACAGTTCGTAAGATGACCAATCGGCTCTAGGTTATCCTCCTATTCAATGTCTGAGTTCTGCGACGTTGCCTTGCCCGTGCCGCTCGACATGGTTTTTACCTACCGTGTCCTCGCCGAGACCACTCCACTGGTCGGCGGCCGTGTGCTCGTGCCTTTTCGCCAGCAGCGACTAACCGGAATCGTGGTTGAACTGCATGACCGCAAACCCTCGGTGACAATTAAGTCAATCCTCAGCGTACTCGACCTCACTCCGGTGCTTGACGACCAACTGCTCCGCCTCGGCCGTTGGATTGCCGATTACTATCTCGCGCCGATCGGCGAAGTCTTCCGCACCATGCTCCCGCTGAGCGCCGAGTTCAAACGCGCCGTTGCCTACAGCATTACTGCGGAAGGCCGGACAGCGCTGCATCTGGCTGGCTTGTTGGGATCGTCCGCCCGTTCCCGCCGCACTCCGGAAGAGCAAGCCGTCGAATTTCGCGTGCTCGATCATCTGGCTGCGCAAGAGATTGGGGCCGCAGAAACCGCACAAGTCCGCGAAGAAAGTCTGCGCTCCGCCACGCGCGTTTCCAAGATTATCTTGCATGGGATGGTGCGAAAGAAGTGGCTGGCCCGCGAAGATGTCTCCGCCGTTCGAGACGCTTCGCGAACCATCAAGATCGCGCTGCTCAAGTCGGCCGACGGTAAGTTGAACGACAACCAGCAGAAACTCATCGAAACTCTTGGCGCAGCGGGTGGCCGAGTTCCCATCGAGACATTGCAAGCGCTTGAGGTCCCGCGAACGACTCTCACTAGGCTAGTCAAGCGTGGTCTGATTGAGATCATCGAAGAGCCTGCGGAGTTCGCCGTTTCGCGCAGTAAGCCGCGGCCATCGCGCTTGGAATTTGATTTCAACCCGGCACAACAAGCCGCCCTGAATCGGATACGCGAAGCGGTTGAAACACGAAAGTTTTCTGGCATCCTTCTGCATGGTGTCACCGGCTCGGGCAAGACCGCCGTTTATCTCGCCGGCATGCGCGCAGTGCTCGAGGCCGGACGCTCCGCCATTCTTCTGGTTCCTGAGATCGGCCTCACGCCCGCGGTGGCAGCCGATCTACATCAGATCTTCGGCAGCGAAGTCGCCATTCTGCACTCTGCGCTCTCAGACAAGGAACGCGCCCAGCAGTGGCATCGCATCAGGAATAGCGAAGCGCGCATGGTGGTTGGCACGCGCTCGGCGGTCTTCGCGCCCGTTGCCGATCTCGCGCTCATCATCGTCGACGAGGAGCAGGATTCGTCTTACAAGCAGGAAGAGACACCGCGCTACCATGCCCGCGACGTCGCAGTCGTCCGGGCCAAGATGGCGAATGCCGTCGTGGTCCTGGGTTCAGCTACGCCATCGCTGGAATCGTATTTCAACGCGAAGAAAAATAAGTACACGCTGGTAGACTTGCCCGATCGCGTGGAGCGCCGTCCACTGCCGGAAGTCGAGATTATCGACATGCGCCAGGAATTCCAGGAGACCGGCTACGAGCAGGTTATTTCGCGCAAACTCGCTGCGGAGATCAAAGAGCGGCTCGAACGCATAGAACAAGTCATGGTACTGCTCAATCGCCGCGGGTATTCCCCGGTGGTGTTGTGCCGCACGTGTGGGAAAACGCTCGAGTGCCAGAACTGCGCTATCGCGCTCACTCATCACAAGCGCGAGCACAAAATGATCTGCCACTACTGCGGCTATGTCGCGCCCGTACCCAAAGCTTGCGTGCATTGCGGCAGCGAGTACGTATATTTTCTCGGCACCGGCTCGGAGAAGCTGGAAGAGTTGCTACATGGCATGTTCCCGCAGGCGCGGATCGCCCGTCTCGATCGCGACACGGTCCGCGGAAAAGAGGATTTTGAACGCACTTTGAATGCGCTCAACGAGGGCGAACTCGATGTACTCGTCGGTACGCAGATGATTGCCAAAGGCCACGACATTCACGGGGTCACCCTGGTTGGAGTGGTAGGCGCCGACAGCGCTCTGGGGATGCCCGACTTCCGCGCCGCAGAACGAACTTTCCAACTACTCACACAAGTTGCCGGTCGGGCCGGGCGCGGCCAGGCTCCCGGCAAAGTGATTCTCCAAACTTACTTTCAGGATCATTACGCCGTGCAATACGCCGCACACCACGATTTCGCCGGATTCTACGATAAGGAACTGCGCTTCCGCAGTTGGATGCACTATCCGCCATACTCCGCACTGGCCAATGTGCTCATCCGCAGCAACAAGCTGGACGAAGCGCTGCAATGGTCAGGCACTCTGGGAAGATGGTTTGAGCAGACGAGACACGAAGGCGTGCGTGTGCTTGGCCCGGCCACCGCGCCAATTATGCGGCTGAAGCGCGATTACCGTTATCATTTCGTTTTGAAGTCACCCAGCCGTGAAAAATTGAACACAACGCTGCGTGCAATGTTGGCTTACGCCTCGACGCAGAAAATTCCACGAACGCAAGTGATCGTGGATGTAGATGCGCTGTGGCTGATGTGAATAATTGCGCGAGGTTTAGTTAGGCGAATGCCATCGAGGCCGCGTTTTTTTCATCACTATCGGCGTGGCGAGCGTGGCTCGAGGAGCATCACGCCGAAAGTAAGGAGCTGTGGGTGGGGCTTTACAAAAAGAATTCCGGGCGGCCGAGCATCACCTGGCCGGAAGCGGTGGATGGCGCGCTCTGCTTTGGCTGGATCGATGGTCTCCGTAAAAGTGTAAACGCTACCAGTTACAAGATTCGCTTTACGCCCCGGAAGCCGCGCAGCATCTGGAGTGCAGTAAACGTAAAGCGAGCCACCGAGCTCTCAACGATGGGGTCGATGCACGCCGCTGGCCTACTAGCTTTTCAGCAGCGCGAGGGAAAACGATCAGAGATCTATTCCTACGAGCAAAGAAAAGTGGCCAAACTTCCGGCCGCTTATGAAAAAGGGTTTCGCGCACACCCAGCTGCGTGGAAATTTTTCCGAGCACAGGCTCCCTGGTATCAGAGAACTGCCATCTGGTGGGTCATCAGCGCGAAAAAAGAAGAAACCAGATTAAAACGACTGGCTGCCCTCATTGAAGATTCCGGGCACCAACGAACTATACCGGCCATGACGCGTCGACCGCAGCATCAGAGTGAATAAGCTAGCCTGGTAGACGCGGAAACGGGGCGGTGTCATCCGCCCCGAATCCTGCGGTTACTCTCTCTCTTTTACAAAGGCCATGCCGTGAGGACTCACCATCCCAGTGACCGCATTGGTGATGACGCCGTTGTCCATATTCAACCTCCCAACCGAAGTTGGCGTAGCCGAGTACGCGGCTCCGGGAGAGAAAATGTCCTTCGAAATTGCGTAAATGGTTTCCGCATCCCTGTCTGAAACCAGGATCACCCCGTGCGAACCGCTCGCCCAAACAGTGTCGTCTATTTGCACCGGCGCTCCGTTCAGCCTGAGAGGGAGATGATAGACGCTCTGATCAATGGCGCCAGGATGATGCAAAATGATGAGTTCAGCATCTGCCTGGCTATCCAATACGAGATCTCCGAAGGGATCGAACGCCATGGAATCTGGATCCTGCAGGTTCAGGGTGACCGGCGTGTCGGTTGCAGTGTTGGTCGCGGTTGCGGTACCAAGCAGCACCGGGCTAACACTCACGGTGCTGCCAGTGAGTTCGGCACGAACAATGGCCGGAGCGGTGTTCGGGTTGTTGGCTGGATTCGACGCGCTGATAAACACGTCCTGGCCAGTGCCCGGGAGCGTGACCCGTCGGCGTACCTTTGGACGCGACGAGCATGCCTGAAGATTGTGAACAGTCTGTGAAAATTGGGCGAGGCGGTTCCGCTTACCGGAAAGAAGGGAGGCACTCGAGCGTTGTAAGGACTCGCAGCTGCGCGTCGCTATTTTGCCCCGCCGACGCTTCCGCGAATCACCACCACTGACGCGGCTGGCAGATCGTACGCTGTGTCCTTCTCGGCGTTCAGTTTAGTATGGACGATCGGTCCATCGGGATCAGCCCAGCCCTTACCAGTGGCCACAATCGTTCGCTCCCCGCTATTCTCCGCGTGAGCCATAAATCGCGTCTGCGGTGGATGCCATTGATACTGTTCCCTGCCGAAAGTTGAAATCTCTACCGGACCGGCAAACCCGCTGCTGCCGTGAGATTGCCCTTCAAACGTAATTCGCACCCGGTGCGCATTCTGCTGATCACGATTCACCGCCATTACGGCCCATATTCCATCCGGACGCTTCACCGCATACGCCGTAACTAATTCGTGGCCGGCACCATCCTCTAAGTCGCTTCTCGCGGCAAACACCTGGTGCTTGCCGCCGCTCGGCTGCACCCACTCCAGGTTGATCAACTGCGCTACAAAAAACTGCGCGAGCGGCTGCTGAATCTGATAGTTGGCATCGACCGTGAACATTCCAAACGTGCCCGGAGAGCTGTTGCATCCCGGTTCCATTTGTAGCGGCAGATAGTGAAAGAAGTAAACGCCTTTCCCTCCCGAGTTCAATAACGACCCGATGTAGTCCGCGAGCCAGACTCCGGAAAAAATATCCTGATAAGTTTCGCTCGCTCCCGACGACAGATTTCCCTCTGTGATGAACATCGGCATATCCGTCGGAATCCCGTCCTCGTGCCATACCTGCATGATGTGGCTCACCAGTTCGGGCTCGTCATAAAGCATGCCCCACGGCGTCTTGCATGGATCGTAAGGATAATGTTCGAAAGAAAAGAATGCCAGATCGTTCATGCGCCCGTGCTGTTTCAGATAATCGATGAACCGTCCCGTCCACGAGACCTTTCCGTTCGCGTCTGGCCAGACCTCGATGTCCTTATTTACTCCCTGAAACGACGGCCCGCCCAGTTTCAGCGCCGGGTCGACACGATGAATTGCCGTTGCCCACTGCAGGTACAGCGCGGCATAATCTTCCGGCAGCATGAACTGGCCATCGGCTTCCTCGCCCATCTCAATGTACGAGATGGCATAGCCGCGGCTCTTCAGATACGCAACCTCCGCTGCCGAATTGTCGGGAGTGTCATACAGCATCGCGACTGGAACCATCGCGGGCAATCCGCGCGTGACGCCGCTGGTGAAAAACAAATCGAATCCCATCTGCGCCTGCTTCGTCGACCCCAGATCTGACGGCTGATGCCACGGGTCAACGGACGAGCAATACGTAGTCGTCTGCTCCTGATCGGGAGTGTGCCGCAGAATGTCGTGAAACGCGCCGTCCTCCGTGCTGGTGCCGAGATAGAGCTCGCGGATGGCATAGCCCACGCAATTCCGCGGATCCGCTCTTACATCCGCGCCGCCGGCATCGCAGGCGTTCGAAGATTCTGTCATCCAAATCCGCAAGAATCGTACACTCATGGGACTGCGGCTCAATCGAATTGTTTCGGTCTTGCCTTTCCCGTCGGTAATAGTTCCTTGGGAAAATGTCTGCCAGGCTCCGCGCGTCACGGCCTTGATGGGATCTTCGCCCGTCCAGTATTGGACCACATAGTGCCGGGCATATGGTTCTCCCCACGCGATGCGAATGCTGTTCACCTGCTGAATTTGTGCCAGGTCCAGCACCACCCACTGCGGATGCAGCGCGTCGCTCTCACCGGTGAAGTGTTGCGTGAGATAAGGATTGCTCTTCCAGAAAGTGTTGAGATCGCCATCGGTCAGCCGCGAGAATCCTACGTTGTCGGTACCGTCATTGCGCGTAGTCCCGCGCCGCGGCAGTCCATACCCGTACGAATAGCGAATCATTTCCGAGGGAGTCGACGAGCCGGTGAAATATCCTCTGCCACCAGCGTTGCTCCCGTCGCTCCAGGTGCCTTGCGGATTCCAGTGCCACGCCTCGATGGCGAGTTCGGTGTTCTGACGGTACGTCACCGGCTGCCAGCCTGACGCCAGAGTCTTCTCCAGCGTCGGCTGCAGCAGATCTTTGTCGATCGCTTCCACTGCAATGCGGTCGACGCCCGCTCCCAGAGTTTCACTGGGCACGAAATGATTCGTGGGATGGGAGACGTCAACTTCGATGGTTTGAGTTACGGCAGTATTAACAAAAGAAAAACATCCCAAGAGAAACGCGAGGAAAGGCGTAGTTTGTTTCAAGGCGAGACAACCTCCAGCTCATCAATTGAAACGATTGAATAGGGGAGTATACGAGAAAAAGTGGAAGATCTCTGCAAGTCTTGTTAGTTAAATCTTCCTTGGTTGTTAGGGCGGAGAAGTGACAGTCGAAAAACTCAAGAAACTATCTTCCCTGGAACTGCCGCACAACTTCCGGCAGAGACGAGTGCGCCAGCGGCGCCGGGGTCAGCGTGACAACCAACATCAATAGTGCAAATACCGCCAGCCACAATCGCGCGCCCGAAACTCTTGGCCACTCCGCCACTTGCGGATGTCGGAAGCTGCTCAATTGCAGCAGAATTGCCCACAGGAACCATCCTGTCCACAGGTAGTAAGCCATGAAAAGAAGAACCAGAATCGTCAGCCGCGACACCAGCTTGTGGGCCTGCGGCGCAATCGAAAAAATAATATGTCCGCCATCGAGTTGCCCGCCGGGCAGCAAGTTGAGCGAAGTGGCCAGCATTCCGACCCAAGCCGCAATCGTGGTGGGGTGAAAGCGTATGCCGCCCAATGTCAAGGCTGCCGGTCCACGGATCACACCACTCGACGCCAGCAAACGGTAGACAATCTTAAAAATCAGAGGATAGCCGAGTTCATAATCTGGCTGGCCGAGGCCTGCCTGCATCGGCTTTGACCATGCCAATGAAACTACGAGCACTGCCAAGGCGACCACAAAACCCGCGACAGGCCCGGCAATTCCAATATCGAACAAGGCGGTGCGCGAACGAATCCGCGACCGGATCAGAATGACGGCGCCCATTGTCCCGATCGGAGTCGGCATCGGAATGAAAAACGGCAGCGTCGCGTAGACGCCATAGCGCCGGCAATATAAGTAGTGACCCATTTCGTGGGCCAGGAAGAACAGCATCAATGTGGCCATGAAGGGCAGTCCACCCAACAGGCGCGCGGGATGGGCGCGCACCCATATCGCAGGAAAAAAAGGAATCGCCTCACGCTGCCCCGACTGGTCGACGATCGGTTCATCGCTGAACGACAGCGCCGGCCGGTCGTGCTGGAAGTTGTATTGCATGCGCGCGCCCATCACCAGCGTGGTGAAGCACGTCCCCAGCAACAGCAGTAGATGCAACCAGTAGCGTTGTTTCGGCGGACTCGGTACCCACTCCGGCAGCGGCCGGTAATATTCAACCGTGGAAGAAACTGAGGGAGAAGGGGTTTCCGACATGCGATCCTGTGCCTCGCAATTTCACGGAGGCCTTTCCTTAAGATGCTACTACTTCCGGAAGGAAGCGCGTGCGGTCGCGAAGTCTGCACAATTCAAGAAAGCGCACACTCTCCTCGAGCCGGAAGCCGCGAACTTGCGGCCGAGGCGGCTTTTCTCAATCAATCGACTGCAGTTCTTTGCCCGGCTTAAAGCGCACAGCCTTGCCTGGAGGAATTGACACTTCGGCTCCCGTGCGCGGGTTGCGTCCGATGCCGGTCTTACGCGGGCGAACGTTGAATACGCCAAATCCGCGCAGCTCAATGCGTTGGCCGCGGGCCAGCGAATTTTTCATGCTTTCGAAGACGGTTTCTACCGCCAACTCAGCTTTGGTCTTGGTGATTCCGGTTCTGGCCACCACTTCGTTGATAATGTCGAGCTTAATCACGAACGGCTCCCGCATGCGGTGTGATGATCGTGGTTCAAGTTATTGATGCTATGGGAGATAACCGAGATTGTCAACGGGAGCATCTCTCCCGTAAACTGACAACCACTTTCAAGCTATGCTGTCTTGTCATCCTGAGCGAGGCATTATTGTCCAACCGACGGTCCTGCCTAGTCGAAGGATCCCTTTCATCTCAGCTTGAAGACGGGCCTGGGAGAGAATTTTCTCCTCTGGGCTAGGGCTGATATTTTTTTGATTTTCCTATGACTGAACCCAAGGAGCTCCATGCTGAAGAGTGACCGCTGGATTCGCAAGACTGCCCGCGAACATGACATGATCAATCCTTTTTCCGAAAAGCAAGTCCGCGAGGGCGTGATCTCGTACGGCCTCTCGTCCTATGGCTACGACCTGCGCGTGGCCGACGAATTCAAGATCTTTACCAATGTCAACAGCACCATCGTCGACCCCAAGAATTTTGACGAAAAATCCTTTGTCACCATTCGTACCGATATCTGCATCGTTCCGCCCAATTCGTTCGCTCTCGCCCGCTCCGTTGAATATTTCAAAATTCCTCGCGACATCCTGACCATCTGCGTTGGCAAGAGCACTTACGCCCGCTGCGGCATCATCGTCAACGTCACACCGTTTGAGCCCGAGTGGGAAGGCTTTGTCACTCTGGAAATTTCGAACACCACGCCATTGCCAGCCCGCATATACGCAAACGAAGGCCTGTGCCAGATTCTTTTCTTCCAGTCCGACGAAGTCTGCGAAACCAGCTACGCCGACCGTAAAGGCAAATATCAGTCGCAGCAAGGGATTGTGTTGCCGAAGTTGTGAACGAGAAGCGAATGGGCAGGGCGGCGTCATCGGGATTAGCCAAGCGACTACCGCCCGTTCTCGTCTTCCTTAAACATATACTTAATCGCCGGCTTGTAAATCATCAGATTCGGTTCGCCGTCTTCGCGGATCACCTTGATGCAAGTCTTGTCGTACCACTCAATGATGCCGTGGACTTCTTCCCCGTCACGCAGGACGATCACCATCGGCGTCCGCGACTGCATCTGTTTCTGATAATAGAAGTTTTCGGCGTTGGTCTGCTCCGGAGGAGCTGTCTTCCGTCCTCCAGCGCCTCCCAGCCCGGAACGGTCGCCACGATCATATCCGCGATCTTGTCCGCGATCTTGACCACGCTCCGGACGTTCATGCCGATCTCGGCGCTCCGCCACCGGCATGTGATTAGAGTTATGGTTTGAATTATGGTTGCCGTGGTTATGATCCATGCGCGGCAATGCCGGGCGGATCAGCTTGCGGTTAGCAAAATTCTCCTCGTCGGCGGAAGGTTTGGCTGGAGTGGGATCCATGATTTCTTTCATAGTGGCGCTGCTCCTGCACACGCGCTCGCACAACCCAACACGTAAAAGGCCCTTTGAAAGTATTACGAAGGCGTGAAATTTAACTTAACGTACCACAGGAGTCTCGCCATGACAATGCTACCGTCGTGCCAGTACCGTACCTAATGCCAATACTTTGCGCAGTCCTTATTCGGCCTCAATTTGTCTTCGTCATAGCCTTAATTTGTCTTCGTCATATCTGTGCCTTTTCGCTCGCGCCCGCTCCACGTAACCACGGCGACCAGCGTTGCCACTATCACCACAGTCCAGGCCAGAACTGGCGGATACATGCCGCGATAGCGGTTTTCCGCCAGCTTTGCCTGAATCACCACGTTGCGCGACGAAAGCAGATTACCCAGTTGATAAGCGAACCCGGGAAACGTTCCTCGTACCGCCGACGGCGAAAGTTCATTCAAATGCGCGGGAATCACTCCCCACGCGCCCTGCACCATGAACTGCATCAGAAAACCGCCCAGAGCAAGCATGGGGACGGTATGCGAGTAAGCCCACAAGGGAATCGCGGGAATCGCGAGAAGCGCGGCTATCACAATCGCGCGGCGCCGGCCAATACGCTCGGACCATGTTCCGAACAAAACCCCGCCCAGCAGCGCCCCAATATTAGCCACAACCGTGATGAACATTACCGTCTTCGGCTCGAAGTGATGCCCCTTGGTGAGAAATGTCGGATACAGATCCTGGGTGCCGTGGCTAAAGGAATTGAAGGCAAACATTAGTACGACAAGCAGAGCAAAAGTGCCCAGGTACGTCAAAATGTCCTTGTGCAACGGTCTCTTCGCGTTTCTCGATACCTGACCCTGCACCCACGCCGGGGACTCATCCACTTTTGTGCGAATGTATATGACCAGAAACGCAGGCAGGGCGCCGATCACGAACATTCCGCGCCAGCCGACAAAACGGAACGCCGTCCCATAGACCAGAGCCGCCATCAAATAGCCCATGGCATAGCCTTCCTGCAACAACCCGGAAAAGAATCCCCGCCCTTCCGCCGGCAGCGTTTCGAACGCCAACGCCGCGCCAACGCCCCATTCGCCTCCCATCGCGATTCCGAACAACGCCCGCGTGATCAGGAAAACTTTCAAGGAAGGAGCGAAAGCTGACGCCAGCTCAAACACCGAGTACGCGATGATATCG
>OBLW0100003458.1_pt1 | contig 12285 bp, 10 predicted proteins | sample 1520161 | NCBI WGS metagenome assembly OBLW01 (sample SAMEA3539309, study PRJEB22396) | soil metagenome | biome: tundra; feature: field; material: soil | place: USA | collected 2010-05 | depth 0.15 m
GAGTTCAGACGTGTGCTCTTCCGATCTGGGTTTGGTGGAGCGCTCGGACTTGGGCGAACCGTTCCCTTTCTCGCTGTGTCTCCCGGAATGGTAGCAGTTGAGTCCACAAATTGATTGGAGAATAAGATGATGAAGCTAACGCTTTCCTTTTTAATCACGTTATTGGCGGCCACCTCTATTTCGTCGGCGTCACAACCAATGCAATGGACCCAAACGGGAATGGTGAGCACCGCTTTGGGGAGCGTCTGGGACACACTAGGGGACGGAGGTGTTCACCCGGGCACCCTTTTTGCATTGACTTTAATTTACGACCCGAACACCCCGGCTTTTCCGGCGTACTCCGGGTCATACCCTGGAGCGATTCTTTCCGCGGCATTGTCCCTAGGCAATAACTCGTTTCAGTTCGATGTGGGCAAGCCTGCCTCGAGTTCCCGGATCGATGTGATCGATTCTTACACCTTCGTATTCAACGGCGCAGAGGGTTATTATTGGTTTGTAAATTCCTCCGGAGCCCAGAACGGCCTGACAAACCTGAGCTTGGAAGGCCATTTGTTCAGTTCGGATGCGTCACTCTTCCCGAGCACAGACCTGGACGTTCAGAATTTGGCCATTTCGCAATTTGACGAGGCGCACAGCGTGAGTTTTTCCGGGCTGGACAGCGCGGTGGGGGCGAGCCAGATCCTTGATATGACCGTGACGGGCTATTCCGTAACTCCTGTTCCAGAACCTGGCGGTGAGGCTATATTTGCCGCCGGAGTGGTGGGGATTGTAGTGGCGAGAGCGAAAGCCCGGTTTCAACGCAGCCGCTAATATCGGTTGCGGCTTTCGCAGAATCCGTATCCGCACTGGACTCAGGCATGAACCCATTACATTAGACTCTACCCAAGAGCAGTGCTCTTTGAGCCCAGGAGCGCAGTTTCGACACCAGGCTCCGCGCCTGCTCTCCCGCCCTGACACAGAGAAAGGTCGTGCGACCTGCACTTAGCTCGAAGGCAGGCAACTGCCGGACATCTTGCCCGCTCAAACCCTGTTTGAAATGAAACACACCTGGATTGCGCTCGGGATTAATGCCACCCAAGTCGTAGTACCGGTATCCCTGCTCCTTGAGCCAACGCACCACATGCCATTGCAGTAGGTATGCCCCCTTCATATTCAGCCCTTCATCACTGGTCGCGCCCAGCAGGTAAATTCCGGTGTCGCCTGTGGCCGAGACCACCATCGCGTTGAGCAATCTTCCTTCCTTCTCACACAAGAACGTCTGCAACTTCAGCGGCTCAGCCAATCGCCTTTGCATCTCACGGAACCGAGCCACATCAACTGTGGTTTCAAATTGCTTCCGTTTTCGCATTCTCCGGTAGGCCTCCAGGAATCTGTCATACAACTCCAGTCCCGTCCCCTGCTTCACGGTGAGGCTGTTCTTTTCTGCCCGGTTAAGGCAATTACGCCATTTCTGGTCGAGTCCTTTGCGGAGCGCTTCCAATGGCGGTGTCAAATCCAGGCGCAGCGTACGGTAGCAGTCAATGCGGTCATTGCTGACAAAGCCGAGCTCGACCAGCACTGAGCGTAGGCTCATAGCAGGGATGTCAGCCACGAACACTGGGGCCAGCACGCGGAGAAGCAAGCCGCGGCGCCGCACGTACTCTTCCCTCAAGGCCTGGTAAACCAAGCGCAAGACCGCGGGATCGAAGGGTTCACCTCGTGAGCGGCACAGCGGGCCCCACCGGACATAAGCGACCCCCATTCGAGCCAGAGGAAGTTGCACCACGCGGACCTGCGCGACAGCGATCACTTTGAAGTCCCTCTCGACCACGAGATGACTCAACTGATGCTCGCCCCAGTGGACCGCCCCGTAATCCCACGACTGGTAAATGCTGGCATCGTCAAAATCGCGCAGGAGGCCGGACCATTCACTCGCACTGGTCCGATCGACTTGCACCGAGATCCTGTCGGAAGTTTCCGCTCTTACAGATGCATCGGTGAGCATGATAGCAAATCAAAGCGGAAAACGCAGCAAGGTCGAGTCAACTGACTATTTTGTAAACTTCACCGCATCAGCAATGATTGCGCCTGGGGATTCAGCGGACGTGCTACGGACGCGTACAAATTCGTTGGTTGTCCCTGTGAAATTATAGGTGCCAAGGTAAGCCCAACTCGTATAGCCTTGCTGCTCGTTCACATACACAGTGTTCGTGGTGCCACTGTGAGCAATGTCCACCGGGGCATTCTGGGCGTAAACGTAGTAGGGACCACCATTGGGCGCTCCGCCGTACCAGATGTAGACGCCATAATCTCCCGGCCCCGGCAGAATAGGTGTGTACGTTGCCGAGAGCGCCCCGCTGCCAAGTGAACCGCCGTGAAACCCCTGACCCCAGGAACCCGGACCACTAAACAAGCCCCAGGTCCCCTGAAAGTTCACCCACGGCGTGCCGTCGGCATCGTCCGAGATCGTCTCCACAGGGCTGCCGGCTGCCGGAGTATTGGTAACGAGTACCGTACTTTGCTCGGAAAGGTTTCCGGCCCCATCAAAAGATTGGACGCTGTAGGAGTACTGCGTAGCGGGAGACAGGCCGGCATCGGCATAGAAGGGGCCGTTAACGGTCCCGACAACTGCGCCGTTGCGGCGCACGGTGTAGCCCGCGACGAAAAAGTTATCGGCTGAGGGTTGCCAGCGCACCTCGATCTGACTGGCAGCCGCAGTTCTTGCCCACAAGCCAGTCGGCACAGTGGGGGGCTGATGATCAAAACTGTTATACAAATCCAATACCTCGTTTGTGCTTAAGGCCCGATTATAAATACGGGTGTCCCCGATAGTCCCATTCATCCAGCAACAGTTAGGGTACTGGTCATCAGCAAATTGAGGCGTTCCGTTATGCGCCCAAGTTGAGATCGCGATGTAATGTCCGACTGCGCCGCCGATCCGGAGCTGCGTCGCTAAGCCCAGTTGGGAGAACGTGCCAATCGGCCGACCATCGAAAAAGCCACTCAATGTCGTGCCATCAAAGGTGACCACATAGTAGTGCCACCCGCCCGTGTCACCCGTAGGCGCGACATCAGGAAAACCGATCGCATTGACGCCCGCGTAGGGGCTTGTATAGATGAAAAAGCTCGTGGCATCACTATAGACCCTGCCCAGGAGCCAGGACCCTGGCGTGTCGCCCCAGGATGCATCCAGCAGCGTAGCGGTGTGGTCGTTCGCGACATTTCCGTCGAGCGACGTATAATAGTGCGCCCACACGCAAATTGTGGCGTGGGATAGATTATCGAGGACCGGCGCGCCTAACACCGCAACATAATCGCCCACCCCGTAATAAGTCGGATCGGCTGCGGGATAAACGTGGAATTCGCCTGCCGGCCTGCCATCAGGACCCACAGTGGCCGAGGGCCAATTGGTAAGTCCGTAGCGAAGCCCGTGATTGCCGTAGCCGGACGTATCGAGAATTATACCGCTCGATAGATCTTGATCAAAAGTCAGATGCAGGACAAGACTTGGGTCTGGAATGTTTGTCTGGACCTCTACCCGGTAAAAGGCCTTCGTTTCATTTGTCGGCACCAGCACCCTTCGCACCGGATTTGTCGGCGGGGTATAGTACACTGGTAGCCTCCATTCGGGAAGATCGAGGTTCGTCGAGACAAAATCGTAAACAAGGGGAGTCCAGATTCCTAAACCGACGTCTGTTGACATCTCCAAACGTGCAACATGGTTTGTATTGCTGTTAAAACCGTAGGTCCAAACAAGTTCCCCATTTCTATCGAGCGAGTTTATTACGGGGACACCTGAGTAGGCACTCGCAGAAGCTATAATTACGGTCGCAGCATGAATTGTTATATTCTTCAGTCTCATAATAACGCCTTTTCTTTCAACATCTTACCCGTTCCAATCCGGCTAATCAGCCTGGCTGGGATACCGCCAACGATGGTCTGAGGTTCGACATCTCTAGTCACAACGGCATTGGCCGCCACGACCGCGTGGTGACCAATTCTAACCCCCTTCAAAATCACGGCATTAACCCCAAGCCAGCAATCATGCTCGATGACAATCGGGGCGCTCCGGAATTCTGTGCTCAAAGTTGTCCTTTCCCCTGCCGAATCCACAACATGGTCGGAATCGGTGATGAAGACTCTGGGAGCAATCAGCACGTAATCCTCCACCTCAACCGATATACTCGCGTTGCATTGGAAATCGAACAAAATGGTGCAATAGGAACCAATGCGAATTTTCGGTTTGTCATCTGCGGTTGCTGGGCTAAGGTCAGCCAGGGCCCAGTGGTCGCATAACGTAGTATGGTGGCCAATGCTGATCGACTTGGGATTGGCCACAAATTTGCACCTGCCCACGATGGAACGAGGCCCAAGAGACCGAAATCTCCAACTCCAAAATAACCGGGTGCGGGCTAACCGCCAGACGCGGGAAAGTTTTGTAAAGATGGGGCCAACTGCTGGCATGTTCAATTAAGATGCACGTCCGCGCACAAAATATCAACCTGAGCGAGCTTCTTTCGGCCGCTGGGGTCTTGGCTCACGCCGTCCGCGGATTATGTTATCCTACCAAAGGCAAAGATCGTGCAATTCTCAAAGCCCACTTCGTCCCTCTTCGCAAGCGATCGCGCCAGCCAACGTAAGCCCGCGGATCTAAAGTTCCGTCCAAAATCGTATCAATGATTGCCTGCCGATATTTCATGTAACCCTCCAGATCTGAAAACCGACCAGACTGCAGGACCGCTGTGACTTTTGCAGCCTCGCGGTATCCTTCCTCGGTTTTGATCCGGCAATGGCTGCTCTTGGGGTCATCCATGTGGTCTTGGAAGAGCAACGGGTAGTAAAACCCGTTGATATAACCCTTCGCAGCAACTCTTATGAAGAACCCGGTCATGCCACCCCCTTCCAGCGGCTGCATTTCTTCAAACGTGCGTCGTTTGATCAGGAAACCCGTCCCACATGTCCACGGATGCCGGAGAATTTGATGCGTCCCGAGTTGCTGGATTTTGTGTTTTGCTCGATGGTAATCAAAATCATCGGGAAAGAAGGGCCAACACGCTATGCTGCCGAGATTTGAAATATCCTGGTGTGCTCGCGCAAGGGTAATCAACCAACCTCGGGGAAGCAGACAATCATTATCGAGTTTACCCACCAGATCGGCCTTGGATGCCTGCCATACCTGGCGAACGGCAGTTGTCTGCGCGACGTTCTCCCGGGAGAAGATAATTTCTTTAATGCGCGGGTCCTTGATTGTCTTAAGGTATTCGGCGGTGCCATCGGTTGAGGCGTTGTCCCAGATGGTAAGAGCAAAATCGTCATTGGGGTTGGCCAGGACAGATTGAAGCGCCAGCTTCGTGTATTCGAGCCGGTTGTGAGTCAGGAAAATAAGAGCGATCTTCATTTAATTTGCGTGAGCGCCCAGCAGTCCGTGATAAAGCTGCGCGAGCTTCTGTCCCTGGATAATACAACTAAAATTTCGCTCGATGTGTTGGCGTCCTTTCTGGAGCATTGACAGCCAGGTTCCCGGGTGCCGGGAGAGCTGCGTAATATGCGCCGCCAATTCGTTCGCGTTCCGTTCCTCAGCAAGAAGCCCTGTTTCTCCATCCAGGACGATTCCCGGAATATCGCAGTGGCGAGTGCTGACGATGGGCATGCCACTCGCAGCCATCTCGATCAAGGTGACCGGCGCGCCGCCCTCGGTATCGCCGTCGGAGGCGGTGAGACTGGGTTGCAAAAACAAGTGATGGGTAAGCGCTTCCTGCCAAAGCACCTCATGAGGTTGGTAACCCAAAAGGCGAGTGCAGTTGTTCAGCCCGGTCTCGCCCAGGACGGCCAGGATCTTCTCCTTTTCACGCTGATCTTTGGGATGAGCGCTTGCGTCGCCGATGATCGTCACTTCAAGCGGTAACTCTGATCTAACCTTTGCCAACGCCTGCAAGGCGTCGGGAATGCCCTTCTTCTCTCTGAACGAAGCCGTAATCAGGACCCGGAAAGGGGAGCTTGGGGTCCACTTCCGCGGGGTAAACAGGATTCTGTCGATTTCAACTCCAAGATGTTGAACCTTGATCTTGTCACGAGGACAGCCCAACGCAATTAAACACCCGGCCATGTGCGAGCCTTCGCACAGGAAAAGGTTGGCGAGACGAAAGAGCGCCCGGTAACGCTTCTTCCATTCCGGAAAGACCAGCGGCAGCCGGTTTACGTCGTAACCGTAAAACGTGACGACGTGTTTGATCCCCATTTTCGAGAGCATCCCCGCAGCCTCATAACCGGAATCTCCAAAATGGGAGTGGACGACGGCGGGCCGAATTCTTCTTAAACAGCGCCACAACCAGGGCAATTCCGTAACTCGGCCTCGCAGCCCGGGCAGTCCGGTGCGCCGGAGGCGGCCGAGCAGGGAGGCGTTGGGAAAGCGATGCAGCACAGGTACGGGGAAACGACCCGGGTTCTCTAATTTCAAACACGCGACGTGCTGTTCAAATCCGCCGTCACAGTAATGCACCTGGTTGTAAATCCAGTTCTCGGTTGTGGGCAACCAAACCGAGCAGCGATGCAGGACAGTCCGAGTCATGACCTGAAGTTTCCGACCGCTTTCAAGCGCGGCAGAATCATTTGGCGTCGGGCAATTCCGGAACGCCAGCACTCGCAAACACGATGGTCCCGTTTGGCCCCAAAGCCGGTGAGAGATAGTTTTCCTGCTGCTCGGCACCTTTCCTCTCACGGCGCAGAGCCAGCGCAACCAACTCGCGGATCTCGCCTCGAAAGAGCGCAAAGCCGGCGAGGAAATAGACGATGCAACCGAGACTAATCATCAGCGCGAGTCCCCAGCAACTGGCGTGCGCCAAAGCAGGGAACAAAAACAGCGCTACCTTTAGAGTGCCGAGCATGACCAGCGAAGCAATCAGGGCGGGGGCTACACTGGCAACATATTGCCTCCAGCACCGGCCGAGGACGGGCCGAACCAGAAAATAATAGCTGGCGGGGAAATAAAGCACCTGGAGTACCAGCAACGTCCAAGCCACGCCCATGACACCGCTGCGCCAGGCGCTCAGAGCGATGGCGACAGCCTGGATGGCTGAAACGACCACATTCCACCAAAATCCGAGATCCGCTCTGCCTTTGGCGAGCACGAGAGAGCCAACTGGATTGCCGATGGAATAACCCACCGCAAAGAGACAGAAAATCTGGATCAAGGGAACCGCTGGAATCCATTTCTCACCGAAAATGATAGGGACGGCTAGAGAGGAAACGCCGCAGAGCCCGAGGAACAATGGAAAGTTCACGATGGAAAGCAGCCTTAGCAATTTGAAATAACCGCGGCTGAGCAACGCGCCGTCCTCCTGCAGGCGGGAAAAGAGCGGAAAAGCAGTTCGGGTAATGATGGGATTGATTCGGTTTATGGGAAGGGTGGCCAAATTCCACGCAAAGTTATAGAAGCCGAGAACTTCCGCATGCAGCCAGGCGCCGATAATGATCTTGTCGAGATTATCGTGCAGGGTATTTATTGCCCTTTCGCCCATTTGGTATAATCCGAAGCGCATGTAGCTTCGGACATCGGCCCAGGCGAAGTGCAGGTGCGGGCGATAAATACGATGGCCGCGGAGCATGAGGAGCAAGCTGGAGGCGGCGGAGGTTGCCAACTGCCCAAAGACCAGCGAATACACCCCGGCTCCCGCCAGTGCCAGACCAATCGCCACCGCTGTGCCGCTGCCGCGGCCAGCCACTTCAATGATGGCCAGCGGCCGAAAATGGAGCTCCTTCTGGAGCAACAACTGGTACTGCTGGCCGATGGGAGCGATAACAAAGGTCAGAGCACAGAGTTGGACCATGCGAGTCACTCTTGGTTCATGGAAGAAGTACGCGATAACCGGGGAGAGGGCGAAAATCACGGAGAAAACAAGGATTCCGGCAAGAATATTCAACCAGTAGAGGGAGCTCAATTCGTTTTCGGAGCAATGCTGGCGTTGCACGATGGCGCTGCTCAGGCCCATGTCGGCGTAGGCCATCGCGATACTGATCACGACCACGGCCATGGCCATAAGGCCAAAGTCGCGAGGCTCCAAGAGGCGGGCCAGAACGACGGTCTGCACCAAATAAAACCCGGTCGAGAGGGCGGTGGACGCAGTAGTCCATTTGACGCCGGAAATGGCGCGGCCCTTGTAAACGTGAGCGCGATGTTGGGATGAAGGGTTCACCGACTTGCTTCATCGAAGAAAGAAAAGAACAGAATCATGGGTGACCAGGTTATGAAGACGGAAAGCAGGTAATTCTGCCTCGATGATTCTGCCCAACCCTGATTCTGTCGTTTCCTGGTTTTCTTGAAGCCCGGGCTCGTGCAGCCAAGCACCGGCCTTACCAATTTACGGTTTCTCGGTTGTTGTTTCAAACGCAGCTGGTTTCGAACATCGGAGTCAAAGGGCGCGGGGCGCCGTTGGTGCCCGGACCGGCCTTGGCCTCAATCTCCTTGAACAAGCTTAAATTCCCGTTGAAAAAGAGTTCGTACCACAGCAGGAAGCTGATGATTTCCCAATCGTTGATAATCCGGTCATGATACCGGCAATCAATGTATGGATTCTTAGACTTGGAGATGATGGTGTCGAGGAGCGGGCGGCTCTCCAGGAAGAAGCGCTCGTAAGGGAATGGAAAACCCATTTTATTTCTGCGCCAGAGGATATCGTCCGGCAGAAGGTCCTCCATAGCCTTTCGAAGGATCCACTTATGCCAGCCGTGGCGGAAGAGGTACGTAATCGGCAATTTGCAGGCGAGCTCGACGACGCGATAATCAAGGAATGGGGCGCGCACCTCCAGCGGGACACCCATATAACCCCGATCCCCGGATGCCAGCCAGTAGGGCATGCGGGTGTTCGTGAGAGCGTCGTAGAGTATCTCGGTTAAAAACATCCGGTTCCCGGGGGGTGGATACAGGGTATTAAAATGGAGGTGCTTCACCCGCTCACGCAGCCGCATTCGAGCCAGCGGGCCGAAGCCTTTGGCGGTCTCTTTGATGAGATGTTTGATAGGAGCCAAAGCGGCCGCGAAGCCTGACCTCGACTCGGTATGATGGCACATGTTGTCGAGGAACTGCGAGAGCCTGCCGGTCGTCAGGAGCTCGGCCTGGGCCGGCGCATAAAAAGCGGGGTAGCCGGCGAAAAGTTCGTCCGCGGCTGCGCCGTTCAAGGAGACTTTCATCCCCTGGTGTCGCATAAGAGCCCAGATCTCCTGATTTGTTTGCAAATTTGGGGCGTGGTAAGGTTCCTCCTCAAGTCGGGAGAACGCGGTAATGTGCTGCCAGAACCGATCGGTAGGCGAATCGAGGACCCGGTAGTCGGTGTTAAACCTTTGGCCGATGGACCGGGCGATAGGTTCTTCGTTCCATTCTGCCTCAGGAAAACGAACCGTAAACGTCGTCACTTTCTGCGTAGTCGCAGCGGCCGCGAGGGCCACAAGGGTAGAGGAATCCATCCCTCCACTCAATTCGACACAGACGGGCACGTCGGCGCGAAGCCTGATACGGACGGCGTCCTCCAGAAGGGTGCGGAGCCTGCCTGCGGCCTCCCCGGTGGAGATGTCCGACTCTTTCCACCGTTCAGTAGGGACGGACCAATAACGAACAACCTGTTGGGGGAAATTCTCGTCAACGAAGGAAAAGGAGCCAGCCGGCAAGGCGTGAATCCCTTGAAAGAAAGACTGATTGTTGATATTCTTCGCGGAGTATGCCAGCCATATAAACATGGCTTCTTCATTCACCTTGCGAGAGCGCGAAACCTCTTCAACCTCCAGCAGGGCCTTAATCTCGGAGGCAAAATAAATGGAGGAACCGGCGCGAGTCCAGAAAAGCGGTTTCTTTCCCAGTCGATCGCGGCTCATGAGCAGCTTGTGGGCTTTAAAGTCGTAAAGCGCCAAGGCCCAAAAACCATTCAGGCGCTTGAAACAATCGGTGCCCCAGTGCTTATAAGCCTCGATGAGCACCTCGGTGTCGCTCCGGGACCGGAAGGCGATCCCTTTGGCCTGGAGTTCGTCCCGGAGTTCAAGGTAGTTGTAAATCTCGCCATTGAATACGATACAGCAGGAACGGTCACTTGAGAAGAAAGGTTGGTGACCGGCAGGCGAGAGATCAAGGATTGAGAACCGCCGATGTGCCAAACCGATATCCGCTGCGAAGGAGTTATTCGGGCCCAACAAAGGATACTCGCCTTTTAGCTCAGAGCAGGTTCCTTCGCCGCCGAACACTTGATATTTCGAACTGCGCGAGTTCGCAAGGACAAAGCCCTCGTCGTCCGGTCCCCGGTGGGCAATCGCGTTATTCATGTGAACGAGATCGGTTCCAGAGATCATGGAGCCGTCCAGATTAATGATACCAGCAATGCCGCACATAGAAAGGTAAGGAGAGGAGCAAGGGGTACGGAGGATGCCTCTTATTCTGTGTAAACGATAACGACTGCTGCTTTCATGCAGTAATGCTCGAAGTCAAATTCTGGTTTACCCGAACTCTGCCAATCCAGATCCCTGAGCCGTCACAGGAAGAGCAGTATTTGGCGTTTCTCAATCAACCTTTGGTTTTCTGGCAACCAAAAGGTGGGCCCAGCTAAACCGGTCGGATCGGTCCCAGCGGTTCAGAAGATAAGCGATTCTCTGGATGGTGAATTGTACCACTCGAACGAGGAGTCTCAGCGGCCAGCGCTGGAAACGAGTAAGAAAGTAGCACAGTTCCTGACCGAACGTGACTACGAATCCGGACAGAGCGCGCATCTCGACGACTTCAAAACCTGCGGCGTCAAAAAGATACTCCAGCCCATAACTTGTATAGCGAAAAAAATCACGTGGTTCCTCATGCAAATGCCAAAACAACGGGGCGGAGAGGATTACGCAACCGCCAGGCTTGAGGATACGATGCATCTCGCGAATAGCGTCCTGAGGCCGTTCGAGGTGTTCCAAAACCACAGTGCAAAGAATTGTGTCAGCGAAGGCATTGTCGAGGGTCGTGTCGTAGGCCGAGCCAAAGACGTCGATATGATTCCGCGCATGCTCCGTATTCAGGTGGTCCACGCCGATATGCTGAGATACGAACTCGCGCGTCATTGCAGCGTATGGCTTTTCGCCGCATCCGATATCGACGAGGATCCCCGAAGCATAGTGCTGGAGGTATTCCCGCAGAGCCCGGTCATGGATTTTAAACACCAACCAATTATGAGCTGACTGGTTGGGATTTCGAAAACTTGAATGATCTACTCCCTTCGAGTCGATATCCACACGGCCTGATTTCATTTAAGCTGGGGCCTTCAGTTCTTCTCCAGCACAACCAGCAGGCGGGTAGCGAAGAGCCTTGGCAGGCGATCGCATAGATGGTCGAGCACAGTCAAGAAGGGAATCCAGGAAGCTGGGTAGAGCTGAGGCCCGCTGTATCCTCCGGACGCAACATAGGAGACGGCAGCGAGTCGGCGCACGAGGACCACCCTCCAACGTGAAAGTCGGCTGGCGAACTGGTTAGTGGCAAATACACGGGTGGCGTTACCTTGTGCAGCGTAGCAGCCAGCGTTTCGCGGATCCATATTTGAGGGCATGGTCCACCTGATCGAGGATCGCCAGCCGATTGGTTCTGCGTGGCAAGCTCCATAGACCAGCCAGCCCAGCAGGCTGATTGCCGGATCGAAAATAATGACTCGTCCTGGATGAGCCAGGACGCGGTGGAACTCGTCCAATGCGGTTCCGGGAAATTCCAGATGGTGAAAGACATCGAACAAGATGATGTTGGAGAGCTCACCAGAGCCAAAGCTCAGGGCATAAGCGGTTTCGACCTGGTCAATCCAGGGGTTATGGAACAAATCGGTAGTTATCAACAAGCGCTGATAATATCGGCCCGTCTCCTGCTCGCGAAACGCCGCCCGCTTTTCGTAATGCGCTCGCCGGTCGAGCTTCGGATTATGTACCGGTTTCTCGCCGCTCCGGTCAGGAGCATCCTTTTGTTCCGCCGCAGAGACCCCTTCAGAACCGATTAGGCTGGGGAGCCGATATCGAGGAGGGCGCAAATCAGGTTTTGCGTAACTGTTGTTCTCAGCGCGCGTGGCCGGCCTTCGACTCGGGAATAGTCAATGCCGGCAGCCGCGCTGGGCACCGTGTGGCTTTCTCACGCAACGCCTGCCGACGCTTTCCCGACGTCTCCTGCCCCGACCACCGCCGTCAAGCCCTGGGGAAAGGTTGCCTGCCTGTCGAATCAGTGGCCACGCTGCACATCGGCCTTTCTCCTTTGCCGGTTACCGGAGTCTCGGTTGATAGCTCCAGCCCAGGTTGGCTCCCCCAAAAGGCCGGCCT
>OBLW0100003459.1_pt1 | contig 12284 bp, 10 predicted proteins | sample 1520161 | NCBI WGS metagenome assembly OBLW01 (sample SAMEA3539309, study PRJEB22396) | soil metagenome | biome: tundra; feature: field; material: soil | place: USA | collected 2010-05 | depth 0.15 m
CACCTGGTACATGCAGTTTTTCTTTTACACCATGGGCGAGACGCAGATGGGCCGCTACAAATTCTCAAGCTGGACGCTGCACATGGCGAGCATCATGATCTTCAGCACGCTATGGGGAATCGCATTGAAGGAATGGCGCGGCGTGAGCAGGCGGACAAAGACGCTGGTCTTCCTGACACTGATGACGCTGGTGGGTTCAACGATGATTGTTGGTTACGGCAATTACCTGGGACTGCATCCCTGAAATCCTGATCTCTGCGACTTGCATTGCGGAAACGATCCCGTTTGCCGAGATTCATCTTCGCGGCGCATCGCATACCACCACGATCAACCTGCAAGTACCACGTCTGCAATCCGCGCGGCCTCTACCGCGGGACGCACCGTATGCACGCGCACGATGGATGCGCCGTGCAGAATCGCGGCAACCATTGCCGCGATACTGGCTGTCTCCCGCGCAGTTGCCGGCGCAATCTGTCCACCATTGAGCGGCGCCAGAATATGGCCCAGGAAGGATTTGCGCGAGAGCCCTGCGAGCAGCGGCCGGCCCATGGCGAGGAGTTGAGCCTGGCGCGCGAGAAGAGCGTAGTTCTCGCCGAACCGCTTGCCGAAACCGTATCCAGGGTCCAGCACAATCGCTTCGGGTGCAATCCCGGCACGTGTCGCCGCATCGAGACTTGCTTCGAGGCCGTTCTTCACCGTGGCCAGCAACTCATCTGGTTCGAGCTGCGCCTGGGTGCGCCACTCGTCGGGCCTCCCGCGCGTGTGCATCAATACCACGCCGCATCCCGCACCGGCGCAAACGCCCGCCATCCCTGCATCCCACTGCAGCCCGCTGACGTCGTTGAGGATTTCTGCGCCCGCCGCCAGCGCCGCACGCGCGGTTGCTGCCTTATAGGTATCCACGGAGAGCACTGCGTGAGGACGGACCGCGAGAATCCCTTCCAATACAGGGAGCAGCCTTCGTTGTTCCTCTTCTTCGCTGACAGCGGGCCCCGACTCTCCTCCCGCCGCAATCCCCGCTCGCGAACCCGGGCGCGTACTTTCGGCGCCCAGGTCAAGCAGGTCGGCCCCCTCGTCCAGCAGCCGCAGCGCCTGCTCGACGGCCGCGGCCGGATCGAGAAAAGCGCCGCCATCACTGAAGGAGTCCGGCGTAATGTTGATGACGCCCATCACCAGCGTCCGCCGGCCGAGTTCGAGCGCGCGCGTGCGCAGGCGCCAGGTGCGCGTTGGGCGAACTAGATCCGGCATTGGATGCATTCCTGCTTTTGCATGCTTTTCCAATCGAAGTCAGCTTTGATTCTAAGTCGCGGTGCAGCTTCGAAACCTTCTGCGGCGGGATTCCCTCCTGCTACACTCCGGCCATGGCGATGAATCGGCAGGTTCTTGGGCTCGCGCTCTTAAGCCTTCTTCTTTGTTCGGCCGGGACCAAGGCACAGACCCGACCCACTTCGGGTGGTGCCGCTCACCTGACACCGCGCGCCCTGCCTGCGACGGGGTCACTCGCCGACCGCATCAACACCATCCTGGCCGATCCGGCCCTAGGCCACGCGGAATTTGGCATCAGCGTCACGGCCCTCGACGGCCACCCGCTCTACAACCTCAACGAAGGTCGTCTGTTTACGCCGGCTTCAAATGCCAAACTTGCCACCACAGCCGCCGCCTACGCCCTGCTGCCCGTCGAGACCCTCACCTGGACCACTAATATTGTCGCGAATGGCGACGTGGACGCAGGCGGAGTTCTGCATGGCGATCTGCTTCTGATGGGCGTGGGCGATCCCACCCTTAGCGCCCGGCAGTATCCTTATCAGCCCCCGCCGGCGACTCCGCCGCCTCCAACGCCTCCGCCTGAAGCAACGACGCCGCAAGCGCCCACCAAGCCGCCGCCCCCGACGACTCCTCCTGTCACAGCCGCACCGGAACCCGAGGCCAAGCCGGATGCCATGAATGTGCTTCAACTGCTCGCCGAACAAGTGGAGCAATCGGGCGTCCGCAGCATTACCGGCAACATTGTGGGCGACGACAGCTACTTTCTCGACGAGCCCTATGGCATCTCGTGGACATGGGACGACCTGCAATGGGGCTATGGCGCACCGGTCTCCGCACTCAGCTTCAACGAAAACACGATTGAGCTGAACGTGATTGCCGATCCGTCAGCGCCTGGGGGAGTGGATACCGTCTGGAGTCCCAATGTGGACTTCTACACGATTGAGAATTCGATGACCATGGCGCCTCCTGGTCAGCCGGCGCATCCGGGACTGCAGCGCATGCCGGGAAGCCTGCTGGTGCGCTCATGGGGCACCGCGCCACCGCAAGGCCTGCGTGCCGACCTGGCCGTCGAAGACCCCGCCGAATTTACGGCGGCAGCTTTCAAGCAGGCGCTGCTCTCCCGCGGCATTGGGGTTTCCGGCTCGGCGGTGGCCGCCCATCGTTATTCGGATGACACGGGCGACTTCGCTACTGAACGCGGCGAGACGCTCCGGCTGGCTCCCGTACTGGTGTCCACTGTTGTCGTCGCGCCTGCGAATGGGCAAAGGGTTCTGGCGGGTCACATGTCCGTGCCCCTGGCCCAAGACATCACGGTGACGAACAAGGTAAGCCAGAACCTGCACGCCGAACTGCTGTTGCGCCTGCTGGGCAAACTCTGCGCCAAAGATGGCAGCCTGGCCCAGGGCACGCGCGTGGTGCGCCAGTTCATGATCAACGCGGGGATCAGCGATAACGACTTTTTCTTTTATGACGGCTCGGGCATGAGCATGGACGACCGCATCACTCCCCGGGCCTATACGCAGTTGCTGGTCTACGCTGCGCGCCAGGCATGGGGGACTGCCTGGCGCGGTACCTTCCCCATTGCGGGAGTAGACGGTACGCTCTTCGTGCGCTTTCGCAACTCACCGCTCAAGGGACGTCTTTGGGCCAAGACCGGCACACTCAACGAGGCGAATGCCCTCTCAGGCTATCTGATCTCGGCCAGCGGAAAGACCATCGCTTTCTCGATCATGGTCAATGGCCACCGGCCCGGCAGCGACGCCGAAAGCCAGGCCATTGAGCGCATCTGCGAGGTCATTGCCGCGTCGGAGTGAGTGCTTGCCGGCAGGCCGGTTTCCAGATTCGCTGGCCGATCGACCGCAACTCGATGTCCCTGCCGTCTCGCCCCCAATACTCCACGAGCGCATCTCCGATTTGGCATCAATCGAAACGGGTCGAACGAAATTTGGCCTGGATCCCTGTTTTTTGAGCATTCGGCATCGGCAGGTTTCCCCGACAAAATCCCCCGGAACTGCCCTACCAATCCTTAACTCAATTCGACAGCCGAAACTCCTGTGGACATTGCAAGGGAGTGGTGATACCTTCTTTGCAATGTCCAAAGGAGAGACGTGTGGGCGAGAAGAAATCGGATGTACTGCAAGGGACATTGGATCTCATGGTACTGAAGACGCTCCACGCCATGGGGCCTTTGCATGGCTTCGGAATTGCTCGGCGTATCGAGCAGCTGAGTGAGGACGTTCTTCAGTTGAATGAAGGTACGGTCTATACATCCCTTCTTCGGCTCCAGCAACAAGGCTGGATCGATTCGAAGTGGGGCACGTCAGAAAACAATCGCAAGGCACGGTTTTACTCGATCACCAGGCAGGGCAAGAAGCAGCTTGAGATCGAGACGGAGAACTGGGAGCGCATCTCGGGCGTAATTGGGCGCGTGTTGCGGCTGGAAAGGCAGGGATGAGGCTATGCGATTCTTACGGCTGTGGACAGCAAAGGCAAAAGGACTTATGACGCGGAAGCGGCAGGACAATGAGTTCGACTCGGAGATTCAATCGCATTTGCATCTGCTCACGGAGCGTTATTTCGGCCAGGGCATGTCTCGCGACGAAGCGGCCACTGCGGCACGCCTGCAATTCGGCAACGTTACCCTTCTAAAGGAAAAGCAGCACGCGCAACGGAGTTTTCTCTCCCCTGGGGAATGGTGGGGAGACATTCGATTCGGCCTGCGCATGATGATGAAGAAACCCGGATCGAATGCTGCCGTGATGCTCGCGTTGGCGCTGGGTATCGGCATGAATACTGCCGTGTTTACGTTCGTCAACGCGCTCTTGCTTCGTCCACCCGCAGGGGTGAGCGCACCCGGCAGCCTGCTTGAGATTTGGCTGCACAATCGAACCTCAACGGGAGTCCAGAGCTACCTCCCCTTCACCTACGTTGAGTACACATACTTCCGCGACCACAGCCATTCGCTGGAAGGCGTGCTGGCGTTTGACGGGGATGGATCTAAGGCAATTTGGAATCGCTCCGGAGCGGGCGAAGTTGTTCAAGGGCAGCTTGTGTCGGGGAACTTCTTTTCCCTGTTGGGGGTGAACGCCATGTTGGGCCGCACGATTTCCAGCGGCGACGACCAGCTCGGCAATCCGCATCCTGTCATCGTGCTGAGCCACTCCTTCTGGCAGCGGAAACTGAGCGCAGATCCGGGAATTGTAGGACGGACGCTGGTGCTGAACGGCGCCGCATTCAACGTCATCGGCGTGGCGCCCGCCGGGTTTAGCGGAGTGCTGGTGGCCACCGAGCCAGACTTCTGGGTTCCGCTGACCCTTCAGGAGCAGTTCACGCACGACAAAGAGAGAATGACCAACTTGCACAGCAACTGGCTCATCGTTGCAGGGCGCATGAAGACCGGCGTGGATTCGGTCAAGGTCCAGGCAGAGATGCATGTACTGGCCCATCAACTGGAATTGGATGATCCCGATTCGAACAAGAATCAGGATGCCATGATTTATCCCACAACGCTGGTGCCCGGGCCTTATCGCGGTTACGTGAGGGCGTTCACCGGACTGCTGCTCGGGGTATTTGCCCTGGTGCTGCTGATCGCTTGTGCCAATGCAGCGAGCCTGCTGCTGGCCCGGGCCACGGGCAGGACGCGGGAGATGGCAATCCGGTCGGCGCTGGGTGCGGGACGCGGACGGCTGATCCGGCAGATGCTGGTGGAGAGCCTTCTGCTTTCCTCGATCGCGGGCATGGCGGGGGTGATGCTGGCGTGGTGGATGGCGCGGCTTCTGCTGGAGCTGAAGCCGGCAAGCCTGCCCATTACGCTCGAGGTTCCGCTGGACTGGCGCGTAGTGCTGTTCACACTGGTCGTTTCGCTGGCGACAGGTGTCATCTTTGGACTCGTTCCCGCACTTCGCAGCGCAGCGGTGAACGCTGCTCCAGTGCTGAAGGAAGAGACGCAGAGCGCCGGCCTTCGCAAGTCGCGCCTGCGCAGCCTGCTGCTTATCGGCGAGATCGCCACCTGCGTGGTGCTGCTGGCAGGAGCAACGCTCTGCGTGCGCAGCTTAATCCATGCCAACTCCATCAATCCCGGATTCGATACGCAGCATATCGCACTGGCAACGCTTGACCCCGGTAGTCTTGGATATTCACCTCAGAAGGTTACGGACTTTTATCGCCAGCTTATGGAACACGTGCTTGCCCTACCCGGTGTGACTGCGGCGAGTTATGCGAATTATCTGCCGCTGGGGACTTCGGAAGAAGTGACTTCGGTCGGGAAGCACCCCGGCAAGGATCCGGACCAGAGCCTGGTTGATGTGTTTCGCGTCGAACCGGAGTACTTCTCGACCATGGGGATTACGATGCTGCGCGGACGGGACTTCACGCAGAAGGAGAGCGACAGCCTGGACCCGGGTGCTGTGATTGTGAACGAGGTGCTGGCGCGAAAGCTTTGGCCCGGACAGGATCCTATCGGGAAACGGATCGCACTGGGCGAGGGGAAAACTACCAGTGAAGTGATCGGCGTGGTGATGGCGGGCAAATACCGCACACTAGGCGAAGGACCGATCGCTGTGATGTATCGCGGGACTTTGCCGCCTGCCAGAACCCTGGTGATACGAGCATCGGGCGATGCGCGGCCCCTGCTCGAAGAGGTGCGGCGTCAAGTGCAGGTGGTGGACCCAATGATGGCAGCAACAGGTTCCCAGACGATTGAGGAGTACATGGCATTGCCGCTTTTCCCGGCGCGCACAACCGGTCTGCTGCTCGGGGTCTCGGGCATCCTCGCCGTGGTGCTGACGGCGATTGGTCTATTTGGGGTGATCGCCTATATTGTCTCGCAGCGCACGCACGAGATTGGAGTGCGCATGGCTCTGGGCGCACGGCAAACCGACGTGCTGAAGCTTGTAATGCGGCAGGGGCTGTATGTGACCTTGATTGGCCTCTGCATCGGCATGGCCGCCGCCTGTGCGGCGGGACGGCTGCTTGCGCCACTGCTCTACGGGATCGGCGCGAATGATCCGGCGACGTTGGCAGGGGTAGCACTGGGAGTGACGGCTGTGGCGATGTCGGCCTGCTATGTGCCGGCGAGACGAGCGATGCGAGTGGACCCCGCGGTGGCTCTCAGATACGAATAGAGGGCAAAACGCAGTTGAGCCTCAGTTGACGACTCCAGCCCGAGTTACTCAGTGAGGCAAGAAACCATTCCCTTCGGGTTAGGTTGATGTCACCCAGCGGGAAACTGACGCCCTGGATCTTCGATTGGACCAGTTGACCGAGTATCATCAAGTAGAAAATGCATACCTGTTCTTTTTCTTCTACTCTTGTGATCTTCTCGTGCGCGGCAGCTCTCACCATCGCGGGCTGCCGATCTCTGCCGCCATCCAAACCGGCATCCGAATGGACCCCGGAAGAAGCGCAGGGAGCGCAGGTCTATCAGGAAAAATGCGCCCGCTGCCACTACCCAACCACGACCGCAGGGCTGCACGGGCCGGGATTGCAGGCCATTACCAAGGTCAAGGCGATGCCCTCGGGCGCGCCGCCGACTGACGAGCGGCTGTCTGATGTCATCCTTCACGGCCGGGGCATGATGCCGGGGACGCAACTTACTGATGAACAGCTTCGCGTCCTGTTGGCCTATGTGCGCACGCTATGACGGACGAGCCCCGCACCGGCCTTAACAAGGCAGACGAAGATGGGCCACAGCCAATTCCCTCTTCGCCGACGCGTGAACTGCTGCCGCTCCCCGGGCTTGCAGCCATCGGCCTTTACCTGTTGCTGCTGGCTGGCGTCATCATTCTGGGAGTGGTCGGCGGAGGTCACTATCCGCCCTTGTTTTTGATTTTCGCAGCCGCTTTTATGGCTGCCAGCGCGGGCCTCGTGTTGTTGCTCCGCTGGGCATGGGCACTTACGCTTGCTGCGGTCTTTCTGCTGGCCTGTTACAACTTGTGGATCTTCTCGAAACAACACGAACCGCCTGCCCTCGTGCAGGGACTGCTGAACCTCGTCTTCTTTCTCTACATGATAAGGCCCGAGGTCCGCGCCAAGTTGCGGTAGGGCCGAGCGGAAAACGCTGTGTCCGTTTTTTGCGACGAGATGATAATCTTCTGCCCATGCCGCGCAACGTGCTGAAGACTTTCCTCTGCCTTGGGTCGCTGCCTCTTCTATACACGCCAGCCCGCGCTGCCGATGCGCCGCAAAAGCGCGCCATCACGCTCGATGATCTTGCTCGGCTTCAGCGCGTGGGGCCGCCGGTGGTTTCTCCCGACGGCCAGTGGGTGGTCTACACCGTCAGCCAGGTCGACATCAAGGAGGACAAAAGCCAGACCCACCTGTGGATGGTGAATTGGGACGGCTCGGTACGGCTCCAACTCACCTTCGGCAAGGAGAGCGCTGCGTCGCCGAAGTTCAGCTCCGATGGCCGGTACATCAGCTTTATCTCGTCGCGTCCCGGCCCAGCCAAGGGCGATCAGGTATGGGTGATGGACCGACGCGGCGGCGAAGCCGATCAACTCACCGCCATTACCGATCAGGACATCAAGGGCTACGAATGGTCGCCCGATTCGAAGAAGCTGCTGCTCACCCTGCACCCTAAACACGAGCCTGACCCCGAAGAAGGCAAGCCGCCCGCCCCGCCAAAGCCGATCGTGATCGACCGCTATCACTTCAAGCAGGACATGCAGGGCTATCTGCGCGACAACGACTGGGACGCGCTCTATCTCTATGACATCGCCACGAAAAAGACGGAAAGGCTGACGACCGATAAAAATGCCAACGAAGAAGAGGCACGCTGGTCACCCGATGGCGCGTGGATCGCTTTCGTCAGCAATCACGACTCCGACCCCGACCGCTCTGAAAACACCGATATCTTTGTCGTCGAACCCAAGGCCGGATCAGCCGCACGAAAGCTCACACCCTGGGAAGGTCGCGACGATGGTAAGCTCGCCTGGTCTCCCGACTCCAAATCCATCGCTTACAAACAGGGCGCCAAGCTCGAGTTAATGGAATACTCGCAAGACAAGCCCGCGGTAGTTACATTGGACGGCAAGGTGACTTATCCCGCGGCCACTCTGGATCGCAGCGTGAGCGAGCCGATTTACGCATCCGATGGACATCTGAGTTACCTGGTTGCCGACGACCGCAACCAATACCCGGCTGAAGTGGAGTTGGCCGGCAATGGCGATAAGCGCCTGCTGGATCACCAGGGAACCGTGCTTTCGTGGGACTTCGCTGGTGGGCATACCGCCGTTCTTTATACCGATGACACCGCGCTGCCTGAGATCTACGCCCTTGAACAAGGCTCGTTGCGAAAACTCAGCACGCAGAACGACGCACTGATCGCCGAGTTGAGCCTCGTGCCCACTCAAGATATTGAATTCAAAGGCAAGGACGGGAATGAAGCGCATGGCTTGCTCACGAAGCCCCAATCCGGGGTCCCCCGCGACAGGTCTTCGTCGCCAGGGTGGAAGACAGGCACGCCTGTACGCCTGATTCTTTTCATTCATGGCGGCCCTAATTCCCAGGACGAGCACAGCTTCGACTTCCTTCGTCAATGGCTCGCGGCCAAGGGATATGCCGAGCTCAACGTCAACTACCGTGGCAGCTCGGGCCGCGGCCAGGCCTACGCAAAAGCGATTGCCGGGGACTGGGGCGACCTTGAAGTCAAGGATCTGCTGGCCGGGGTCGACAAGGCCGTCGCCATAGGTGTCGCCGACCCCGACCGCCTCGCTATTACCGGCTGGAGTTACGGCGGCATCCTTACCGATTACACCGTCGCCAGCACTGACCGCTTCAAGGCCGCCATCAGCGGGGCTGGTGTTGCGGCGCCTATGTCGTTCTATGGCTCAGATCAATACATTCTTCAATACGATAACGAACTCGGTCCGCCGTGGAAGAACCTGCCGCTCTATCTCAAGATGAGTTATCCCTTCCTTGAAATCGACAAGCGCATCCACACTCCCATGATGTTCATGGGAGGGACCGCGGACATGAACGTGCCACTTATCGGCGGCGAGCAAATGTACCAGGCGCTGCGCTCACTGGGCCGGCCAACGGAGTTAGTCGTATATCCCGACCAGTTTCATGGTTTCACGCGGCCGAGTTACATCCGCGACCGCTACGAGCGCTGGCTCGCCTGGTGGGATAAGTACTTGAAACCGGCCGCGACGACTCCTGCCGAGACGAGGAAAGCGGACTGAGCAGGGAATCGCAAGAAATCTATTCTTCGAAGGACTCCCCACGCCTGACGGGCACCTCGAACGACTGGACCTGTCCAACCGACGCGAGGATGAAACTCACGATGAGCAGCAGACATCCCACTGCCGTCAGCGCCATCCCGGCAAGTGCAGGTATGCCAGTTGTCGTGATGTCGATGTGAAGCGCCGTAGCAGAGAACGGATAACCCAGCGAGAGCCCCGTCGTGCCGTCGCAAAACCCAAAGATCAAATCCAAGCCGACTGCCAGTAACAATACAGATCCAATCAGCACGCGGTCAGAGCGCATCAGGGTCTCCCTCCTTCACTGCAATGCCTTTTTTGCCCGTTAACTGGTGAGAGTCGGGACACGAACCAAGAGGTTGTACCGGACAAGCGAGAATTCTTCAAGGTTCCCTCAAATCGTGCGGGGCGCGAGCTTTCCGGCGGCCTGCCCGTACAATGAACTTGATGGATCTGGTGCAAATCTCGCCGGTGCGCCAAACCCCTGCGCCCAAGCCCGAGTGGCTCAAGGCCCGCGCCCCCGTGGGCGAGAACTACCATGACCTGAAGCGGCTGGCCCGCTCACTCGGTCTGCACACCGTGTGCGAGAGCGCCCATTGCCCCAACATCGGCGAGTGCTGGCACCACAAGACTGCCACTTTCATGATGCTGGGCAACCTGTGCACGCGCCGCTGCGGCTTTTGCGCGGTGCCCAAGGGCCGCCCCGAGCCGATCGACCTCGACGAGCCGCGCCGCGTGGCAGAGGCTGTCGCCATACTGGGGCTGCAGCATGCCGTCATCACCAGCGTTAACCGTGACGACGACCTCATCGGGGGAGCACGCATCTTCGCGATGGTGATTGACGAGATTCGCCGCCAGGCCCCAGGCTGCCGCGTTGAAGTCCTTATCCCCGACTTTCAGGGCAACCCTGAAGCCATCCGCACCGTGGTCGATGCGCGACCCGAGGTGCTTAACCACAATACCGAGTCTGTGCCGCGCCTCTACCGCGTGGTCCGCTCTGGCGCGCGCTACGAGCGAACTCTCGAGCTGTTGCGCTACTCAAAAGAGTTGCGGCCCGAAGGAGTTACCAAGTCGGGCGTTATGGTGGGTCTGGGCGAAGAAACTTCCGAACTGCTCCAGGTTTTCCGCGACCTCGCGGCGGTGCACTGCGACATCCTCACCATCGGCCAATATCTGCGCCCCTCGCGCGACCACCTGCCCATGGCGCGTTTATATACGCCCCGAGAGTTTCAGGAATTAAAGAGCGAAGCTCTGAAAATGGGCTTCCGGCACGTCGAATCGGGCCCGCTGGTCCGCTCCAGCTACCATGCCCACGAACAGGCGGCGTCAACCGGGCTTTCAGTGGTTGCATAACTCCTTTGCGAACGTCAGATACCTCGGTGGATGGTTGTAAAATAGCCGTTGGCAACTGGCACAGTGAGGACGAACCTTATGGCAGTCTCAGCAATGGCCGGAATTCCGGCGCTCAAAGAACTTTCCTCCGACCTCAAGCGGCGCATGGATCAAGCCGTCACCGGGTTCCAGGCCAATCTGGCCTCTACGCGCACCGGCCGCGCCAGCGTACACATGCTGGACCAGATCAAGGTCGACTACTACGGCACGCAAACGCCTATCAGCCAGTTGGCGCAGCTCTCCGCACCCGAGGCGCAATTGATCGTGATCTCTCCATGGGACCCCACCGTCCTGAAGGAGATTGAGAGGGCTTTGCAGGCCTCGGACCTCGGCTTCAATCCCCAATCTGACGGCAAGATTATTCGCGTGCCTGTGCCGCCCATGACAGAGGAGCGCCGCCGCGACGTCTGCAAGCACTTGAACAAGGTTCTCGAAGAGCACCGGACCGCGGTGAGAAATGTGCGCCGTGACGGCAATGACGCCCTGAAGAAACTCGCCAAGGAAAAGAAGATCAGCGAAGACGAAGAAAAGCGCGCCATGGAAGAAGTGCAGAAGATGACCGACGAGGAAATCCGCCGTATGGAAGAACTCTCCCACAGGAAAGAAGTCGAAGTCATGCAGGTGTGAGCTTCCTGAGGGTCCCGGAGCCGATCTCTTACCGGATGAGACCGCATCCTGACGGGGTAGATTATTTGGATCCGGGTGGCCAGGACCTCGAAAGAATCTTGCCACCCTCCTGGATGACGTAGAGCCGGTTCACGTCGAGGTCGTTGAGCGTGTCCACGGCGCCCAAGGGCCAGCGGATCTCCACCAGGTCAACCTTTTTCGCCGCGCCCAACCCGAAATGAATTCGCAAATCGCTGGACGAGTAGTAGCCGTTGCACGAACGCACCTCGTCGATCTGGGTCAGCGGGGAGCCGGGCTTTGCGGTTAGTATCGGCGACCCCGTCTGCGCCACTACCTTGATGCGCGCGCCGATGCCTGTGCGGTTACTCTTCGTTCCCACCACGCGAATCTTGATCCAGCTTCGGTTCAGGGTCGAGTCGCAGCGCAGCAGTTGCGGAACCGCGTTCACGCAATTCACGATGGCATCCATGTCGCCATCGTTGTCGTAGTCGCCGATCGCGAATCCACGCGCCTTGGCCGCCGCCGTTATACCGCTGCCGCCGATCAGGCTCACGTCTTCGAACTGTCCGTTGCGCAGGTTGCGATAGAGATACTTGCGCTCGGCGTAGGCCGCATCCACCTGCGTTCCATCCACTTCGGGATAGACATGCCCGTTGGCCACCAGGATGTCGAGCCAGCCGTCGTTATCAATATCCATGAAGCTGACGCCCCAGCCCAGCAGGCGCGTGTTGATGCCCAGCCCGGCCTGGTAGGTGCGATCGTCAAACGAGCTATCGCCGAGGTTCATGAAGAGTGAAT
>OBLW0100003460.1_pt1 | contig 12283 bp, 8 predicted proteins | sample 1520161 | NCBI WGS metagenome assembly OBLW01 (sample SAMEA3539309, study PRJEB22396) | soil metagenome | biome: tundra; feature: field; material: soil | place: USA | collected 2010-05 | depth 0.15 m
CCACCGAGATCTACACTCTTTCCCTACACGACGCTCTTCCGATCTAGTACGTGCGCCAGATGCGCCTCGAAAAGGCGAGGCGGCTGATCGGCAACTCGTCCGACAGCCTCCAGACGATCGCCGATCGCCTCGGGTTCGCCTCTCCCTATCACCTCTCGGCGGCGTTCAAGAAACACTATGGCCAGGCGCCCGACCATTGGCGCCGCAACCGGGACTGACCCCCGTTTCAGGCGCACCTCCCGCTGTCACCGGGAGCCGCACCCCTTGCAAACCCCAAACCAATGACCCCAAATCCCTTCCTCGGAGTCTGCTTTCACTGGCTCGGCGGCCTGGCCTCCGGGAGCTTCTATGTGCCGTACCGACGCGTGAGGAACTGGTCGTGGGAGACCTACTGGCTTGTCGGCGGATTCTTCAGCTGGATCGTCGCGCCCTGGGCGATCGGGCTGGCTCTGACGAACGACATGGTCGGGGTGCTCGGCCGAGCTTCCCCACGCACGCTTTTCTTCTCCTGGCTGTTCGGCGCGTTGTGGGGCTTCGGCGGGCTGACCTTCGGGTTGACGATGCGCTACCTCGGCATGTCCCTCGGGATGGGGGTTGCGCTGGGGTTCTGCGCGGCGTTCGGGACGCTGGTTCCGCCTATCTTCAAGGGCCAGCTGGCCGCGATCGCTGCAAGCAGCTCCGGAAAGATAACCCTCCTTGGCGTCGGCGTCTGCCTGGCCGGCATCGCAATCGCCGCCCTAGCCGGACTCTCCAAGGAGCGGGAGATGACCGACGAGAGCAAGAAGGCGGCAATTAAGGAGTTCAATTTCTCCAAGGGCATGCTGGTTGCCACCTTCTCCGGAATCATGAGCGCCTTCTTCGCGTATGGCCTGGACGCGGCAAGCCCGATCGCCCAGCTGTCGGCGGACGCTGGAACAAGGCCGATTTGGACAGGGCTGCCCAAGCTGATCGTCGTGCTCCTGGGGGGATTCACGACGAACCTGGTCTGGTGCGTCGCGCTCAACGTGCGCAACAGGACGGGATACCAATATGTGAGCCGCACTCTGCGCCCGGCGCCGAACGCCCAAATCGGGGCGCCGGCCGACCTGCGGATACCGTGGGCTCTCAATTTTTTCTTCTGCGTCCTGGCCGGCACGACCTGGTACATGCAGTTCTTCTTCTACACCATGGGGGAGACGCAGATGGGCAGCTTCCGCTTCTCGTCGTGGACGCTGCACATGGCCAGCATCATCATATTCAGCACGATGTGGGGCTGGATCCTGCACGAGTGGAAGGGAGCGAGCCGCCGCACCCATGTGCTGATCGGGACCGGCATCGCAATCCTCATCCTCTCAACGCTGACTGTCGGCTACGGCAACTATCTCGGCGTAAATGCCAAATGACTAGGGCCGGATCGGTCAACCTGTCCGCGGCGCGCGCTCGTCACGCCGTCGCTGGGTGTCGTCGGCAAAGCTATAATCTGTAAAGCCGCTCGGCGTTCGCCTGGAAAAGCTTCGATCGCTCAAGCTCACCCGCCTGGCTCGTGATGTCGCGCGTCGCCTCGACCCATTGCCTCAGCGTCGCCGCGGTCGTGCACACGGGCCAGTCGCCGCCCCAGACGACGCGGTCCCACCCGAATTGCGCCAGAACGTGCTCAATCCACGGCCGCAGCGCGGCGGCCGACAGGTTCGCCGGATCCGCGTAGACGACGAGCCCGCTTATCTTGCATGCGACGTTTGGAAGAGACGCCATCTCGGCGATGTGGGCGCGCCACGGGTCAAGGCCGCCGCCCTTGATGTCGGGAACACCGCAGTGGTCGAGTATGAAGCTGACCTTTGGGCACTGCCGGACAAGGGAAAGGGCCAGCGGCAGCTGGCGGGACAGGACGCACAGGTCGAAGCTGAACCCGAATTCGGGCAGGAGCCGGAGATTTTCGGCGAACCGGGGCTCCTGCGACAGGCCGTCGGGCTGAGTGTGGAGGATGCGGCGGACGCCCCGGACCTTCGCGAGCCGGGCCAGCTGCTCCAGGTGGGCGCGGAAACCCTCCTGCTCGGGGCGCCCGCCGGCGACGATGCCGGCGATCGAAGGATGCCGGTCGGAGACCGCCTGAATCATCCGGGCCTCAGCCAGGGCGTTCGGCTCGTCGACATCGCACTCGACGAACACGGTCCTCGAGATCCCGAGGCCGGCGGAGGCCGCGGCATAGTCGGCAAAATGAAAGCTGCGATTTAGCGTGGGAATTGCGGCGCACCACGAGTAGCGCAGCCTGTCCAGGTCCCAGAGGTGCTGGTGCGTGTCGACGAGGTGCATGCGTCAGTCAGCGGACGGGAAGGCCGTCGCAGGGGCGACGGGCGCTCGCGGTCTCCAAAGGCGGATCACGGGCACGCCTCCCGTACATTTTGCCCGGACCAGCCTGGGGGATAGGGCCTTGGACTTTGCATCGCCTTCCCGGACATCTGACTCGCGCGCCGGAGGCGCACAAGGGCAAAAAGGGAAGAATCTCACGGGATATTTACCCGGCGCGCGCCGTGTTTCCCGGGCGGTATCCAGTTGGCGCGCAGTCACTAGAGGACGATCGCGCGCGGCGCCGCCCCCTGGATTGAAGCGAGGTTTTGGATTTCGAATTCCGGGAAAATGGATATGGTATCACTCAGAACGGCAACTCTTCCGCCTGTAGGAACCTCACCGTGTATTTCTTGACTGATCAATGCCCCGGCCGTGAGACCACGACCCCAGGTCATGAGTCCCGTAGATACCGCGCTCCATCCGTTGCTTGGGCATGGCAGTTGAAGTCCGCGGCGATTGCGCTTCTGTCCGCTTCAACCGCTGCGCTCGCGGCCGGTGACGATGGCAATTCCGGCGGCTCCATCTTGCAGACGGACATTCGACTGGAAATCCAGTCGGTCTACAAATTCGAGCCGCATGCCTGGGTTTCGTCCCCGCCGGCGCCTTTCCTGGCGCATGAGGCGTCCCAGCCGGACCTCCACGACATCGTGGAATCGCCTCCGCCGGCTCTCAGCGAGTCGAGGGTCATGAACCGCCTTCACGCTGCCGTTGTCCAGGAACGCGCCAATTCCCGCGCGGCCATGGTGGCATCCAGACTCGGCATTGGCGTCAGCTCCATGCGGCTGGGGAGGTATTTTGCGCTGGGTGCGGCAACCGCCTTCTACATCCCGGTTGCGGTCGGCGTCAGCGTAGTCTGGTAGGCCGGCTTCATCGCGGGACATTTTTCCGGGAGGCCGGCGGCCGGCAAGCCCGCCCCGGTGTGCGGCCGCTCACGGACGTGGATCGCCCGCGGGAAATTCCAATTTTGCATTCCAGCCAAATCCCGTTCTCATGGGACGGTGCCCCTTGCCGATTTTCTTGGACAGGAACTGATGGCCAGCTTGGCGAGGCTTGACGCCTCCCAGCTCTTCGGCGCATGGGAGGGCGGCAATCCGATTGAGAAGCGCCCGAGGGCGCGCTTCGCCCCCGTGCTCTACGGCGAGGACCACTCCCACCCCCACCAGGAAATCGGCCTGTTGCTCACGGGACGGTGTCGCTTCAGCTTCCGGCACCGGGTCTCCGTGCTCAAGGCGGGCGACATGGTGGCGTGCACGGGCCATGTGCAGCACGCCGAGGCCTTTTGCGTCAGCAAGGACAACTACCGGCTCGTGTGGTGGCTTCTCGGGGATAAGGACCCCATGCTGCACGTACAGCGGTATCGGCGCCACGGGGGCTACGACGTGGAGCACGCCATTCGCCTCGCGACGCTGACGACCCACGGGAAGGGTCGCCTTGACGTCCTTCGGGAGTTGACCGTCCGGGCGCTGCGCCAGAGGCCGGCCATCGAGGAGCTTCGCGAGGGGATGTTGTCGGTGACCCTCGAGCTTTACCGCCAGGTGATGGCCAGCGGGGAGACGCCGTTCGACGCCCGCGCCGACCTGGCGCGCAAGGTGACCGATTTCGTGCGCGCCCACTCCTCGCAGTCGCTGGCGCTCGCGGACGTGGCGAACGCGATCCACATGTCCCCAAACTACCTCACGTCGCTATTCCACTCGCAGACGGGCATCTCTCTCGGGCGGTTCATCCTCACGGAGCGAATTGCGCTGGCCCAGAGGATGCTCCGAAAGGCCGGGGCAAGCGTGAAGTCGGTCGGCCTTGAACTCGGGTTTTCGGACCCCTTCACGTTTAGCCGGGCCTTCAAGCGGATCGCCGGCATGTCGCCCCGAACTTGGGTGCAGGCTCAAGGGGGCGGCAGGGAACAGCGCGCATGACGCGTTCATCCCGGCCGGCGGCCTCCCGACTCCCGGCCGCCCGGAATGGCTCGGCAGTAAGATCGAGCATGTTTTCGTAATAGCGGCTATTCCGGCGGGAGGGCGGCTTTTGGTACGCTTGCGCATGATCGAAACCGGAGTGATTCCGGCCATTCAACGCGGCCCCGGGGCGGCGGGGCCGACGGGCTATCGGGTTGCGCGGCACGGTTCCTTGTTGGTTAAATGAACCCATGAAAGCATGGCGCCTAGGGACCTGCCTGGTTGGCCTGGGTTTTCTGGGAACGGGCGCCTGCGCCCGTGGCGAGGCGCTCGAGGCCGGTGTCGCGCAGGTCGACATAACCCCCCCTAACGGCTTTCAGCTGGTGGGGTACCCGGGACCCGACCGGAGCGCGACGGGAACGCGCGATCCACTCTACGCGCGGGTGCTGGTGCTCACGGCCGGCTCCACGCGGCTGGCGCTTGTCGACCTGGACCTGGTCTTCGTGTTCGACCCCACCTACCTGACGCAGCTGCGGGAGGCGACGCGCACGGACGTGTCGAACCTGCTGGTCGACGCCATTCACACCCATTCCGGACCCAGTGTCTTCGGGGGCGAGAAGACCCCTGAGGGCCCATGGCAGGCGTCCTGCGTCGTGAAGATCGCGGCGGCGATCCGCGAAGCCGCGGCCCATGCGGTCCCCGTTCGGCTGGGCGTCGGCTATGGCGTGGCCTTCATCGGCCACAACCGCCTGCGGGTCGAGCGAGACGGCAGCGTGACCTGGTTCGAAAAGGACTGGACCGGCACTCCCACCGCGCCCGTCGATCCCACCGTCGCCGTCCTACGCATCGACGACATGGGCGGCAGCCCGCTCGCCGTTCTCGTCAATTACGCCTGCCATCCCGTCATCTACGGACCCGACAGCCGGCTCTATTCCGCCGACTTTCCCGGCGTGATGACCGGCGTGGTGGAAAAGGCCATGGGGGGCAAGGCGCTGTGCTTTTACCTGCAGGGCGGCGCCGGCAACATCAATCCCGACTACGCCGTGTCCTCCCTGCGCCAGGGCGCCGTCGAGTTCTGCCGGCAGGCGGGGACCACGCTGGGCGATGTCGCGGCGCGAGTCGCCGGCAGGATCCAGACCGTCGCCAGCGCCGAGCCGAGCATCCAGGTGGCGCAGGACATCGTCACCCTCAAGCCGCGCTGGGACGCCGAGCAATGGCTGGCGTCAGACCCGAAAAGCGCCCGGATGATCGCCGAGCACACGAAGGCGCAGTATGAGCTGCCGGTCTCGACCGTCCTCATAAACAAGCAGATTGCGTTCGTCACGATGCCCGGCGAGCCCTTCGTCGACTTTCAGATGCAATGGCGCGCGCGCTGCCCGGTGCGCGATTGTTTTTTCCTCGGCTATACCGACGGATCGTTCGGATACATGCCGACAATCCGCGCGGCCGCATGGGGCGGCTACGGCGCTTCCCACTCGTCGACGTGGCTCGAGGTCGGAGCCGCCGAGCAGATGCTCAACCACGCCCTGATACGGGTCTACGAGATGCTCGGGCGGCTGAAGCCGGACCCTGAGGACCTTCAAAGATGAGCCCGCGCAACGCCGGGACCCGGCGGCCTGAACCGGCGGCCGCGAGGGCGCTCCCCCTCGGGGCCTGCCTCCTCCTGCTGGCGGCGCTCGCGGCTCCTTCCCTTTCCGCGGCCCCGATCCAGGCCGGCGTCGCGCAGGTCGACATCACGCCGCCGCCCGGGCTGCCGATGTACGGGTACTTCAACCGCATCACGAATCACCAGGTTTCGTCGGGCACGCTCGACCCGCTTTACGCCCGGGTCCTGGTGCTGCAGGCGGGTGAAAAGCGCCTGGCGCTGGTGACGCTCGACCTCGGCCGCACATTCAGCGAGCCGTGGATTGAGCGCCTTCGCGCGGCGGCCCGTGAGGGGAGCCATGTCGACGCGCTGATCGTCACCGCATCCCACACACATTCCGGGCCCAATATCCTCGACGTGTATCCCGACGGCCGCCCCCCCGCGTGGGAGGACGAGGCCCTCGGCAAGATTGCGGACGCAATCCACAGGGCCGCCCTCAGCGTGGAGCCCGCGCGGCTCGGCACAGGGCGCGGGAATGCCTACATCGGCTACAACCGACGGAGCGTGAACCCCGACGGTACCGTCAGCATGCTCTGGTCGAACCCGGACAAGACCCCGGGCGGGCCCGTGGATTCCACGGTGGGCGTCATCCGCATCGACCGCGATGACGGGACGCCCATCGCCATCCTCGTCAACTACGCCTGCCACCCCGTCGTGCTCGGATCCGAGAACCTGCGGTATTCCGCGGATTTCATCGGGCCGATGGCCAGCACAGTCGCGGCGGCATTCGACGGGAAGCCTCTCTGCTTCTATCTCCAGGGCGCGGCGGGCGACATCAACCCCTACTTCGCCGGCACAGCGCCCGACAAGGATCCCGTCGAGAAGCGCGACTGGACGGGCCGCGAGCTGGGCACGGAGGCCGCGCGGGTGGCCAAGGGGATCCAGACGAAGGCGTCCGCCGCCTCAAGTCTCGACTTTGCCGACGACGTGATCGTGTTTAAGTGGCGATGGGACCCGCAGAAGTTCCACGATGGCCTCCTGCGCACAGGCGGCCCCCTCATCTTCCAGGATCACGCCGGCGTCCTGGCTGCGGCGCCCCTGCCGCAGGAGCTGGCCCTGCACGTGACCACGCTGCTGATCGACAGGCAGATCGCCATCGTTGGCATGCCCGGGGAGCCGTTTGTCGATTTCCAGGTCGACTGGCGCAACCGCTGTCCGGCGCAAAGCTGCTTTTTCCTGGGGTACGCGAACGGATATTACGACTATTTCCCCACGCTCGTGGCCGCGTCCCAGGGCGGATATGGCGCGGCCGACTCGGACACCTATGTAGAGGTCGGGGCGGGCGAGCGAATGCTCGACCATGCGGTGGTGCGCGTTCACCAGATGCTGGGCGAACTCGGCAACGCGCCCATCCTCGAGCCGGGAACGGCGCCGCTGCGCTGAGCCGGGGTGCCCGGACGGATGGCCCGCCGGGACGAGGGCGCGGATTCCCCCGCTCAGGCGCTGGGCTTGGGCAGCAGCTTTGCCACGACCACGAGGAGCACGACGACGACCAGCGCGAGCGCGCCCCAGAAAACATAGCCGCCGCTGATGCCGGCGAACGGGTTCCTGGCCCCCGTGCTCTGCTCGTCGGCGCCAATGTGGGCGACGCTCCGGCTGGACGTGAGGAGCCTCACGGCCACGAGGCCGAGGTCGTAGCGCGGGGCGACCGCCGAGGGGTTGCCGTAGGCAAGCGCGAAGCCGTCGGGTTGCGCGACCTTGAAGACAAGCCGGACCACCGGATAAATCACCTGCACCGTGCCGAGCGCGATGGCCGGGTTGTCCCCGTTGTCGGTCTCGATCCAGAGTATGTCCGTGCGCATCCTCTCCTGAAGGCCGAAGACGCGGCTCTCCGGCACCCCCGGCTCCGGCGTCCGGCTCCACTGGCCCGAGGCGAGCGCGTATTCGTAGGGGCTTCCGTCCTGGGTCGTCAGTTTCTCAAAGAGGCGGAACTGGCGCTGAAAGAGCGAAGTCGCCGAGGCCAGGACGACACTCCGGACGGGCATGCCCGCCTTTGGGAGCCGGATGCTCCATAGGCTCACCGTCGGGCGCTTTGGGTCCGCCGAGCCTTCCGGCGACAGGTTCAGCGACCGTGCCAGCAGGGGCTGCTCAAGCACGTAGGGAATCTGGTTGCCCTCGCGCAGCAGCCGCAGGTCGCCGTGGTCCGGGCGCGACTTTGCGAGCGCGTCGACGTCGAGCTCCAGTTCCTGCACGCCCGGGCCGGCGATCTGGACCGCCCTGCGGAAGGCCCAGTCCCTGGCGTCCAGGGGCGCGCCCGTCAGCGGCACGTCGGGCATCGGCGGCGCGCCGAGCGTCTCGCTCGGATGGTAGTCGTGCACGTCCTCGATGTCCCCCGGGACGACTACGGCCGCGTTTGCCCCGCGCATTTCGCCGGCAAAGGCGGCGAGATCGTAATGCGGGGCGGCCGCCTGGGGATTGCCGGAAAGAAGCGTGTAGCTCCCCGCGGCGGGCGCCATGAATAGCAGGTTGACGGGCCAGCGCCTCAGGCGGACGGAATCGACGGCCAGCGGCGGCGAGTCGCCGTTGTAGATGTGGACCAGGAGCTCGCGCGTCGTCGGGGTGAACGCCATGGGCAGCTCCAGCTGCGCGCGGGCCGGCGCCCCGTCCAGCGCGATTCGAAAAAGCGTGCCGGAGCCGATCGCCCGCTCACCCGGGATCGCATCGCGCACCTCGCGGACGGAGACCGTGACGCGGCGCATGAACAGCGGCTCCTTGGTCTCGAGCTCGAGGGCCGCGAGCGGCAGGTTGCGGCCGTCAAGGGAGAGCGTCAGCACCGTCTCGCCGGCAAATTCATCGCGGCCCGTGACACGGGCGCCTATGGGGACGGGCTCCGGCGCGGGCGCGCCCTCCGAGAGGAGCCTCGCGCCCGTGAACGGCAGCGGGGCGGCGCGATTGTCGGCAACGGTGATGCGCACAAAGGCCGCGGCGCGGCCGCCCATGGGCAGCTCGAGCTTCTCGGCGCCCCACTCGCGGAAAATCGGGATTCCCTGGTCGAGCGTGGACCAGTCGGCGTTGTCGCTGGAGATCTCGATGCGCGCGGCCCGCAGGAAGAACGGGCTCGGCGTTTCCAGGAAGATCGAGGAGAGCTTGTCCGTGGTGCCGGTCGCGATCGTGACCTGGGTCGAGCCCGGCGCCACCTTCACATCGAACGAGGAGGGCCGGACCACGTGCGCCACCGGGACCGGCGGCCGGTCGAGCAGGAGCGCGATCTCGCGTCCCGTCGCGTCGACGATGCGAAAATCCTCCTGCATCGGGGCGCCTGCGTCGAAGGACGCAGCCGTCAGCTCGACGCGCACGAGCCCGGGAGCCGCGACGTTAAGCACCTGCCGGTGCTGCCACTCGGTCGGCGTGAGTGCGGGGCAGCGGTTGGCGGCGAGGGCCGCCAGCAGCAGCGCCGTGAGGCTAGGGCTGCGGCGGGATGGTTTTTTCATTGCTCGGCAGGAAACGCTGGTAGGCGAAGGACGCCAGGATGGCGATGACCGCGACGGCAAAGAGCGCGCCGATGCGGTAGAGCGCCTCGAGGCGCGCAAGGTCGTGGAAGAATAGCTTGAGAAGCGCGATGCTCAGGAGCGCTATGGCTGCATAGCGCACGCCCTTCTGGCGCCTCCAGATTCCGGCGGACAGCAGGCCGAGAGCGAAGAGGGCCCACCCGATGGTGTAGGACATGTCCCGCGCGAAATTGCCGGAGAACTGGAAGGTGAGCGTGCGCGAGCCGATCGGGGTGAAATAGTCGGCAATCTCGATGTTCAGAAGGAGGAACGAGAGGACGACGCCAAGGGAATAGACAAGCGGCTGGGCGTTCATGCCGAGCACGTTCTGGCGCGGCGGGGCCAGCAGCCGGGCGCCCGCGAAGAGCGAGGCGATCGCCAGGCCGTAGGCGTAGAGGTACCAGTTGAACACGGCCATGTCGCTTCGGACATGGTATTCGAAGACCGCGCGGTTGAGCGCCAGGCGGGCGAAGACGACGAGCAGCAGCACGGTGCCGGTGGCGCGCAGGCCCGGATGCGGGACGCGGTGAAAGAGCCAGAGGAGCGCGGCGCCCTCGAGCGCCCACGCCACCGTGAGCCACTGCCGGTCGAACTGGATCGGGAACACGAGCGTGATGAAGAACAGCGCCACCCCGCCGAACCATGCCAGCTGGTTGAGGCGCTTCGGGTTGTCCTGCGCGGCGGTGCGCAGGATCGCGGCGAGGCTGGCGAGCGGCGCCAGCGCGAAGACCGCGGGCACGGCGCCGAGGAAGCTGTTGGGCCATCCGGTCTTTATCGCCTGGTAGATTATCCAGAAGTGCGCCGGCCCGCTCAGCGCCGCCACGGCCCACGGCCCCGTGAGACGGGCAAAGTCGCGCCGGAAGAAAAACGGGTATGCGGCGAACACGGCGTAGAAGCCGGCATACCAGGCCAGCGGCAGGCCCGGCGCCGCGGCGCTGGTGTGGCGCGCGTGCCAGACAAATTCCAGGGCGGCCATGCCCGCCAGGGCGCATGCGGGCAGCCATTCCGCGACGAGCAGGCGGGCAAGCCCGAGGGTGAGTATGACGAGGAGGAGCCCGAGCCCGAAAACGGCCGATGGATCGGGCACACCCAGCCGGGCGCACACCATGATCAGCAGGAGGAAGGGCAGCAGCGAGGATAGCGCCGGAATCTGGCTCCGGACCCCGCCAAGGGCGCCCGCCAGGCGCGGATCGGCCGCCGGCAGCCTGCTCCCGACCCTTCGGACGATCCACAGGCCCGCGAAGAAGAAGAAGACCGAAAACCCTCCGATGACCAGGAGCAGCGAGGGCTCGAAGACGACCTCGGCGGGCACCCGGAATATGCACATCCCCGTGGCCAGAAGCGTGAGCACCAGGACGGCGGCCACGGCGGCAAGCGAGGCGCTCAGCACCGCGACCCCGATCGCGATGACGTCGACCAGCAGCATGGCCGGCCAGATGAGCAGCGACACGGTCTCGAACTTGTAGATGGGGAAAAGCATCAGCAGCAGCGCGAGCGGCGGGAAAAGCTGGTTCCACCACGACGGCGCCGCGGCGGGCCGGCGCCGCTCGAGCAGCAGCGGAAAGACCGTGTGCAGCGCGGCAAACAGGAGATTGACGGCGAGCGCCCACGGGAGCAGCGCGTCGGTCAGGCTCCTCGTCGTCCAAACCGCCAGCAGCGCGAACACGGCCACGCCGGAGGCCAGGTGGAGCCTTGACAGGCGCCCGTCCAGCCATGCGAGCGCCAGCAGAAGGGCGTCGCTCACGAAGATGAAGGTGAACAGCAGCCCGGGGCGGGCGCCCACCGACCCATGCCCCATGAGAAAATAGGCGAACGCCAGTGCCACGGCCGGCATCCCCACGGCAGCCCAAAGGACGGGCGGCGTCGCCCGGCCCAGCCGGCGGGCGCAGAGATAAACCACAAAGTAGACCGCGCCGAATACGAGGCACACGGTCACGACCACCGGCGCCTGCTCCGCGGTGAACGTGGCGGCCGCCCAGCGGGCCATGATGACGGCCGAGATTCCCGCCGCGCCGGCGATCAGCTCGCCCATGCTCTCGCGCCATGCGAGGACGAAGACGCACAGGCTGGTCAGAAGGACGAACGTGAAGAACAATCCCGTGCGCGCGGCGGCCCCGGGATGGTCGAGAAAGAACAGGGCGAAGCAGAATGCGACCGCCGGCAGCGCGATCGCCGTGCGGCTGAGGAGTAGCGAATCGCGGCCCGTGCGGCGCGCCGCCTCCGCGGCGCCGAGAAACAGCGCGCAAAAGCCGAGGCACACGACCATCGCGGTGCCCGTCTTCTCAGGCACATAGAACCTGTCGGCCCAGGCGACCAGCATCAGCACCGTTCCCGCGGCGCCCAGCGGAACAAGGTAGAGCCAGCCGCGGTGCAGCGCCACGGCGACGAGTCCCACGACGAGCACGGCTATGTAGCCGAAAAGCCCGGCCGGATTGTCGTGCCCGGTGTTGATGAGGATGGGCGTCAGAAAACCCCCAAGGATGCCCAGGATCGCGACCACCTGCGCGTCGAGCCGCGCGGCGAGCATGAACGCCGACGCCGTGATCAGCGTCATCAGCAGGAATGTCGGCACCGGGCCGAAGAACGCAAAGTGATAGATCGAGTCGCATGCGAACGTCACCGCATAGAGCGAGACGACGCCCGTGGCCACGAGCGTCTGCGCCGTGACGCGGTATTTCTCGAGAGACACCTTCATTCCCCCGACGATGAGCCCGGCCCCGACGAGGAAGCCGAGCGCCACGCGCACCTGGGGCGGTATGAGATCGTGCTCGAAGGAGTACTTGACGAAGAACGCCACGCCGAGAAACAGCGCGAGGCCGCCAAGCCACGCGAAAAGCTTCGCGCCCATGAACTGCTCCCAGTTGATCGCGGGCCGGGCCGGCGCCGGAATGCCCAGATCGGAAGAGCACACGTCTGAACTCCAGTCACTTAGGCAT
>OBLW0100003461.1_pt1 | contig 12282 bp, 11 predicted proteins | sample 1520161 | NCBI WGS metagenome assembly OBLW01 (sample SAMEA3539309, study PRJEB22396) | soil metagenome | biome: tundra; feature: field; material: soil | place: USA | collected 2010-05 | depth 0.15 m
AGTACTAATCGCCCGTTCGGCTTGACCATAAAATTTACTCGGTGCAGAAAAACAGTACTCAGTTCTCAGTTGCCGGTTCTCAGTTCGAAACTGAACTGGAACGGTGATGTTGTTTGGAAGTTGTTCGAACCTGGATGACTGAGAAGCAAGACTGAAACTGTTGCGCCGACGAAAAGCCGAAGTAATGATGTGGCAGAAATCGGAAGTAAACAAATAAGAAAGTAAGCCACACCCAATCTATTCAGTTGTGAGGTATCGAACCTCACGATCTTTGAGAATCTGCTCTCAGCTATCAGCTTTCAGCTCTCAGTTTTTGAGCGGGAGGTTGAGACCCTGGGAAGACTCAAGTTTGCTGTCCATCAGCCTTGAAAGTCACTCCGGCACGAGTTGCTGAGAGCTGACGGCTGAAAGCTGACAGCTACGAGTTGTCGGTAATCATACCGCGGGGGATCCACCCGTTCCCATCCCGAACACGGAAGTTAAGCCCCGCTGGGCCGATTGTACTGCACGCGAAAGTGTGTGGGAGAGTAGGTAGTTGCCGGCATTAATAAAGGCCGTTGAGAGAAATCTCGACGGCCTTTTCCTTTTTGGTCGAGCGCCCCGGAGTGAATAACTCAGCTTTGACGGGTTTCCGGTTTTAAGTTGAGGTTTAAGTTGAGGAGGGAATTGCGTATGATTCCATCGTGATCAAATTCGACCCAGAACCGTCAGAACATCCGGAATGCGCATACTGCCGAGAATTCCTAATCCCCGGGGCAAGACAGTCGAATTCGCCATGGAACACTCCGATCCTCGAATCCGAGAATTTCGTTGTGATCCCGACATTGGGACACCTGGTGCCAGGATGGCTGCTCCTTCTTCCACGCAGACACTTCATAATGCCTAGGCGCCCTTCCGGTCCGACTGACGGGAGAGCTTTTGTCCTTAAAGCGCGAAACCGAGATTCTTCTCGAGTCGCTCTACCATCCGCCTATAAAATTTGAACACGGCCCCTGCTCATACGGGCTGGCCGGAGTCAATCCAGCATCTCACGGACCTGGGCCAGTTCCAGGAGATACCCGGCCATTGCGTCCTCGATCAAGTCGCTGGGTGGACGCCCGCTCTTGCTGGCGAGTTCCTGGCGGCGGGATTCGGTTTCAGGTCGGAAAGTGTACTTCCATGTTTGCCAGTCTAGAGCGGCGGATGGGCGGTGTCAAAGCCTGTTGTCATTCCGACACGCAAGCGAAGCGAACGAGGAGGAATCTGCTTTTCTGTCCTTTTAGCAAGAGATCCTTCGCAAAGAACACTCAGGATTTCGGCTGCGGGGTCCCGCTTCGACATTGCTCAGGGCGTGCCCGCAAAGCGCGTCAGATTGCCGGCATCAATAAAAAGAACAAGAACGTCATCTCAGGCTGCGTGGTTCCCACCCGTCGAAAACCGCGACGGTTGCCTTGTGGCCGGAGCGAAGTCCCACCACTGCCGCGTCCGCGATCGGCGCGGGATGCGGATGGCGACGAATCAGGATGGCGAGCAGGACGGTGGCGGCTCCGACCGCGGTGAGGGCGAGGAAATCGATGAGCGCGTGATCGAGGCCGAGGAAGAAGAGTAAGGAGCGGGTGAGAGATTTGAGGGAGGTTGCCAGTAGCGGGATCGGGGTGAGGGACATCTTGGGTCTCCGATTTCTTCCTTCGTGGGACAGTCAAATCTGGAATTCAAGAACTTTTAGAATTCAAAATCCCCACCCTAGCCGCAAAGAACGCGGCTAGGATGGGGCACCCTGAGTACTTACTGGGCCGGGGTTGCGGCGGGCGTGGGAGTTGGGGCGTCGGCGGCTACTTCGGGAGCCGAGACCGGGTTGATCTTCACGGTGGCAAGGATTTGTTCAAGGCGGTTGAAGACTTTGTCGCGGTCCACGTGCTTGGTCAGGCCATCTTCCGAGGCAACCGTGGTGACGTTCAGGGCGAACTCGTAGCAGGATCCATTCTGGAAGACATGGAAGTACTTGGAGTCGCTCTGGCGGGTGCCTTCGCCGGAGACGGCTTCGGTGGCGCGGAGCTCGAGGTCGCCGAGCATCAGCTTGGAGTTGGACGGCTCGGACTGCGTTGAGGCAGACTGAGTCGGCGTGGGTTGCACGGCCGCCACGGCTGAGGTTGCGGCCGGCGTTGCAGATGAACTCGACGCGGACTCAGCGGACGGAGCCGGCGCTACGACTTTGGGCTGCGGGACGGCGAACTCGGTGCATTGATCGGCGGTGAGCGATTTGTTGACGCTCACGTTGAAGAATGCGGACGAGAAGTCGGTGTTGGCGAAACTGGTTTCGGGCAATTCGACCGCGGCGAGGGCGACTCCGCCGGGCTGCACGAAGTTCATCGGGAGCGGGGTGGAGGCCAGAAGATCGGTGGCGGCGCTGCCAGTTTCGATGGCGTAGCGGCGCGGATATTCGAAGGTCAGGCCGTAGGTCTGGTCGGCGTAGTTCACGGTTGCGGGTTTCTTGGGAACGACTTTCTTGGGAGCTGGCTTGGTCGCGACCTGCACGGCTGGGGCGGGCATGGGCTGGACCGGGATCGAGGGTTGCGTGACGGGAATCTGATTGTTGGAGCTTACGGGCTTCGGTTTGTCGCTGGAACAGCCGACAGTTACGGAGCAGACGATCAGCACGGCGGCGAAGATGAGTGTGCCGGTGTTCTTGCCCCAGGTCATTTCTTGTTTACCCCAGGCTACGGAATTGGTTTCTGCGATGTTGCGAATGGCGTTGATGCGGGTCATTGTGGTTGCCTCCTGCCGACTAGCGGCACTTGAGGGAATGCACGAGGACCACCAAGGCAGAGCGCGTTGATTTGGCGGGAGTTAGAGAGATGTGGGCTGAAAAGGCGCGTGGGGTGCGGGACACGATGTGGGCGGGGAAACACGCGGGGCGAAGACGAGGTTTCAAAGTTTCAGGGTTTCAAGGTTTCAGATCTCGAACTCTCGAGCTCATCGTCATGAGCTAGTATCCTTGTGCGGTGACAGAGCAAACCACAACTTTGTATCGGCCGGTCGGGCAAGCCCAGATGGATCTCGTTCGAACCAGCGGGTTTCGCGAATTTCCTCCGCGGTTGCCGGAGCAGCCTATTTTCTATCCGGTGTTGGCGGAGGAGTACGCGACGCAGATCGCGCGCGACTGGAATACCAAGGATGAACGCTCCGGATTTGTGGGATATGTCTTGCGATTCCAGGTGCGGACCGAGTTTCTTAACCAATACGACGTGCATATTGTGGGAAGTTCCGGTCATCGCGAATACTGGATTTCGGCGGGTTCGTTGCAGAAGTTGAACGCGAATATCGTCGGGGAAATAGAGATCGTATCGGAGTCTCGCGGCTTGTGAAAGAACGTCAAAGTCCCCACCCTAACGTCGCAAAAAAACGCGACGATAGGATGGGGCACCCGCGCGACGTTAAGTTTTACATCCGATAGAGCGGAGGAGAGGCGATGAGTCGAGTCAGCCGAAGATTTATCTTTTGCGTGGTCTTGATCCTGGCTTGCAGTGCGGGATGGGCGCAGGGTGCGGCGCATTCTCCAGAGAAGATCATTATTGATACCGACATTGGCGACGATGTGGATGATGCGTTTGCGCTGGCGCTGGCGGTGAAGAGTCCGGAGTTGCAGGTGTTGGGTGTGACAACGACGTTTGGTGATACCGAGGCGCGAGCGAAGATTGTGGACCGTTTCCTGGGAGAAGTGGGGAGGGCGGAGATTCCGGTGCTGGCGGGCAAGTCGACGGCGACGAAGAATCCGATGTCGCAGCGGAAGTATGGAGAGAGCCATTTTGCGAAAGCGTCGCACGGAGATGCGGTGGAGTTTTTGCTGGGGCAGATTCGGAAGTATCCGGGGGAGATTACGCTGATTGCGATTGGTCCGTTGATGAATGTGGGGGCGGCGATCGATAAGGATGCGGCGACGTTTCGGAAATTGAAGCGAGTGGTGCTGATGGGTGGGTCGATGCGGCGAGGGTACGGGGATTTGGGGTATACGGCGCCGGTGCCTCCGATGCCCGAGTGGAACATTCTGAATGACGTGCCTTCTGCGCAGAAGTTGTTTGCCGTGGGCGTACCGCTGTATGTGATGCCGCTGGACTCTACGCAGTTGAAACTGGATGAAGTGAAGCGGGCGTTTTTGTTCAGCCAGGGGACCGCTGTGACTGATCAGCTCGCGGTGCTGTATCACTTGTGGGGACAGGAGACGCCGACGTTGTTTGATCCGATGACGATTGCGTTTGTGTTGCGTCCAGAGTTGTGTCCGGTGCAGGGGTTGCACATTCGGGTGGACGAGAAGGGGTTCACGCGCGAGGAGCCGGGGGCGGCGAATGCGCAGGTTTGTCTGGATTCGAATGCGGAAAATTTCTTCAAATTTTATTTGAAGAGGGTTGCGGATCAGTGAGAGCAGAGGAAATCTCACGCGGAAGAGTGCTTGCGGGTGGTGCGAGGCCGAGACGGCCTCGCGACAGCCGGCGGGACGCCGGCGCTACGGTCAAGTCCTGAGGAGGGTAACAAGGGATCATGCGATCTGAGGGAAGTGAGCGGCGGAGATTTCTGAAGAGCGCTGGGCTTGTCGTGCCGGGACTGGCGCTGGCGGGGGAAATCCCCACCACCCTTCGACAAGCTCAGGGCAGGCTTTCTGCCGCAAAGGGCGCGGCAGAAATGGGGCACCCGAACAACGTCAGTGCGCCGGTGTTCTATGACGTTCGAGTGTTTGGGGCGACGGGGGATGGGCGGACGATTGATACGCCTGCGATCAACCGGGCGATTGACGCGGCGGCGACCGGCGGCGGGGGAACGGTTTACTTTCGAGCGGGGAACTATCTGTGTTATTCGATCCACCTGAAGAGCAAGGTTGCGATCTACTTTGACGCAGGGGCAACGATTGTTGCGGCGGATCTATCGGCTGACGCGGCGCACGGGTATGATCTTGCGGAGTCGAACCAGCCTTGGGAGGCGTATCAGGATTACGGGCACAACCACTGGCGTAATAGTCTGATTTGGGGCGAGGGGCTCGAAGGCGTTTCGATTTGCGGGCCGGGATTGATCTGGGGCAAGGGGTTGAGTCGCGGGTGGGGCGTTGGGCCCAAGGCCGAACAACCGGGCGTGGCCAATAAGGCGATCGCGCTGAAGAACTGCCGGAACGTGCTGTTGCGGGATTTTTCTATTCTGCATGGCGGGCACTTTGGAATTCTGGCGACGGGCGTCGATAACCTGACGATCGACAATCTGAAGATCGATACCAATCGCGACGGTATGGACATCGATTGCTGTCGCAATGTGCGTATCGCGAATTGCAGCGTGAATTCGCCATGGGATGACGGGATTTGCCTGAAGAGTTCGTTTGCCTTGGGGTATGCGCGGGCTACGGAGATGGTTACGATCAGCAATTGCCTGGTCGCGGGCAGCTATGAAGAAGGGGCGCTGCTGGACGGAACGTTCAAGCGTTTTGCTGGTGACGCGAAGGTGCCGCGAACCGGGCGCATCAAGTTTGGGACGGAGTCGAATGGTGGATTCAAGAACATCACGATTGCAAATTGCGTTTTTGATGGATGCAACGGGTTGGCGATTGAGAGCGTGGACGGTGCGGTGATTGAGGACGTGACCGTCACGAACATCACCATGCGGGATCTGATGGGAGCGCCTATCTTTTTGCGGCTGGGTGCGCGCATGCGAGGGCCCGCGGACGCGGCGGTGGGAGTGCTGCGCCGGGTGATTTTAAGCAACATCAGTTGTTCGTGCGCGCCGGGGGCGCGAATTGCGTCGATTGTGGCGGGGATTCCGGGACATGCGATTGAGGATGTGAAGTTGAGTGACATCATGATTCTTCACCACGGGGGCGGAACTCGGAGTGATGCGCAGCTTCAGCTGGCGGAGAAGGAGAAGGAGTATCCGGAGCCGAACATGTTTGGGGCGACTCCCGCGCATGGATTCTTTGTTCGACATGCGCGCGGGGTGGAGATGAATGGGATCAAGATTGAGCATGTGAATGAGGATCTGCGTCCTGCATTTGCGCTGGAGGATGTGGAGGAGGCGGATTTTGGCAGGATCAAAGCGGGTACGATGGCAGGCGCTCCGACGTTCGTTTTGAGCAATGTGAAGTATTTCAGCGTGTTTCGGAGCAGGCCGGTGCCGGATACCGAGTTGGATAGCGTGGAGAAGAAAGAACTGTAGACGTTGGATCGGGAAGTCAAAATCCCCACCCTAACGCCGCAAAGGCGCGACGTTAGGATGGGGCACCAGGCCCCCAGGCTAAAGCCGGATTGACTTGTGACGGTTTACGGCACGACTTGAAGTCGTGCCCTTCCCGTGTCTGCTAATTAAGGATCCGCGGGGGAAAAGGAACGATGAGAAATACGAGATCTCTGTGCGCGATCTGGGCTGCGGTGATGCTTGCCCTTGGTGCGGCGACGTTTGGGCAGGCCAGGCAGGATGTCGACATGATCGTCAGCGGTGGGATCGTGGTGACGATGGACGGGGCGCGAGCAATCCTTCATGACGGAAGTGTCGCGATCAAAGGGGATGCGATCGTGGCGATCGGGCCACGGACGGAGGTGGAGAATCGGTACAGGGGCGCACAGGTAATTGACGCGCGCGGGCGGCTGGTGCTGCCGGGGTTCATCAATGGGCACACGCACGTGCCGATGACATTGTTTCGTGGGCTGCATGACGATGTCACGTTGAACGACTGGCTGTACAAGTATATTTTTCCGGCGGAAGCGAAGAATGTGAATGAAGAGTTCGTCCGCTGGGGCACGAAGCTGGCGGCTGCGGAGCAGATCCGGTCGGGCGTGACTACGTTCGCGGATATGTATTACTTCGAAGATGCGGTGGCAGAAGAGACCAAGAAGGCGGGGATGCGCGGAGTGCTGGGGGAGACGTTCATTGATTTCCCTGCGCCGGATAACAAGACGAATGCGGAGATGCTCGCGTATACGGAGAAGTTTCTGAAGAAGTGGCAGGGGGATGCGTTGATTCATGCGGCTCCGGCTCCGCATTCGATTTATACGTGCTCGAAGAAGACGATTCAGGATGCGGCGGCGCTGGCGAAGAAATATCACGCACCGCTGTTGATGCATGTGTCGGAGATGAAGAAGGAGTGGGAGGACAGCGAGAAGGCAAACGGGATGTCCCCGGTGCAATATCTGGAGAAGATCGGAGTGCTGGGGCCGGACTTGGTGGCGGCGCATTGCATTTTTGTGGATGAAGCCGACCGGAAGCTGCTGGCGGAGCGGCAAGTGGGATGCGTGCATAATCCGTCGAGCAACATGATGATTGCGAGCGGAGTGTCTCCTGTGCCGGAGATGCGGGCGGCGGGGGTGGCGGTGGGGCTGGGGACGGATGGTCCGGCGGGGAGCAATAACGACCTTGACCTGATGGAGGAGATTGACCTGGCGGCGAAGCTGGCGAAGATTTCGAAGATGAATCCGCTGGCGCTGAATGCGAAGGCCGTTGTGGAGATGGCGACGATTGATGGAGCGCGGGCGCTGCACATGGAGAAAGAGATTGGATCGCTGGAGGCGGGGAAGAAAGCGGATCTGATTCTGATCAGTCTGGACGAGCCGAATGCGGTGCCGATGTATGACGTGTATGCGCAGATTGCATATTCGCTGAAGGGAAGCGATGTGGAAACGGTTGTGATTGGCGGGCGGGTGGTGATGCGGGAGCGGAAGTTGCTGACGGTCGATGAACCCGCTGTGCTGGAGAAGGCGCGGGAGTATGGGAAGTCGGTGAAGGCGTCGCTGGGGATGGAGTAAAGGGCAAGTCAAAATCCCCACCCTCTCGCAAAAGACGCGAGAAGGGTGGGGCACACTGGTCCCCAAGAGAGACTCGTAATCCCTGGAGTCCCTTATAATCAAAGATTCTTTATGGCGGCCATTCTTGAGCGGATTGTGGCGGCTACGCGGGCGCGGGTGGCGGAAGCCAGGCGCGGGGCGGACTTGCGCGAACTGGAGCGGCGGGCGGAACGGCATGTGCCGCGCGGGTTTCGGCGGGCGCTCGAGGCAAAGAATCGCGAGGGAATAGCGGTGATCGCGGAGCTGAAGAAGGCGTCGCCGTCGAAGGGGTTGATTCGGGCGGAGTTTCGTCCGGCGGAGTTGGCGCGGGAATTGGAGGCGGCAGGGGCAGCGGCGCTTTCGGTGCTGACGGACGAGGAATTCTTTCTGGGGTCGCTGGGGAATTTGCGCGAAGCTTCGGGGACGGTGGCGATTCCCTGCTTGCGCAAGGACTTCATGGTCGATGAGTTTCAGTTAGTGGAGGCGCGGGCTCATTGTGCTGACGCCATTCTGCTGATTGTGGCGGCGCTGTCGGCGGAGGAGTTGAGTTCACTGGCGGCAGGGGCGCTGCGGCTGGGGCTGGACGTTTTGTGTGAAGTGCACGATGGCGAGGAGTTGCAGCGGGCACTGGATGCGGGCTGCGATTTGATTGGGGTGAATACGAGGGATCTGCGGACGTTCAAGGTGGATCTGGAGGCGGCGTTTACTTTGGCTGAAAAGATTCCTGCCGGAGTGGTGCGGGTGGCGGAGAGCGGGATTCATTCTGCGGAGGATTTGGCGCGATTGCGGACGGCGGGGTATGACGCGTTTCTGGTGGGGGAGTCGCTGATGCGGGCTTCGTCGCCGGGAGAGGCATTGCGGGAGTTGATGCGGGCGCCGAGTGGCGTGGACCGGGTGCCGAGCGGACGCGGCTGAGCCTGGGCCGCCAAGTGCATAGGTCCTTCGCTTCGCTCAGGATGACAAAATCGACAATGACTTGGGTGAAGATTTGCGGGATGACGAATTTGGAGGACGCGCTCGTGGCTGTCGACGCGGGGGCGGATGCGGTGGGATTTGTGTTTTATGAGAAGAGTCCGCGGTGCGTGACGGTGGAGACGGTGCAGGAGATTGTGGGGAAGCTGCCGGAGGGAGTGGAGAAGATTGGGGTGTTCGTCAGTGAAAGTGAGAACCCGGTCGATGCGCTGCTGCGCGCCGGGCTTACTGGAACGCAACTTTACGTCTCGACTGAAGGAGTTGCCGGAAGCAAAGCGAGTCCAAGAGCGATTGGAGTGCCTTTGCTACCACCACGATTCCGGTTCATGCTGGCGATGCCGATGAACCTGATCGACAAGGGCGAAATCCAGCGGCTAGGACGGCGATATGTAGATGTGGGGAACGCGGCCGCGGGAGACCTGCAGCAGATTCCGCTGCCGCCGGAATTTCCTGTACCCACCATCGTTCTGGATTCTGGCAGCCAGCGATCGCCGGGGGGAACCGGGGGCAGATTCGATTGGAAGGAAGCTGTTCCACTTTCGAGCGAAATGCGGAAGAACGGTTTGAAATTGGTCGTTGCTGGAGGGCTGACGCCGGAGAATGTCGGCGAGGCGATCGAGATCCTTCAGCCTTGGGGAGTGGATGTGGTCTCTGGTGTGGAGGCGCGGCCGGGGAAGAAGGATCCGGAGAAGGTGCGGGCGTTTGTGAAGGCGGTACGGGACTTCGATAGGAAGACGAGTTAGAAATGGCGACGGCTTCGAGAACGAAAGTGAAAACGAAAGTCAAAGTCCCCACCCTAGCCGCAAAGGGCGCGGCTAGGATGGGGCACCCTCGCGTTTCTCCTGTCTCATCACGTTCCGGTTCAGCGAATGAGCCGGGGCGGTTTGGGGTTTATGGGGGGCGGTATGTGCCGGAAACTCTCGTGGCTGCGCTGGAGGAATTGGAGCGCGAGTATGAGAAGGCGAAGCGCGACCCGAAATTCAAGACGCGGCTGGAGGAGTTGCTGCGGACTTATGCGGGGCGTCCGACGCCGTTGTTTTTTGCGCGGAGGCTTACGCAGAAGTTGGGCGGGGCGAAGATTTATTTGAAGCGCGAAGATCTGCTGCACACCGGGGCGCACAAGATTAACAACTGCCTGGGGCAGGGGTTGCTTGTGGAGCGGATGGGGAAGCATCGCGTGATCGCGGAGACTGGCGCGGGGCAGCATGGAGTTGCGACCGCGACTGTGTGTGCGCTGCTGGGATTCGAGTGCGTCGTGTATATGGGTACCGAGGACATGCGGCGGCAGGAGTTGAATGTGTTCCGCATGCGGTTGCTGGGGGCGGAAGTGCGCGGGGTTTCGTCGGGATCGTGCACCTTGAAAGATGCGATCAACGAGGCGATGCGCGACTGGGTCACGAATGTGCGGACTACGCATTATTTGTTGGGGAGTGTGTTGGGGGCGCATCCGTATCCGACGATGGTGCGGGATTTTCATCGGGTGATCGGGCGCGAGGCGCGGGCGCAGATCCTGAAGGCTGAGGGGAAGTTGCCGACGGAAATTATTGCTTGCGTGGGTGGGGGATCGAATTCGATTGGGATTTTCTACGATTTTCTGAACGACAAGAAAGTCCGGCTGATTGGCGTGGAGGCTGGTGGCCGTGGCGAAAAGCTCGGGGATCATGCGGCGCGGTTTCGCGGTGGATCTCCGGGAGTGCTGCAGGGGACGTATTCGTACGTGCTGCAGGACTCGGGCGGCCAGATTGCGCTGACGCATTCGGTGTCGGCGGGTCTGGACTATCCGTCGATTGGGCCGGAGCACGCGGCGTTGCGCGATTCGGGGCGGGCGGAGTATGTGCCGGCTTCGGATGCTGAAGCGCTCGCGGCTACTACTCTGCTGGCTCGGACTGAGGGAATTATTCCGGCGCTGGAGTCGGCGCATGCGGTGGCGGAAGTGGTGAAGCGCGCGCCGAAGATGAAAAAATCGGAGATTGTGATTGTGAATGTTTCGGGGCGCGGGGATAAGGATATTGGGATTATGCGGGAGAACCTGTCGATCGATTGTTGATTTCTGATTGTTGACTGAAAAACCTCACAGCAGGACACAGTTGACTGTCCAGCGGCAATCATCAATCAACAATCAGCGATTTCTTTTATGCCTTTAACCTTTCATAAGAAGCCGGCGCTCGTTGCGTACGTCACGTGCGGGGATCCGGACCTCGCGACTACGCGGGAGATTGTTCTCGCGGCCATTGAGGCTGGGGCGGATGTGATTGAGTTGGGAGTGCCGTTCAGCGATCCGGTGGCCGATGGGCCTGTCATTCAGCGGGCCAGCGAGCGGGCGCTGAAGCATGGGACGTCGCTGGGGCAGGTGCTGACGCTGGCGGCTGAGATCAGGCAGCATGCGCAGTCTACGGGGATCATCATTTTTTCCTATCTGAATCCGATTTTGCGGATGGGGATGGAGAAGTTTTGCAAGGTGGCGCGGGCTGCAGGAGTGGATGGTGCTTTGGTTACTGATTTGCCCGTGGAAGAGGCGGGAGAGTATTTGCGGGCGATGCGGGCATACGATTTGTCGCCGGTGTTTCTGGCGGCGCCGACGAGTCCGGATGAGCGGCTGAAATCGATTGCGGGCGCTTCGCGTGGATTTGTGTATGCGGTGTCGCGGACCGGAGTAACGGGAGCACGGCAGCAGTTGGCGGACGATGCGCGGAAGCTGGTGAAGCGGTTGCGGCGGGTGACCAAGTTGCCGATTGCCTTGGGGTTTGGCATTTCTACTGCGGAACAGTTTGCCGAAGTGGGTGAGTTTGCGGATGCGGTGGTGGTGGGCAGTGCGATTGTGGAGACAATTGAGCGGAATCGGGGGCGGGAGGCGGCGGCCGTGGGGGAGTTCGTGAGGAAGCTATCTGCTGGTAGCCCTCAGCTTTCGTCTACGTCACGCTAAGATCCATGCGAGGTCAAAATCCCCACCCTAGCCGCAAAAGGCGCGGCTAGGATGGGGCACCCGGCGCAGGGATAAGTCTAGGGCTCTTATGGATATCGAGGATTGGCGTAAGAAAATCGATGAGCTCGATCAGAAACTGGTGGAGCTGATCAGCGAACGCGCTCGGGCGGCGGTGGCGATTGGGAAGCTCAAGCGGGATACGTCGATGCCGATTTATGAGCCGGACCGGGAGCGAATTGTTTTTGAGAATGTGCAGGAGGCGAATCGGGGGCCGCTGGCGGGGCGGGATCTGGTGCGCATTTATGAGCGCATTATCGATGTGATGCGGAACGTGCAGAAGGAAGAGATCGCGCCGAAGACAGAGTCGGCCGAGGCGGGGACGGAGTTGGATTCGGATGTGAATGATTGAGGGCGCGTGAGGGCTTGAGTGATCTGATCGTAGGTGGGAAAAGCAGGTTCCTCGACTTCGCTCGGAATGACAAGAACATTTTGTGGGGGACAGACTCCCCTGAGAGTTCAACGCTAAGAGCTAGAAGCTAGAAGCTAGAAGCTGAGAGATTCCTATGATTGTGGCGATGCAGGAAGGCGCGGATGAGGGGCTGATTCAGCAGGTGATTG
>OBLW0100003463.1_pt1 | contig 12279 bp, 6 predicted proteins | sample 1520161 | NCBI WGS metagenome assembly OBLW01 (sample SAMEA3539309, study PRJEB22396) | soil metagenome | biome: tundra; feature: field; material: soil | place: USA | collected 2010-05 | depth 0.15 m
ATCTGCAGGGTCCCGGCCAACTGGCGAAGGCTGACTTCTTCGTGAGAGATTTGGGTGAGACCGAAGGCTTCGAGGCGCTGCGACTCGATGGCCAGCCGACGGTACATGTCGTCCACGCTGTCCACGTTACGCGGCGACCAGAATCGCTCGGCGATGACGGCTGTGCGCGGCCAAATGCGCGAGTCGATGGTTCGCGGGCTGGCCTGCTCCGTCCACATACAAGCCTCTCCGCCGAGAATGCGCGTTTGCTGCTCGGGGCTGAGGTCGCTCGCTGCGGGCAGCGGATCGACCAGGTAATGTACCTCGGCGGAGTCCTTGAGATTCAAGTAATAGCCAGCGGAGAGAATGCCGCTGTATCCATTCTTGGCTCCGGCAGCGAGCGAGTCGAAGCCGCGCCAGCTTTGCACAACCACGCCCTTGGGCAGATCGGGAGTGAGAATTTCGTCCCAACCGATCATGTGCTTGCCGTGCTTCTCCAGAAGTTTGAACAGACGCTGGTTGAAGTAGTTTTGCAGCGCTGCAGTGTCTTTGAGATTGTGTTCGCGCATGAAGCTCTGGATACGCGGACTGGCCTTCCACTCGACACCGTTATTCTCGTCGCCTCCGATGTGCAGGAATTGGTCGGGGAAGATGGCGGCCATCTCCCGGATGAAAGCATCGAGGAATCTGTAAGTGCTTTCTCGCGTCGGATCCATGACCGGATCGAAGACGCCGAACTCGCGCTCGATGTGAAACGGACCGGGCGCGCTAGCGAGATCGGGATATCCGACGAACCACGCGCCCGTGTGTCCCGGCATGTCGAATTCCGGCACGACGCGGATGCCGCGATCGCGCGCATAGGCGACGATTTTGCGGGCCTGCTCTTGAGTGTAGAAGAGTCCGTCGGAGCCCATTTCGGTGAGCTTGGGGAAAGCCTTGCTCTCGATGCGGAAACCTTGGTCTTCGCTGAGGTGCCAGTGGAAGACGTTGAGCTTAACCGCAGCCATGCCATCGAGCGTGCGTTTCAGAACGTCGACGGGAATGAAGTGGCGTCCGCAATCGACCATGAGGCCGCGCCAACGGAAGCGCGGCGTATCGCGAATCGACACGGCGGGAACAAAGTAGCCGGTTGCGTCGGACTGAATCAGCTGTTGCAGAGTTTCGAGGCCGCGCATGGCCCCGACCACAGTCGCGGCGCGAAGGTGAGCGCCGGAGGGAGAGACCTCAAGCGAGTAGGTCTCGTCTTCGTCGACCGATTGAATCGTTTCTCCGGGGCCACCGACGCTGACCACGAGCGTCGCGGACGTTGGGTCGCTTCCAAGCGATGTCGCAATCAAAGTGGCAGTCTGACTTTTGATGCGTTCCAGGTTACGCTCGATGGCAGCGTCGAGACGCGTGTCTCGGAAGTGGTCCGCGATCACGGTAAAGGACGGTGTGACGACAAGCCGGCCTTCGTGCGTGGAAAGCTGCGCGGGCTGCGGCATGAGCGTGTTGACGAATGCGGAGGCCGACTCTTGCGACGATGTTGCCTGACTCGACGCGGCGGACAATGCCGCGAAAGTTATGAGGAGTATTGCGAATGATAGACGTATCACGCGGCCTCTTCCCGTAGCCCTCATTACTTACACGCCTTAGCGGAAGCGCCGGATTACCAGACTGTGGCGCTCGGAGCGGTAGAAACCAATTCCATAAATCGTTGCTTTGCCCTGGACGGAATAGATGATCTGGCGAATGCGCAGCACCGAGGCGCCCCGAGGCACGCTCAGCATCTCCGCAATCTCGGCGTCTGCTGTCGTGGCATCGACTTCTTCGTCGGCGTACGCCAATTTCGTTGCATAGTCATGCTCGAGAATCGCAAACAACGAACTTCTTCCGAGCGGGGCCGATGCCAGATCGGGAAAATCGGACGCGGGCAGGTAGCAGGTCTCCAGCGCAAACGGCTCTTCGCCGGTAAGCCGGAGGCGTTGGATTTTTAGCACTTGGCTGGCTGCCGGCAGCCCAAGCCTGGCCGCAATTTCCTGTTCGTGCTCAATCACCTTGGCCACTAATACTCGAGTACGCGGAACCAATCCACGGCTCGACATTTGCTCGGTATAGCTCATCAGCTTATTAAAGTGGATCTTGGGCACGGCAACGAAGGTTCCTGCTCCGCGGCGGCGCTCCACGATTCCTTCGTGTTCCAGGCCGGCCAAGGCGTGCCGAGCCGTCATGAGACTCACCTTATGGGCTTTCGCCAGTTCGCGCTCGGACGCAACCGCGTCCCCCGGCTTCAGAATTGCGGACGCAATGCGGTCGCGGATCTCGCTCTGGATTCTCTTGTAAGCGGGCGTACCGTTGCGATGATTTACGGTCATGTTTTTGTTTTCCACACCACCTTGGCGGCGAACTCGCTGATTCCTTTCGTTCCGGACGCGACCACTTCCAGTGATCTAGCACTATATAGCTGATTGAGAGCGCGATGTAAACACGAAATCTCAAACGGGGATGTCTTTCGGCACCCCATCTCGCGAAGATTGCTATAGAGCGATGGCAACGCTACTGCGCCGTCCCACTATAGATTCCAATAGCAAAAACGCCAAATCATGGTTAACATCCCATCATCCTCGGCAGGCCTTGCATATTCCTCTCTTCGATGTGATATAGGTCACAAGAGACCGCCCTCGCAGAGATTCCCACAGGATTCTTGCTCTTTCTTCTTGACGAAGCGTTGTCGTATGCTATATAGCATACTTGATTTACATTAGAGCTCTTGGGGAAGTGTTCTGAGGAGGCGCTGTGATGACAAGATTGACGATCGGAATGCATAGAGATTGGCACGGGCGCACGGTTGCCCAGCGGCTGTCTTCATTTTCTTTTCTCGCAGTTTGCGCTGTTGTTCTTTGCTTGTCGGCGGTAGGTCTGGCGCAAGAGCTGGCGGCCACGCTCACAGGTGCGGTAACAGATCCCACCGGAGCCGTTGTAGTCGGAGCCACCATTGTAGCTCATAGCGATGACACCGGCGTGGATACTCCCCCTGCAACCACCACCAATACAGGTAGCTTCAACATTACACACCTTCGCGCCGGCCGTTACACGGTGACAGTCAAGAGCACCGGATTCCAAACTTACGTGGCCCACGATGTCATCCTGAACGTCGCGGAAACGCACACTCTCGATGTCCCCTTGAAAGCCGGGAAAGTGAGCGAGACCATGGACGTGACGGCGGAGAATACGACGATTCAAACCACAACCGCCGAACAATCGGGGACCGTAACCGGCGAGCAAATGCAAGCATTGGCACTGAACAACCGCAATTTCGAACAGCTCGTAATCTTGCAGCCCGGAGTTTCCAGCCAGTTGGGCGATGAAGTCGGATTCGGGCTGAGCGAAAACACCACGATTTCGGTCAACGGCGCGCGTGCCGGCGCTAACAACTGGACGGTGGACGGCGCCGACATCAACGACAGCGGTTCCAACGGGACAATTACGAACACTCCCAGCGTCGACGCCATCCAGGAGTTCACCTTGGAGCGCAGCAACTACGATGCGTCTTTCGGGCGTAGCGGCGGCGGCCAGATCGTGGTCGCAACCAAGTCGGGAACCAACCAGTTCCACGGCAGTGGCTACGAGTTCAATCGCAACAACCTTTACAACGCGAATAATGCCTTGAATAAGATTGCCATTGCTGGGGGAGCAACCGGGCCCTCAGTCCAGACCCCGATTGAGCGCTACAACGACTTTGGTTTCACCATCGGCGGCCCACTCGAAATCCCCAAATTTTACCAGCCGGTCAAGAACAAGACCTTCTTCTTCTGGTCGGAAGAGTGGCGTCACGCCACCACCCCGGTGGTTCAGTCGGCCTCTGTGCCCACCACCGCACAACTTGGCGGTGTGTTCACCACACCCATCCCCGTCGCCCCCCCTGGATGCATCACTGCGTCAGGTGGAACCTACACCATCAGTCCCACATGCTTTAGCCAAAACTCCGCTGCCTATCTAAAGACGTTCATGGCGACCAATCCGCCCAATATAGGTAGCAACTTGTTGGACGAGAGTTACAGTCAGTTGAACAACTTTCGCCAGGACATTGTCCGCCTCGACCAGAACGTCGGCGACAAGGTCCGGATTTTTGCCCGTTATATGGACGACAGTGTTCCCGAAAACTTCCCTTACGGGCTCTGGGGCGCCACCACCAACTATCCTGGAGTGGAACCGACCTCGGTCAACGCCCCGGGTCGCAATCTGGTCGCGAATGTTACAGCGAACATCTCGCCAAGAGTTGTAAACGAAGTCGAATTCGCCGATTCCTGGGGAGCGATCAACGCGTCGCTGAGCGGCATTGCCAACTCGTCGGCTTTCGTCGGGACTCTCCTTCCTACGGCCACTGCGGATCCTTACAGTCGCGCTCCTAACGTCATCATCGGCGGGGGCCAATATGCTGGATTGGGCAACGGAAACGCGCCCTATCATGAGAGAAACACCGACAAAAACCTATTCGACAACCTATCCATCCAGTTCGGGAACCACACTATCCGCACCGGGTTTACCGCGATGTGGATGTATAAGTCGGAGAACGCCACCAACGGTGCGGCGACTTTCAACTTCGACAATGCCAACGGAAACGATCCTTTCGCGAACTTCCTGCTGGGACAAGCGAGCAACAACGGCGGCTTCTCTCAGGCCGACAGGGATTCGACGCCAAAACTTCACTATGTGAACTTCGAAGCCTATGTGCAAGACGATTGGAAATTGACGCCACGGCTCACCGTGAACCTCGGTGTCCGCTATAGCTATTTCCCGTCGCCCACCGACAGCGCCAACATTCTGGCTAATTTCGATCCCAGCAAATATAGTGCCAGCGTTGCTGCCGCGAATGCTCCAATTAATCCGATCTCGGGCCTCTTTACGGCCGGGAATGCGGCAACCTACTCCAATGGCGTGATCTTTCCCACCGGGGCAGCCTGTAGTGCCGCCCAGGCGATTTCATCCACGGTAACTTGTTCGCCATACGGTAGCCGGGTCAATCCCAGCTCGAACAACAACTGGGGCCCAAGATTCGGCGTCGCCTGGGATCCTCAAGGCAACGGCAAGTGGGCGGTGCGTGCGGGATACGGCCTTTTCTACGACCGCACTCTCAACGGTATCTGGGAAAATAACGCCTTTGGGTTGGATGGCCCGTATGCGGGCGATCCTCCGCTGACTCAGTACGCAAACACCAACAACAATGCGTTAGAAAGCCAGAATCTGTTCGATCACTGGAACGCCGGGGGGGCGGTAACACCTCTGACTCCCGCCGCCCTGACCATGACTGGAACACCAAACGCATCCGGAAGTCCGATCTTCAGGGCCCCCAGCTACCAGGACTACAACCTCTCGCTGCAACATGAAATCATGCCGAACACAGTATTCGAAATCGGCTATGTGGGCACCAAAGGGACGCATCTGCTGGGCGACGTTGATCTCAATCAACCCCAGGTCGCGGCCCGTTTGGCCAACGAAGCGGATAACGTCAACGCCATACGCCCGTATCAAGGCTATGCGGCAATCGGCGATCGCTCGCCCGTCTACACCAGCAACTACAATTCACTGCAAGCCTCGCTCAATCGACGCATGAGCCATGGGCTGACGCTTGGAGTTTCTTACACCTGGTCCAAGCTGCTCACGACCAATCCCCAAGACCGATCCTTGGCGGCTGCGGACACTTACAACCTGAGATCAAACTACGGGCTATCTACACTGAACACGCCGCAGATGTTGATCGTAAGCTACGTGTACCAGGAACCGTTCTTTAAGAACCAACGCGGTTTGGGCTGGGTGTTAGGCGGCTGGGAACTGTCCGGTATCGCCAACTTCCAAACCGGGCAGTCGGTGAGCGTGACCCAGAATGCCGACCCATTTGCGGTTGCTGGGAACGGTGGATTGGGCATGACCGCGAGCACAGCTCAAATACGCGCCGATCAAATCGGCAATCCCAGCGGTCCAAAGAAAATCCTCGAGTACTTTAACACTGCGGCGTTTACGGTCGCGTCGGGACACTTCGGCACGTCGGCCCCAGGAGCGGTTCTGGGACCGGGCTTCCAGCGCTGGGACACGTCGCTGCTGAAAAATGTGAAGTTCGGCGAACGGGCCACCTTGCAACTTCGGCTGGAAACGTTCAACACATTCAATCACACCAGCCCATCGGAGATTTGCGGTATTGGTACCGTCAGCACAACCTGTATCGTGGCTTCCGGAAACTTCGGACAGGTCACAAGCTACCACATTCCGCGTGAGCTGCAGATCGGCGCGAAAGTCACGTTCTAACGAACCACTCTAAGCCCAGCGGGGCGCATGAAAGTGAGCTCCGCTTTTCTTTTACTGCCCACCAATCATGATTGCCGCCAGACGCCCGGCGGAACTCGTCACCTAGTCCCTACTAACACTTGACATCAGGACTTATAATAAAAGCTAACTATAGCTTAGGCTGTGGTTCGACGTTAACGAGGCGAAACTTTAGCCGCAAACTGTTAAGCTCTTTGAAATCTAGACTTTGTCCGACTTAGTAGGTCGAACTCATTGATTCTAAAGGATGAGCCATTAAAACCAGACCAGTAACTCCTTTGTGGTCTATACTTTGTAAGTTAAGTGTTTTAGAATCAAGACCGAGTAGAAAAACGCTCCCTAACTCAATGATTCTAATAGACAGGGGGGGGTACCCCATAAAGTACCAAGTAGTAACTATAGTTCGAATAGATCGAACAAATCTGCGGCCCACTGAAGTAAGTCGGCAAATTTCTGACTCAGCACACCAGGATTTCGAAATTACAAGTTCTTCACTCGTTCTGGTTGCTCTTGATCTTTTCCTGCCGTTTTTTCTCGGGAAGATCCGCCGCGATCTTGCGTTCACGGGCTGCTTCCGCCGTCTGTCCAAGCTGATTCAGCGCGGTCGAGAGCATATAGTGCGCCTTGCCCGAATCGGGCAGGAGTTGGACGGCCTTGCGCAGCACCTCCACCGCTTCCCGAGGACGTTTGAGGGCGATTTCTGTTTTGCCCAGCCCTAATAACGCGTCGGTGTAAGCGGGGTTCACTTTGAGTGCCACGCGAAAGTGTGCCTCAGCCTCCTCGAGTTGAACATTGTCCAGAAGAATCTGCCCGAGCACACAGTTGGAAACCGGATCACTCGGAAAGCGACGCAATTCCTCCCGAAACTCGGCCTCGGCGAGCTGGAGCCCTCCCTCCAGCCAATACAGGTATCCCAGGCCCGAATGCACGCCCGCGAAGTTGGGATCGGCCTGTTCGGCCGCTTGATACTCCTTGATCGCCTCGGGCCTGTTGTCTGCTTCCCCGTATGCAGTGGCCATCAGGATGTGTGCAGACGCCGAATTCGGATTCACTTGCATGATTCGGGTGAACACGCTCGTGAGCGACTTGCGGTCCTTCATCCGCAAGTAGGCCTTACCGAGCATATCGAGCGTCTCTAGATCGGATGGCTGCACGTGGTTGGCGCGTTCCAGATACTCGGCGGCTTCCGGATAACGATCGAGAGCGAACAGGGAGAGGCCGGCCAAGTCGAGAATCTGAAAATCGTTTGGATACTTGGTCGCCATCGGTCGAAGCAACCGCCATGCCGGCGCGTATCGTTGCGCTTTAAAATAAGCGATGGCCAGATTGCGTTTTGTCGAAGGATCGTCAGAGTGGAATTTTAGCGCGGTTTCATACAACGGGATCGCCTCCGCAGGTTTCCCCATGCGGGCCAGCACAATTCCCAGATTGTTCAAGGCGGCAAGTGAATGCGGATCGATTTCCAATCCGCGTCGAAGAGCTTCCGCTGCAGCCTCGTTATCGCCTTTGTGCATCGCTTCCGCAGCATGTTCGAGGTAGGAGTGTAGCTGTATTTCTTCGCCATTCGAGGGCGGAGTGTTCGACGGCATTCCGCTCTGGGCAGCCACACAATGCGCGATCAGCAGCCCCATGGCATAGATCCCGGCGATCCGCCGGACGCGCATTTGCGATCTCATGTGCTGGATTCTAACCCACTTATCGATGCGGCAGTATGTTTGGCTGACGTTCGAGGCATTAAGGTAGTTGGGATGCCTACCAGAAGCTAGTCTCAGGTCAGCATGTGAAACGAATCATCGCGAAAGTGGGAGATATCCTGCCCATCGAAGGCGTTCGGGCGGAGGTCGTGAGCTCTGATGGCAAGTTAATCTAAGAGCCTTTGCCAAGTGTAGGCGCGCAAAATCCCGCATGTTCAATGACTAAGAAAAGGCCAGCCGACCAAACGGAAAACGCCCGCTCGCTCGGCACGATCATTACCTTCGGCAAGGTTCAGATTCTCGATCTTGGCGATCTGGCATGGGATAAGGAAATCGAGCTTCTGTGCCCTACTAACAAATTGGGCCCTGTCGATATTTTCATCGTCTCGCAGTAGTAGAGCCCGACATGAATTCCTGTTTCACACGACCTATCTCATCCTGTTCCTTTCGGTATTTGCCCGCCAGCTCTGTCTTCCGGTTCCCGCCATTCTGTTTCTGCAGTCTTGCAGGAGCGTTGGCGGGCAGTGGCAAGCTCAGCTTTACCAGGGATGGCCATTCTGGGCTGCTTGTTGGGAGACTGGTCTGGTTCGAAGCCGGACGTTTGCGCGGCAAGCGGGTTCTACGGCTGCTGTGCGCCCTTGCCGCCGATCCCAGCTACTGCATTCGCCAGTCGAAAACAGCTTTCGCCAAACGGGGCCTCCAGGTCCTGCTGGTTGCCAAATTCGTTCCCGGACCTGGACGGCATCATGCCGCCGCTGGCCGGGATTTCAGGTGCGTCACGAATGACTTTTCTAACTTACGATGCAAGCGGAAGTCGGACACCTCGGCGGCGATCCACTATGCCCTCGCCCGTTGGGACGCCTTCGCGCGCTACTGCGATGATGGCCGCATCGAGATCGACAACTCGGCGGCCGAGAGGGCTCTGCGTGCGGTTGCAGTGGGTCGCAAGAATTACTTTTCGCCGGCTCCGACGCCGGTGGGGAACGAGCCGCTACTTACTATGGCCTGCTCGGGACGGCCAAACTGAAAGGCCTCAATCCCGAGGCCTACCTGCGCCAGGTGCTGGAGCGCATCGCTGACCATCCGGTGAACCGCATCGCAGAGTTGTTGCCCTGGAACATTGGGTTGAACCCCGCCACAGAACTCGCCTTACGATAGTACACACACCCACTCACTCAGGTCGTGTCCATTAACCAAAGAAGTGGACACGACCTCATCAACTAATCCCGTCTCCCGCGTCAAGACGGTAGTTCGTCTCCCGTTACTTTTAGTATCACACACCGCCCAAAGAAACGGGCCGGAGTAAAAGCTCTCCGGCCCGCGAAAGCGCGCATTCGCCGCGCCGACTGCCTGTCATTGGTTGGCAACGACCGCATCGATGAAGGCAAGGCCGTAAGGCGTGCCCCACCCGGTTGCGTTGTCCCAGCCCTTCTTGACCGTGAGTGAACTGTCCAGCCCAAACCCGAAGAGCCAAACATCCCACGTATCAGGGACCCCAGGGACCCAGAACGCGCTGGTAAAGCCCTTGTTGCCATAGAGAAATCCGCTAAACAGTTCGGAAGCCGAATACGCGGTCGTGCCATTCTGGTCCGTAACCGATCCCGTCACGTTGTCCGGTGAGCTATCGGTGGTCGGCAGCACGTCCTGAACGCCACCGTAGGGCAGAGCGGCGATTGCGGGCGCCGCCTGACCGAGCGGGTGCCCGGCCTTCTCGTTGGCGAGCGCCCAGAACGCGGTGAAGATGGGGGTGGCCACACTGGTGCCGCCGATGCCATAGGAAACGTAGAAGTCCTGTGGCCCCGGCCCAAAGTCAAGCACGACGGCAACGCCAGTGTAGGGATCAGCCAGCGCCGACACATCGGGCGTCTGCCGGCCTTTGCCGGGTAGCGACGCCTGCCACGAAGGCTTGGGCCAGTAGACGCTCTCGCCGCCGCCACCTCCACCGGTGAGGCCAACGCATTGCGGAGGATCCTCTACCCTTTTGCCGAATAACAGGAAGGTCAGCGTAGTGCCCCAAGCGGTGGTCATCGTCGATCCCGGATTGTTGACGTCGTTCAGGATGCTGGTGCCGCCGACGGCGGTGGCATGAGGAGCCACCGAAGGCACGCCGGGTGCGCCCAGCGGAGTGCCCAGACCATCGTCGCCAACGTCGCCAGTCGCGAAATTGGCGGAGATGCCTTGCGCGGTTGCGATTTCAATCGTCTCGTCCCAGGAAGTCTGTTCCAGGGGCCCGGCGATGAGGTCGAGGTCTTCTTCATAGCTATTGGAGACTGAGTTGCCCAGATGATTGTTCGCCACGTAAGCAAGGGAGTTCTGAAAGTCTTCGCTGTCCTGGCCGTTGGTGGCGACGACGAGAATCTTGGCCCCAGGAGCGATGGAGTGCGCCGATTGCACGTCGAGAGCTATCTCAACATTCCAACCGGTCTCTATCCCTAATTTAGGATTGGGTTTGCCCTGCGGGTAGACAATGCTGAAGTTGGACTTGTTGAACAGGGGCAGGCCCGCCATCTTGGAGAATGCGTTGGCATCCCTTTCGATGGTGGGATACCCGTAGCCCTCGACCAGAACGATCGTCTGGCCCGCGCCGTTCAAGCCCGCGTCGTAAACGTCCTGGAGGCCGTATACAGTCTGTAACTGTTGCGGCAGATAGGTGCAAGACACGCTTGCCCAGTATTGGTCATATACCGTGCCGGTGTAAACACCTTCCGGCAGAACGCCGCCGTGCTCCAAGGTGTAAGTTTGCGGCGCCGTGAGACAGTCCGTGGTGCTTCCCGCCGGGAAACCGGATCCCTTAGCAAGCTTGCTAAGCGGCACGGGAGCGTAGGGTTTCTTGGTGCGCGGGTCTATGGCCTGCTTGTAAAGCGGACGCACCTGGTGGCTTTCGAGTCCGGCCACGGTCGAGACGTACTTTCCCGCCTCGCCGTTCAGCCGAGCGTTCCGCACCTGCGCGCGGTATACGCTGCCGTTGTATTCGAACTGGTGAATCTCGGTGTTGAAGGCGCTCTCCACATTGCCGATGGTGCCGTGGGCGCGAATCATGAAGCCGATTGGGTCGGTGGAAAGAATGGACAGGCCATGGGCCTGCAGTTCCTGGCGGACGATCTCGCGTTGGGCCGCCGTCGGCGCGTATTTCATGAGATCGGCTTTGGTCATCCATTTGTGAAAGGTCGGCGAAGTGTGGTCGTAGAGCGCGTCGACCGCTTTGTCGAACGCGGCCTTGTCATTGAGCGTGAGGTGGACGGTGATGTTGATCTCGGCCGATGCGTCGGCAAGACCGAGGTCATGGGAAAGTTGAATGCCAGCAGGCACGTTCGTTGCCGCCACCTGCGCATAGGCCGACGACCCTCCCACAGCAAGAAGCGAGACCGCTGCGGTGATGGCCAACCTTCTCAATAAACTTCGAAGCGTCATGATTTTCTCCTAGAAGTCTGGGTAGTCTGAATACAACCGAATGCGAAACCACGCGGAACGAAGAGCCCGGGGAATTACTCTGGTCCGGGAACGCTTACCCTCCACAGCCCGAGGCAGTCTGACCACGCGCACACCAAGCGCTTGCGCTGGTCGGTGATCTTAATTCATACACGAAATCCGGCCCGGTGGATTGGATTCCGTTAAGAGGGGCTACTCAAGGATTGTCTAACGCAATCAGTAAGTTGCGCAGTCTGCGTCCGCTTTTACACGAACCTGTACGCAATCCCCTCCACTCTCAAGGCAGCACGCAGTTTAGCGAAGGCCCACAGCACAGTCTGTTCAATGTTGCTCACTTTGCCAGATGCCGTGCGCGCTGGGAAGCGTAGCTGTTGCGTAAGCGTTCGGGCGTTACACTAACATTCCGCTTGGTACAAAAGATCGGTCAGGTCAGGGTTCACCTTGACCACGGAAGAGCAACGGCGATGATTCGGTACCGTTTTCTGCTCGCAGCTTCTTGAGCTTCTGCTCGAAATCCTCCCAACTGTTTGTGTCGATAGCGTCCATGGTGCCTAACCGCCTAACCCTCCAGCCCGTCTCCTGACATTATATGGCGCGAGGGCTTGCCTATTCTTTGCGCCTTTATTGATGTCAGGCTCAGCCACTCCGCCAACCTTTCAACATGTTTGAGTAATGATTTCGCGGCAGCCGCCCGCCACCGATGGAACTGGGTCACGCTTTGCCGTACATAACTCAGGATCGCTCTGACGCGGTATCGAGGCGATCGAACGATCATGGGGCCGTCGCAATCGCCAAATGCCCCAGCACTCACTTGCACCAGTTTGGACTGGACCCCTCGGCTGAGACAACCAGTTAAGCGACATTTCGCCGTTCGCTG
>OBLW0100003464.1_pt1 | contig 12279 bp, 10 predicted proteins | sample 1520161 | NCBI WGS metagenome assembly OBLW01 (sample SAMEA3539309, study PRJEB22396) | soil metagenome | biome: tundra; feature: field; material: soil | place: USA | collected 2010-05 | depth 0.15 m
CCTTACCGCCGAGCAGATCGTTGAGATGGATATTCACCGTTGCCGGAGTATTTACGGCGATGTCCACATCCTCGTCGCGGATCACATTCTGCGCGATGACCGTGTCCAGAACCGGCGAACCGCCGCCACCGCTGTTGATATTGATTCCCACGCGGCCAGGCGTCGCGGTGTCATTCGAGTCCGCCAGATTTCCAGCAATGTAATTGCCGATGATCTGGTTGCCGTCCATGTCATCGGCCGGAGCGCCGAACGACGGCCCCACGTGGGTATGAAGTGAAACGCCGCCGATTCCATTTCCGGTGAGCGAGTTGTGAATGATCATGTTGCCAGACACGCGGCCAGGTCCGGCTCCATCGGAAAACAGGCCCATTCCCGCGCCGCCCACTTGCACCCCGTTGTCCGCGGATACATTTGCTATCACCGTGTTGTTGTAAACCCCATTGTGCGGTGCGAAGTATGGCCCAGAGGAACCAACAGGTGGATGCGAGGCGAAAACAATGCCGCATTCGAGCGCATTGTCTTTCACGACATTGTGGATCAAGAGATTGTCGTGGGTCGCTGCTGTCTCATCACTGAGCAGGATGCCGTCGCCGTTGCGCGTCGACAGGTTGCTGGAGATGACCGAGTTCCAAGTCCCGATCAGATGAAGACCGCCACCGCAGTCACCGGTCTCATCGGTCTCAAAAGCGGGTTGTCCGGGGCAGCCGTTGGTGGCGCCAGGGACAAACACAGGCCCGACTTTGTCGTTGTCCTCGATGTTGTTGTCGCGGATGGTCACGTCCGACGCGCTCACCACCAGAACGCCTTCAAACTGGGCATTCTCAACCGTGAACCCGGCTACCGTCACATGGCTCAGGCCTGCGTTGTCATATCCATCCACGAACACGCCATCAGGGAGTCCTGTAGCGTCGATTACAGACTTCTTGGCCCCCGCGCCCATCACGGAAAGGGGAATACCGATGATGACGTCTTCCTTGTATGTGCCTGGCCAGACGTTGATCACGTCGTAGGGTGCGGCGTGGCTGACGGCCAGGCTGATGGTCTTGTAGCAGCCGGGATTGCCTGGGTTAACGCATAGAGTTGCGGCGAATGCCTTCTGAGACGAAGTTGCGAACAGAATGGCGCAGCAGGTGAGGAAAAAAGGGCCCAAACGAATCGCTTTCATGGTGCCTCCTGGGGAAAATCATCTTTCCGCATCCGCATTGATCCGTCAAGCAAAAAAATCCGCGGCCCATATCTCTCCGAATCATCCTTCGCGATTTCCACCGGCGACGGCTTCGCAACGATTCAAAGTACCCACTTCAATCGAAAAATAAAGTAAACTTGGCTCTTCCCCGGATCAGACAAAACGGAGGCCGTAACGGTGAACGACTGGAAGTTCCTGCAGAAGGATCCCTCGGAGGCCGTCGCCAAATTGCATTTCTTCTCCGTCACAAAGAAATGTGGGGTGGGCGAGGTTGAAGCGCGCATCACGGTGAAGGAGTTCGCCACCACCAAGACGACTGACATGAAGTTCTTCGCCTCAGCCGATCTCGAGCTGAACCAGAAGACGCTCAAGTTTCAGCCCGTCGGATGGGGCGAGACGCTGATGATCGCGCTGGCAGAGTGCCTCAGAAACGTGCGCAAATTTGAATACGAAGTGTGCGAACAGCCTCCGACCGTCGCCGCAGATTGAGCGAGGCTCATTTTCCCGCCAGCGCAGCAGTCAACGGCAGCCCCGCGTCTGCCGCTGGCGGCAAAGTGTGTGTCTGGTCCCAGTGTTCGACGACCAGGTCCCATGCGCCGTCGCGGTCAATCCAAAGTTGAGTCGCGCGGTCATAGCGGCCCTGGTTGTTGGCCAGCCAATAAGGCCGGTTATCGCGCAGCCAGGCCTGGCTGAAGAGCTGGCCGATCTGTGCATAGCCGTCGCGAATATCTTCAAGTCGCCCATTGTTCGAGCCGATCGTCTCGAGCTTGTCTGAGATCTCGTCCCGCCGGCTCTTGTCTGAAACTAGCGTCTGCGCCTCGCTGTAGATGTTCACGCAATCCGCGGCAGCCTGGAACTTGGCGCCGATAAAATCGATGCGCCGCGCGCCAAGTTCCATCGCATCGAGCGCTTCCCGATTCTCCAACTTTCCCGCAGCGCGTGCCTGCGCCAGCAGCGTGATCGCCTGCTCCGCATCGAGACGCAACTCCGGCGCAACCGGCAGCAGCTTGGCGGCAACCTGCTGACCCGCAGGCGAAAAGGGATCGATCCAAAAATATGAATCCTGTGCGTCCTCGAGGCCCGCCTTTTTCAGCACCGCGTGCGCCGCCATCAGCGCCTTCTGCGCCTGGTCGATTTTGCCAGTTTCATCTCCATGAAACGCCAAGCCAAAAGACGCAACGAAGTTGTCCTCCGAACTTTCGCCTTGCTGCCAGCCGGCTGCCCCGCCAAACACCACCCCAAACCAGTTCTCGTCGAAGATGCCTTCTCCATCGTCGTTCCAAACCGTGTTCAACATGCCCGTCGAGCCCAGCTTCTGGCCGTCGCGCACAAAGGCGCGAATGTTGCCCAGCGCCTCGTTATTGTTGGGATAAACGCGATTCCAGTTGTTTACCCCAGGAGCCACCCATGTCTCGAGGCCGGCGTTCTTGAAGGGCAGGATCAGCGGCGTGAAGTCCGGCTCGGCATCGTAGCGCCACGGCACCGCGATCATGTCCTTGGGCAGCGTGCCGACCAGGTCGGGCGAGTTGACCGCGATGTCGCCCCAGAAGAGCAACTGCTTGTGATACGGCGCGAGTGTCGAGTGAATCTGCGAGAGGAAGTTGAGATAGACAGCGCCCAGGCCCTTCTGTTTCACCTCGTCGCGTGTCTTGCCGAGGCCCAGTTCTTCAGTCTCGTCGGCTCCAATGTGAGCGTAAGGTCCCGGAAAAATACCGGCCAGTTCGCCGAACCAACTTCCAATCAGGGGCAATGTGCCAGGATCCCCTGGCGCCAGCACCGCACCATGCGTCGTCTCTCCCAGATGCGAGTACTCCTCGAACTTCAGCACATGATGCAGATGCCCGAACGACTCCTGCTCCGGGATGATGGTGATGTGATACTGGGCGGCGTAGCTCACCATCTCACGGGCTTCGTCCGGAGTCATTGCACCACCCGGAAACGCCGTGACCGGCGAACCAGCATAAGCAAACGTCGCTTCGAAGTAGGGCGAGAAGATGTTGTACTTGAAAGCCGCCAACGTGCGAATCTCGCGCTTCAGGAAATCCATGTTGGGCAGCGGCCCGCGCGACCAGTCGTCGCTGAGCCCGCGATGCGCCATCGCCGGCCAGTCGCGGAGCGTAGGCGCCAACAGGACGGTGTCTTTGCCCCTGACACGAATCAGTTGCTTTGCCGTCTGTGCTCCATAGAACAATCCCGCGGAGGTTTCCGCGATGACGGCGAGACCATGTGTGCCGTCGGGCACAATCACGTAACCTTCGTCGTGCATCGCCGGATCGAATTTAAATGGAGCACGAGCTAACTGTTCCCTGCCCTTACTCGTGTCGGCACGCACCAGCCGCACCAAGGCCGCACCGTGTTCCCCAATTTGGACGCCGCGACTCCCGAATGCGCCCTGCAGGTCCTTCGCCGCGAACTCATCGTCTGCATCTCGTTCAACCAGAATTCGCACGCCCGAGTCGTCCACGCGCACAATCTGGACAGCCGTGCACTCCCGCGGCGCAGGAACCAGGTGCAGATCGGCGCACGTAGTTGGGGCCGGTGAGGTTTGGGCAACCGCGCCAGTTCCAGCGCACAAAAAAACCAATGAAAGCAAAGAAAAATGGAAGCGCATAAGCCTCTCTTCACAATGTGATTTGCATTGCAAGGCTAAAGCATTACCTCGCCCTCTGTATATCAAGAACTAATCATTTCTGGCCGAAATGATCGCATAATTGCTCCAAGGTGCTTGAAACGCTCGAAAATTGGGGTTGGCGCCCCAAAGTCAGGATTCTGAACTGAGAGATCTGGCAGCAGGCATTCCTGGGGGGCGCACAGGATTTGGGAAGATTCGCTTAACGCAGCGTCTTCAGCGCCGGGTATAGCTTGCGCCAATGCGCATAGCCGGTTTTGTAAGTCGCCAAATCTGCAGGATCGGTCTCAATGCGTTGCGCGACGTGAATGGCTTGCCCGCACGCCTCGTCGAGGTTTGCCCAGTGTCCCGCGCCCACGCCGGCCAGGAGCGCCGACCCAAAAGCGCCGCCTTCCTCGGCAACAAGAATCTCGACCGCTTGCCCATAGATTCCGGCTTGAATCCTGCGCCACAGTGGCCCGCGTGCTCCTCCGCCGCCCAGGCGAATCGCAGTCACCGGAATCCCCAGCTCGGCAAACAGCGAAAACGTGTCTTCAAGCGAATAGGCCACGCCCTCCAGTACTGCGCGCACAAAATGTGCCGCCGTGTGTCCCGAGGAAATGCCGGCAAATGCGGCTCTCACCTCAGGGTCCAGGTGTGGCGTGCGCTCGCCCAGCAAATACGGCGCCCACTCCAGACCTTCGCTCCCCGCCGGAATCTTAGCCGCCCCTTCACTCAACTCGTCGTAATCCTTCCCTGCGAAAAACGTCTCCCGCAGCCAGCGCAGGCTCAGCCCCGCCGACTGCGTCACTCCCATCACGTGCCACACTCCCGGAACCGCGTGGCAGAAGGTGTGCAGCCGCCCCTTGGGATCCTTTGTAGGACTGCCCGTCGCGGCAAACACCACTCCCGAGGTCCCGATCGTTGCTGAAACTGAGCCCGGCTGCAAAATCCCCATTCCCACGGCGCCGGCTCCCTGGTCGCCCGCACCCGCCACCACTGGCGTTCCCGCAGCCAATCCCGTCAACCCCGCGGCGTCCTCGCTGATGCGGGCGCAGACCTCCGGCGATTCATACACCTTGGGCAGCCAGCTCTCGGGAATCCCCGCAGCCTCAGCCACTTCCTTCGACCACTTTCGATGCGTTACATCCAGCAAGAGCGTCCCAGAAGCCTCCTGCACATCGATTGCGAATTCCCCCGTCAACCGGTAGCGCACATAATCTTTCGGGCACATAATGTGCCGCGTCTTCTTGAAAATCTCAGGCTCGTGGGTCTTGACCCACAAAAGCTTGGTTAGCGTAAAGTTCGGCAGCGCTGGGTTGCACGTGAGCTCGATAAGCCGCTCGTAGCCGATTTTCTCGTGAAGCCAGTCGCACTCCGGCTGTGTCCGCGTGTCGCACCAGATCAGCGATGGCCGTAAGACCTGGCCGTTTTCGTCCAACAACACGGCTCCGTGCATCTGTCCAGTGAGGCCGATGGCAGCGATGGGCTCATGCGGCGTGGGCGCAGCGGCAAGCGCAAACCGAATGGACTCCTGCGCAGCGCGCCACCAGTCCTCGGGATCCTGCTCGGCCCATCCGGGATGCGGGGTGCGAAACGGCGCATGCTCGCTGGATGCACCACTGATCAGTCTTCCGGCCGCGTCCACCACCACGGCCCGTGTGCCGCCCGTGCCCACATCCATTCCCACGAACCACATATCCGTTCTCCCCCGCGTAAATCGCTTTTCTCAGCGCAGGCCAGCATAGCAGCTTTAGCGATCGGAATAAATGAGAATGCGTGAATGTCTTGTGAACGCAACTCAAGTTTGAACTTTTTCCTGCCCCCGTCAAGTCCCCCCGTCGGTATCGCAGCGAAGCCGGATGCGGAAAAATTGAGTTGACCGCCGCGACTCCAAACGTATACGTTGTTGAGACTTCTGAGGTCTTCCATGTCCAGTTCAAATCTTGAGATCATCAAGGATCTCTATGCCGCGTTCAGCCGTGGTGACGGCCCGGCGGCACTCTCCCTGATGGATCCCAACATCGTGTGGAACGAAGCAGAGAACTTCCCCTACGCGGACCACAATCCCTACATCGGTTCCGCGGCCGTCGCCGAGGGTATCTTCTTCCGCCTCGCAACAGAGTGGGACAATTTCCAGGTCATACCCGCGGAGTTTCACGACGCGGGAGAAACCGTGGTGGTCACGGGCCGGTACAACGGCGCCTTCAAGGCGACCAAAACCCCTCTCAACTCGCAATTCGCGCATTTCTGGCGGCTGCGCAACGGCAAGGTCACAGAATTCCAGCAGTACACTGACACGGCACAGGCGGCGCGCGTAACGCAGGCGTGACATTCCCCGCTTTCCTTCCCCCATGGAAACAGACCCGCCGGTCGCCCGCATGGAGAGCGACGTCGGCACGCATGCGTTGAGAAGTTAGCAACCAACAAAGACAAGAACGAGGAGCAACCATGACGTCGAATGAGCCCACACCCGATCACATTCTGCAAACCGGCCTTGCCTTCTGGGCATCCAAAACACTGTTGAGCGCGGTGGAAATGGAAGTCTTCACCGAGCTGGCCAAAGGCCCCGAAGACCTGCATTCACTCACCGGCCGTCTCGGTCTTCATCCACGCTCTTCGCGTGATTTTCTCGATGCGCTGGTTGCGCTGGGATTTCTTGAACGCCACGACGGCAAGTATTCCAACACACCCTCCACCGACTTATTCCTCGACAAGCACAAGCCCTCATACGTCGGCGGCATTCTTGAAATGGCCAACAAGCGTCTCTTTCATCACTGGGGGCACCTCACCACCGCCCTTCGCACCGGCATGAACCAGAACGAAGCCGCTCAGGGCGAACCCGATATCTTCACCACTCTCTACGCCGACCCCACGCGCCTCAAGGGCTTTCTTCGCGCCATGACCGGCATTAGCCGCGGCGCCAACATGGCCATCGCTTCCAAATTCCCCTGGGACAAATACAAGTCCGCCGCCGACTGCGGCACAGCCCAGGGCGATCTCATCGTGCAGGTCGCACTCAAAAATCCGCACATTGCTGGCGCCGGCTTCGATCTGCCTGAGGTTGCGCCCATCTTCGAGGAGTATGTCGAATCGAACAGTCTCTCCTCACGAGTCAAATTCCAGGCCGGAAGCTTCTTCACCGATCCCCTGCCCAAGGTCGACGTCATCATGATGGGCCACATCCTCCACGATTGGAACCTGGATGAAAAGAAGCTCCTGATCCGCAAGGCCTGGGAAGCCGTTCCCGAGGGAGGCGCTTTCATCGCCTACGACGCCCTCATCGACGATAGCCGTTCCAAGAACGCCTTTGGCCTGCTGATGAGCCTGAACATGCTCATCGAAACTCCCGGCGGCTTCGATTACACCGGCGCCGATTGCATCTCCTGGATGAAAGAAGCCGGATTCCGCGAGGCAAGAGTCGAACACCTGGTAGGACCCGACTCTATGGTGGTCGGGATCAAATAGTACCGCAATGGGAGACATTGCTCCGTAGTGTGACCTTCCGCACATGCGCATACCCCAAGCCGGGCGAGAATGAATGCGTAAGGCCGCTCGCAATTCTCTGCGCCGGCCGGGAGAAAATCACCGCATGAGCGATCTTGCCCCCCTTGCCGAAGCCGTAACCGTTGACCCCCTGGTTGGCCATCCCGCCGACTACCACGTCTTTCACAAGTTTCTTGAGCGCTGCAAGTCTCTGCCCGCGATCACCACGGCAGTCTGCTGGCCCATGTCTGATGTAGCGCTGAGAGGAGCGGTCGAAGCAGCTTCAGAAGGGCTGATCGAACCCACCCTGATCGGACCCGAAGACGAAATGAAGGCGCTGGCCGCGAAGATCGGTGTGGATATCACGCCCTTTCCGATTCTCAACGCCGAAACCGAGGTCAAGGCCGCCGAAGTCAGCGTGGCCATGTGCCGCAGCGGCAACGCCCAGGCCATGATGAAAGGCAGCCTGCACACCGACGAGCTGATGAAGGTCGCCATGGCCCGCGACACCGGTCTGCGCACCTCTCGCCGCATCACCCACGTTTTTGTGATGGATACCCCGGCCTATGCCCGCACCCTGCTCATCACCGACGCGGCCATCAACATCGAGCCCGAACTCGAGGACAAGATTCACATTGTGCAGAACGCCATTGACCTGGCCCATGCCCTCGGCATCCCTGAGCCAAAGGTGGCGCTTTTGTCTGCCGTTGAAACCGTCAACCCCAAAATCAAATCCACTTTGGACGCAGCAGCACTTTGCAAAATGGCCGACCGGGGGCAAATTACCGGGGGCATCCTCGACGGTCCTCTCGCGTTCGACACCGCTGTCAGCGCGAAAGCCGCCAGCATCAAGCATCTGGTTTCACCCGTCACTGGGCAAGCCGACATTCTCGTAGTGCCGGACCTGGAAAGCGGCAACATGCTGGCCAAGCAGCTTGAGTACCTGGGCGGCGCGCAGCTTGCCGGCATCGTACTTGGTGCGCGTGTTCCCGTCATCCTCACCAGCCGCGCCGACTCCGCCGAGACGCGCCTTACCAGTTGTGCCGTGGCGGTGCTGCTGCACTATGACACGCACCCCGTGGATAGAGCCTGAAGATTGCCGAAGCCTCATACAAAGGGCGCCTTTCCCGGCCGGGATCGGCGCCCTTGGATTTTTGTTCACCAGACCCGGATTTCAGAGAAACTCTGCTTCCCCGATGGCATCCAACCAAGTGTTGCGGTGATCCGGCTGACATTTTCGAACGATCATCCCCAGCAAAAGGAGTGTCCGTATGTCTTCACACACACATCAGGAATCGAAAGCAGCCAAGGTCAATGTTCCAGATGGTTTCCCTTCGGAAGAGGTCAAAAATCTTTCCAGCGTTCTAAATGCCCTTCTAGCCGACGTCTTTGCCCTCTATATCAAGACCAAGAATTTTCATTGGCACATGAGCGGGCCGCACTTTCGCGATTACCATCTCCTGCTGGATGAGCAGGGCGCTCAGATTTTTGCCATCGCCGACGATATCGCGGAGCGCGTTCGCAAGGTGGGCGGCACGACCATCCGCTCGATTGGGCAAATTTCAAAGCTGCAGCGCATCTCCGACAACGATCAGGAGTTCGTGCCTGCCCGCGATATGTTGCTTGAACTTCATGCCGACAACCGGGCTCTGGTCGAGAGCTTTCGCTCGGCTCACGAAGTGGCCGACAAGGCGAATGACTACGCCACAACCAGCTTGATTGAAGTATGGATTGATGAGGCCGAACGCCGCGCCTGGTTCCTGTTCGAAGCCACACGGTAACGCATCGGGGGAGTATTCCGGGCCTCGGTGCCTGGGTGCCCCATCCTCGCGAGGGTGGGAAAGCACAAACCTCATTCGAGAACTTTGAAAGGGTACTCGACCTCAGTCCATTGACAGGCTCAACTGGTGCCGCACATCGGCCCCGCGAACCCAGAAAATGACATCGGTGGCAATGTTCGACGCGTGATCGGCGATGCGCTCAAGACTGCGCGACACCATCAGCCCGTTCATCGCCTGCTGGGTGAACTGCGGCTTTTCCTGAATGAGCTTCAGCAAGTCAGCGTGCGCACGGCGATTCATCCGATCGATCTCGTCGTCCATCTCGCGCACCGTATCGGCGAGGCGCGCATCGCCTTCGAGCAATGACTGAATAGCCGTGCGGATCATGCGCGAGGCAAATTCGCCCATCGCCGCATAGTCCACCGGCAACTCCACCTGCTCGGTTTTAAGGATGTCCCGCGTGCGGCGCGAAATACCCATGGACTGGTCCCCGATCCGCTCCAGATCACCGTTGATCTTGATGACCGCCAGAATGAAGCGAAGATCGATGGCCATGGGTTGCTCTTTCGCGAGGAGTTCATACGCCATCTCGTCCAGTTCCCGCTGCGCGGAATTGATGGCGGTCTCGTTCTGCTTCACATATTGGCACAGGCCCTTGTCGCGCAGAAGATAGGCGTCTATTGCGGACTCCACCGCCTGCTGCGCAAGGGCAGCCATGGCAAGGATCTTGTCCTTGAGTTCGGCGAGTTGCAGTTGAAAGTGAATCCGCGGCAAGACAGTATTTCTCCTACAAATGATTGTGCATCATACAATGTTACCCGTGTGCAAATTTCCGGGGGTGTGCCATTACCATTAGCATTGGCTCAATTCCTTCCCCATGTTCCCTTGGACGATTGAAAAGCCAGTCCAGTGTGCGACCTGCACCAATGTTCTAGGCTAGAGCGATGGACGTCTCAAGCACCTCGAATCAGCCAATGCGCACATTTGACCCGGCGAACTGCCAATCACGCCAGATCTACAAACTGATGACGGGAATCATCGTGCCGCGCCCGATTGCGCTGGTTTCCACGGTAGACTCCCGCGGCGCTGCCAACCTGGCACCCTTCAGCTTCTTCACCGGCGTGGGTTCCGTGCCGCCCACCGTGCTGTTCTGCCCCACCCTGCGCTCCGTTGGCGGTCATGAAGCCGACCAGCGCAAAGACACATTGCGCAATGTTGAAGACACGGGCGAATTCGTTGTAAACGTGGTCAGTGACGCCATCGCGGCAGGCGCCAATGCCGCAGCTGCCGAGGTTGCGCCGGAGGTGGATGAGTTTCAACTCGCCCATCTCACGCCCGTCCCCAGCGAGGTGGTTCGTCCATCGCGGGTGGCCGAGTCGCCCGCGCAGATGGAGTGCAGGCTAATGCAGGTCGTCTACACCAGCCATCTCCCGGGCAGCGGCGTCGTTGTGCTGGGCGAGGTGGTTCGCTTTCACGTCCGCGAAGACCTCTTTGATGATTTCCGTGTCGACCCCGCCGGGCTGGATGCCGTGGGTCGCATGGCCGGCAATACCTGGGTTCGGACCCGCGACCGCATCGAACTGATTCGACCCAAATAAGACCCAAGCGAAGGCCCTCGTCGGAACTTGCAGGAATTGCGGGCTGAACTGAATTGCACTGCCCTCGCTTCTTCGTATCCTCTGTACAATTGCGGGTGAATTACTTGGCTGGGAACACGAATCCAACCAAGAATACGTCTCATGCTCACAGAATCGCAGTCACCGTGGCGGAACGTTCGTTCCTCGAATGGCCCACATCGGGCTGCGGCTGCACTGTTGCTGTCGATTCCTGCATTGGCGGGCTGTCACCGCGGAAGTTATACCGTGGTCGCAGGTGGTCAGGAGACTTTGCAGTTGACCAGTTCGAGTTTTCAGGATGGCAAGATTCCCAAACAATTCACCTGCGACGGCGCGGATATCTCCCCCTCGCTGGCATGGACCGCGCCTCCACAGGCGACGAAGAGCCTTGCCCTGATTGTCATCGACCCCGATGCGCCTGTTGGTACATTCACGCACTGGGTGCTCTACAAGCTGCCTGCCGAAAAGCGCTCCCTGCCTGAGGGATTGCCGAATGCGGAGCAACTTCCCGACGGCTCCCGCCAGGGCAGCAACGATTTTGACAAGATCGGCTATGGAGGCTCGTGCCCGCCGCACAATTCAGAACATCGCTATGTCTTTTTGTTGTATGCACTGGACACAACACCCACCTTGTCATCCGGCGCCACCAGAGGCCAGGTTGAGGCAGCCCTCAAAGGACACGTCCTGGCCCGCGGCGAACTGATCGCCCGCTATCGGCGCTAGATCCATCATCGATCAACTCAAATCGGATGGACCAGAACAGGCAGCCGCCAAGCCGCTTCAATCCCTTTCCCCAATTGTGAAACGCCCAGAATCAGCAGGCGTAGAACTAGTAGCTAAGAGCTAGCAGCTAGTAGCTGCATTTCACACCGCCATCTCAGCACCCTTCGCCTCGTGTCCCAGAGCCGCGAGCCCTGCCAGCACCATCGCCACAGTCACCACCGTAATAGCCAGCACCGGCGAATAATTTCCCCAGTGCTCCGCGATCAGCGCCTGCCCCTTCCCGTTCCATGACGTAACCAGCCCGCCCAACTGGTAGGCGAGCCCCGGGGCTGTGGCCCGCACCTGGGCCGGCGAAAGCTCTGTAAGGTAGGCCGGCACCACTCCCCACGCTCCCTGCACCATGAACTGCATCAAAACCGCGCCGACGCCCAGCGTAAAGGCTGAATGCCCGTAGGCCCACAGGGGAATCACCGGAATGGACAGCAGTGCCGCTGTGATAATGGCCCTCTTGCGGCCCCATCGCTCTGAGAGCGTTCCAAAGACAAATCCCCCCGCTATCGATCCCAGCCCATACAGCACGCCGATCAAACCCACCGTCGCCGGCTTGAGCCCCACTTGCACTTCGAGAAAAGTCGGATACACGTCCTGCGTACCATGCGAGAAGCTCATGAACGCCGTCATCAGCAGCACCAGAAAAACGAACCGTGGGAGGAACTCAATAAGTTGCGCAGGGATCCACGGACCGACTCGCCGTTCCCGACGCTTCGCAGCCCCCGCCAGCCACACGGGCGACTCCTCGACCCGGGTTTGCACATAGAGCACCAGCAGCGCCGGCGACGCGCCGATCATGAACAGACCAGATCGGAAGAGCACACGTCT
>OBLW0100003465.1_pt1 | contig 12278 bp, 12 predicted proteins | sample 1520161 | NCBI WGS metagenome assembly OBLW01 (sample SAMEA3539309, study PRJEB22396) | soil metagenome | biome: tundra; feature: field; material: soil | place: USA | collected 2010-05 | depth 0.15 m
CCGAGATCTACACTCTTTCCCTACACGACGCTCTTCCGATCTGGGAATGGGCAGCCCGCCAGGGCGCCCCGGGCAGAGGAGCAGGGCCATGGCGGTTGACCTCCGGACCAAGCTAGGCCATGTGGAGCTGCCGAATCCCATCCTGACCGCGTCCGGGTGCGCCGGTGCGGGACGCGAGCTCGCGCAGTTCTTCGACGTGGCCAAGATCGGCGCCATCGTCACGAAGTCCGTGATGCTCGGGCCGCGGGCCGGGCGGCCGACCCCCCGGATGGCTGAGACCCCCAGCGGGATGCTCAACTCGATCGGCCTGCAGGGCCCGGGTATCGACGCATTCCTGCAGCGGGACCTGCCGTGGCTGCTGTCGCGTGGCGCACGTGCTGTGGTGTCGATCGCGGGAGGCAGCGTCGACGAGTATGCGGAACTGGCCGCCAGGCTCTCCGACGCGGCCGGGATCACCGCCATCGAGGTCAACATCTCCTGCCCGAACGTCGAAGACCGAGGGCAGGTCTTCGCCTGTGATCCTGGGGCCGCGGCCACGGTGGTCGAAGCGGTGCGCGCCCGGGCCCGCTACGACATCCCGGTGTTCGTGAAACTTTCACCGGATGTCACGGACATCGTGGCGATCGCCCGGGCCTGCGTGGCGGCGGGCGCGGACGGCCTGTCGATGATCAACACCCTGCTCGGCATGGCGATCGATACCGAGACGATGCGCCCGGTGCTGGCCGGCGTGACCGGCGGCCTTTCCGGCCCGGCCATCCGGCCGGTAGCCGTGCGGTGCATCTGGCAGGTCCGCAAGGCGCTGCCCGATGTGCCGATCATCGGCATGGGCGGGGTCCGCACCGGCCGTGACGCGCTCGAGCTCATCCTGGCCGGCGCCGCCATGGTCAGCATCGGGACCACCATCTTCCACGACCCGTCGGCCTGCGTCCGGGTGCTCCGCGAGCTGGACGAGGAACTCGCCAGCCGGGGGATTGAGCGGCTCGCCGATGTGGTCGGGCTCGCGCACGAACCGCGCACTTCACAAGGGCGCCGGTTGTCGGGGAACGTTAGGTAATGTGCGGTACTTTTGACCTGGGGAGGATCTTTGAGCCAGCCTGCGCCAATAGCCGTCGCCCTTGACGCGCCCGACCTGGAGACCGCGGCCCGCTGGGCGGGGCTGGTCACACCACATGTGAGCACCGTCAAGATCGGTCTTGAGATGTACCTCCGGTACGGGCCGGGGGTGGTGGCCTCGATCCGGGGCGCGAGCGGGGTCAGTGTCTTCCTCGACCTGAAGCTGCATGACATCCCCGCGACCGTGGCGGGCGCGGCGCGGGCGGTGGCCCGCCTGCGGCCGGAACTGATCACAGTGCACGCCACGGCCGGTTACGCGGCCATCCGCGCCGCCGTGGAGGCAGCCCCGGACATCAAAATCGCTGGAGTGACGGTGCTCACCTCGCTGAGTCCCGCGGACCTTGACCGGATAGGCATGGTGGGACCGGTCCAGGACGTGGTACGCCGGCTCGCCGTGCTCGCCGTCGAAGCCGGTGCGCGGGCCCTGGTCTGCTCGCCCCGCGAGGTCGCGGCGGTGCGCCTGGAAGTCGGCCCTGACATCATGCTCATCACACCAGGGGTACGCCCCGCTGGCCACGACCCGAATGATCAGGCGAGGGTCGCGACACCCGAGGAAGCACTGCGGGCCGGCGCCGACCTGCTGGTCGTCGGGCGCCCGATCACCGGAGCGCCCGATCCCGGCGCGGCGGCAGCGGCCATGGCCGCGCCGCTGAGAAGGCTCCAGCCCGCCCCGGGCGGGTCAGCCCGCTAGGGCGGGCACCCGGGCGAGGTGCGCGGGGCTGTGCGGGATGCTGTGGGATGCCTGGGGCCCGGCCTCTGGTGCCGCCCGCCCGGCCCGGGGAACGTCACCCGGGCGCCGGGTCTGCGGCGCTGTCCAGGCCAGCCGGGCTCTGGGTGCCTGCAAGGCGGCGAGGGTAGCCTGTTTGATTACGCTACGTATTCGGTCCCATGCGAAGAGTAATATCGTGTAATTTATGACGTAACAAACAGGCGTTTACGTTGCCCTCACGCGCTGAACTCGCTACTTTCCCTTCCCGACCGCATTTTTCGATTTCGAAACCCGAGGTGACCCGGAGTGGCTCTTCCTCCCCTCACTCCCGATCAGCGAGCAGCAGCCCTAGAGAAGGCGGCACGAGCGCGCAAGGAGCGTGCTGAGGTCAAGAATCGCCTCAAGCACGGTTCGACGAGCTTGTCCCAAGTCCTCAAGGATGGCCAGAGCGATGACATCGTTGGGAAGATGAAAGTCTCTGCCCTGCTCGAGTCCGTTCCAGGGATTGGCAAGGTACGTGCGCGACAGATCATGGAGCGGCTCGGCATCGCCGAATCGCGTCGCGTGCGCGGCCTTGGCGCTAACCAGCGCGCGGCCCTGGAGAATGAGTTCGGCGGTGGTATCTGACCCAGCCTGAGGAGCCCAGGGACGGGCGCGGGGGACAGGGGTCCACAGCCGATTCGTCCGCTCATCGCGCACACGGTACCGCGCTTGTCCGGGGGGGCGGCGGGTCCGCACTGCTGACTGTGCTTTCCGGCCCTTCTGGTGTCGGCAAGAGCACCGTCGTGGCGAACCTCCGGAAGGAATGCCCGGAAATCTGGCCCTCGGTGTCCGTAACCACACGCCTGCCGAGGCCCGGTGAAGTCGACGGGCGTGAGTACCACTTTGTCAGCGACGCGGAGTTTGACGCGATGCTGGCCCGCGGGGAGTTCCTCGAATGGGCCAGATTCGCCGACAACAGGTATGGCACCCCGCGCTCGCCGGTCGAGGAGAAGCTCGCGGCGGGGATCCCTGCTCTCCTTGAGATCGACCTTGCGGGGGCCAGGCAGGTTCGGCGCGCCGTGCCTGACGCGCTCTTGGTTTTCCTCGCGCCGCCGACCTGGCCGGAACTGGTGCGCAGGCTCACCGGCCGCGGCACCGAGCCGCCCGAGCTTGTGGAGCGCAGGCTGGCCACGGCCAGGGGGGAACTCGCCGCGGAAACAGAATTCGACGTGACGCTGGTGAACACGTCCGTCGAGGACGTCTGTAACCAGCTGGTAGCCTTGATGCTGGCCTAGTCTGGCCAATGATGGGTTCCTTGAACGCCCCTCGAAACGGAAGGCACACGGTGGCAGGTATTCCCGCTGCGGAAGGCATCACTAACCCGCCGATCGACGATCTGCTCGATGTCGTCGACAGCAAGTACCGTCTTGTCATCATGGCCGCGAAGCGGGCGCGGCAGATCAACGCCTACTATGCCCAGCTCGGCGAGGGTCTCCTTGAGTACGTGGGCCCGCTGGTCGAGACCAGGGTCCAGGAGAAGCCGCTGTCCATTTCGCTCCGCGAGATCCGCCAGCACCTGCTGACCGCTACCGACATCGCGGAGCCCACCAGCTGACCCTGGCCGGGCTCATGTCAGCGCGCATCGTTCTCGGGGTGGGGGCGGGGATTGCCGCCTACAAGGCCTGTGAGCTGCTCCGGCGGCTTACCGAGGCAGGTCATCAGGTCCGTGTCGTGCCGACCCGTGATTCGTTGCGGTTCGTTGGCGCGGCGACCTGGGCGGCCCTGTCCGGGCAGCCGGCCACGTCTGATGTGTGGGACGGCGTCCACGAGGTTCCCCATGTCAGGCTGGGCCAGGCGGCTGACCTTGTGCTGATCGCGCCGGCCACGGCAGACCTGCTCGCTCGCGCGGCCGCTGGCATGGCCGACGACCTCCTCACGGCCACCCTGCTGACCGCGCGCTGCCCGGTGGTGTTCGCCCCGGCCATGCACACCGAAATGTGGGAGCATCCGGCGACCCAGGCCAATGTGAGCACGCTCCGCGGCCGGGGGTGCCTGGTCCTGGAACCCGCCTCCGGCCGTCTCACGGGCAGCGACAGTGGCCCAGGCCGGCTGCCCGAGCCCGCCGAACTCTATGAGGTGGCCATCCGGGTGCTCGCCCGGGGCGCTGCGGGGCTCCGCCCCGACCTGGCCGGCCGCCGCGTTGTCGTGTCCGCGGGGGGAACCAGGGAAGAACTCGATCCGGTCCGGTTCCTCGGCAACTGGTCGTCAGGACGGCAGGGTTACGCGCTGGCCCGCACCGCCGCCGCCCGCGGGGCGGAGGTGACCCTGGTGGCGGCGAACGTGGATCTCGATGACCCGGCCGGCGCCCGTGTCGTGCGCGTGACGTCGGCCTGCCAGATGCGCGACGCCGTGCTTTCCGCCGCGCGGGACGCCGACATCGTGGTGATGGCGGCGGCCGTCGCCGACTACCGGCCCGCCGCCAGGAGCGACTCGAAGATCAAGAAGAACGGTGCCGCTCCCGAGCCCATCCGGCTGACGGAGAACCCGGACATACTGCGCGAGCTGTCCCGCGACCGGAGGCGGGCGGGGCAGGTGATCGTAGGCTTCGCCGCCGAGACCGACGGCGCGGCCGACGCGGGCCGCGCCAAGCTGGCCGTCAAGGGCTGCGACCTGCTCGTTGTCAACCAGGTCGGGTCCGGGCTCGCGTTCGGCACCAGCGACAACCAGGCGGTCGTGCTCGCCGCCGACGGGGCGGTGACCGACGTTCCCCTCGGGCCCAAGGAAGTGCTCGCGGACACAGTCTGGGACCTGGCGGCGGCCCGGCTCTCGCGGTGAGCCATATCACGGGCCGCCCTCCGGCGAGGTTCTGCCCCAGCCGGGCCGCCCTCCGGCGAGGTTCTGCCCCAGCCGGTCCGCCGGCCCGGCTACACTCGGCGAAGCCCCCGCGCAGCGGAAATAGACCTCAGTGCAGCAGAAATAGGGAGTCCGGTGGCTCGACGTCTCTTTACCTCCGAGTCGGTGACAGAGGGTCATCCCGACAAGATGGCAGATCAGATCAGCGATGCCATCCTCGACTCGATGATCAAGGATGACCCGGGCAGCCATGTCGCCGTGGAGACCCTGATCACCACCGGCCAGGTGCACGTGGCCGGCGAGGTCACCACGCAGACCTACGTGGACATTCCCGGCATCATCCGGGAAAAGATCCTGGAGATCGGGTACGACTCATCGGTCAAGGGCTATGACGGGGCATCCTGCGGGGTGTCAGTGTCGATCGGCTCCCAGTCCCCGGACATCGCCCAGGGCGTCCAGCAGGCTTTCGAGCACCGCGAGGGCGAGGGCACGGGCGAACTCGACGAACTGGACCGGCAGGGCGCCGGTGACCAGGGCCTCATGTTCGGGTTCGCGTGCCGGGAAACCCCCGAGCTGATGCCGATGCCGATCATGCTCGCGCACCGGCTCGCCCGCCGCCTGTCCGAGGTCAGGCGTGGCGGGGATATCCCCTACCTGCGCCCCGACGGCAAGACGCAGGTGACGATCGAGTACGCCGGCAATGAGCCGGTGCGGCTGGACACGGTCGTGGTGTCGGCCCAGCATGCACCGGACATCGACCTGAAGGAACTGCTCGCACCCGACGTCCGCGACCTCGTCGTCGAGCCGGCTCTCAAGAACCTGCAGATCGACACGTCCGGATACCGGCTGCTGGTGAACCCCACCGGGCGGTTCGAGATCGGCGGCCCGATGGGGGACGCCGGGCTGACCGGCCGCAAGATCATCATTGACACCTACGGCGGGATGGCCAGGCACGGCGGCGGGGCATTCTCCGGCAAGGACCCCTCCAAGGTGGACCGGAGCGCCGCCTACGCGATGCGCTGGGTGGCCAAGAACGTGGTCGCGGCGGGACTTGCCGACCGGTGCGAGACGCAGGTCGCCTACGCCATCGGCAAGGCCAAGCCGGTCGGCCTGTTCGTGGAGTGCTTCGGCACTGAGACACTGCCCGTGGAGCGCATCCAGGACGCGGTGCTCCAGGTCTTCGACCTGCGGCCGGCGGCGATTATCCGGGATCTGGACCTGCTCCGCCCCATCTATTCGCAGACCGCTTCCTATGGCCACTTCGGCCGCGAAGAGCCGGATTTTTCCTGGGAAAGGACCGACCGGGCGGAGATCCTCCGGTCGGCGGCCGGGCTCTGACGCCGCATCTGTCCCGTGGCCGGACGGGGAGTGGCTGGCCCCGCTGAACCTTACGTTTGTGCCCCAACAGGCACAAACGGTGGCTGTATCCCCTAGACACGTTCTAACACGACCTTTTACGCTCATGGCGCGGTGTCGGTGCCAAGACCCCCCGGAGCCGAGTCGTGTCGTCATCAAGTGGTCATGCGGCCAGCCCACGGCCGCCGCCGGGCGGTGTCCCCGACGGTGACCTGATCGCCGGTGCTATCCAGCAGCCGTCCGCACGGCGGCTCAGGCGGCCCCATTGGGGGCGCAACGGATACGCCACCGCCGCACTGGTCACCGGTGTCTTGGGCGTGGCCCTGGTCACGATCCCGGTAAGCCTGGTCTGCGGTGTGCTCGGCCTGCTCCGCATCAGGCGTGGCGGGCCCGGCACGGCCGGGAAGGTTCGGTGCTGGCTCGGCATCGCGCTGGCCCTCTGCTGGGCGGTGGTCGCCGGATACCTGGTGCCCCACCTCGCCCGGGCCGCTGATCCAGGCTGCGTCGCCTACAAGGGCTCGGCGCTCGTCGCCTACCGGAGAGTCATCGACGACTTCAGGGCGGGCGCGGAAGACGCCGGGACCGCCCGTGACCTGGCGGCGGCCATCCACCAGCTCGACGAGGCCGCGGCCGCCAGCCGGAGCGGGGCCGCGTCGGGTTCGCTCACCGCGCTGTCGGTACAGCTCCAGACGGTGCTCTCCGACGTCCAGACGGGCACGCCGGTGCCCCAGGCGGTGCTGCGCGGACTGAACCGCGATTCGGCCCTCGCGGACGGGGCGTGCGGCACCGTCCGCCTGTAGCCGGGCTCCACGATCATGAATCCGCCCGGTCCGCCGAGCACCGGGCCCAGGCCGTCCTAGTCCTCTGGTAGGACAGGACCGTGGCACGGGCGGCAGGGCCAGCAAAGCAGGGTAAGCCCGTTGCCGGGACCCGGCCGGTCGCCCGGGTGGCGGTGGACATCGCGCTGGCCCACCTTGACCGGCCATTCGACTACCTGGTGCCGGAGCGGTTCGCCCAGGACGCCACGGTGGGCTGCCGGGTGCGCGTCCGGTTCGCGGGCCAGCTGACCGGCGGCTACCTGCTCGAACGGGCCGCGTCCAGCGAGCACCCGGGCAAGCTCGCGGTCCTGGAGCGCGTGGTCTCGCCCGAGCCGGTGCTCAGCCCGGAGATCGCCGCCCTGGCCCGCGAGGTGGCCGACCGGTACGCCGGCACCATGGCGGACGTGCTGCGGCTGGCGATCCCGCCCAGGCACGCGCGCACCGAGGCGGCGGCGCCCAGGCCGGAGCCTGAGCGGCCTGCGCCCACCGGGTCTGGGGACCGTCCAGCCGGGTGCGGGGGCCTGCTTGCCGGGTCCGCCGCCCCGTCCGCTGCGCTGCCCCCGGAACCGGGCCCGTGGGCACGTTATGCCGCTGGCCGGGCGTTCCTGGCCGCCCTGGCCGATGGGAAAGCGCCGCGGGCGGTGTGGTCGGCCCTGCCCGGCCCGCACTGGCCGGAGGAGATCGCGCGCGCCGCCGCGGCAACGGCCGCTTGCGGCCGGGGCACGCTGATCGTCGTCCCCGACGGCCGCGACCTTGACCAGATCGACGCCGCCCTGGGTGACGTGCTCGGCCCGGGCCGGCACGTCGCCCTGGCCGCTGACCTCGGTCCCGCCGAACGCTACCGCCGCTGGCTCGCCGTCCGCCGCGGCGCGACCAAGGTGGTGGCGGGTACCCGGGCCGCGATGTTCGCGCCGGTCAGCGACCTCGGCCTGGTTGTGATCTGGGACGATGGCGACGACCTGCACGCCGAGCCGCGCGCCCCCTACCCGCACGCGCGGGAGGTCCTGGCGCTGCGGGCGCACCGCCTCGGTGCGGCCGCCCTGATCGGGGGGTTCGCCCGGACCGCCGAGGCGACCAGCCTGGTCGGGAGCGGCTGGGCGGTGGCGGTCACCGCCGGGCGCCAGATGGTGCGAGACCGCGCCCCGCAGGTCCGGGCGGCGGGCGCCGATGCTGAACTGGTCAGGGACGAAGCGGCCCGGTCGGCCCGCTTGCCCAGCCTCGCCCTGCGGACGGTTCGAGAAGGGCTCAGCCGCGGGCCGGTCCTCATCCAGGTGCCACGGCGCGGCTACATCGTCGCCGTGGGCTGTGAGCGGTGCCGGGAACGAGCCCGCTGCCGCACCTGCGGCGGGCCGCTAGCCCTCGAACAGGCGGGCGCCGCGGTGCGCTGCCGGTGGTGCGGGACCGTCGATCCGGCCTGGCGGTGCGCTCGGTGCGGGCACCCGAGAGTCCGCGCCCTGGTGACGGGGGCCGGCCGCACCGCCGAGGAACTGGGCCGCGCCTTCCCTGCGGTTCCCCTGCTGACCTCGGGCGGCGCGGAGACGATCCCAGCGGTGCCCGCTACCCCCGCGCTCGTCGTGGCCACCCCGGGAGCCGAGCCCATCGTGGCCACCTCTGGGGCCGGGCCTGGCGTGGCGGGCGGGTACGCCGCCGCTCTGCTGCTCGACGGCTGGGCGCTGCTCGGCCGGCCCGGCCTGCGCGCCGCCGAGGAAGCCCTGCGCCGCTGGATGAATGCGGCCGCGCTCGTCGTGCCCGCCGCGGCGGGCGGCGCGGTGGTGATTGTCGCGGATGCGGGGATTCCCGCCGTGCAGGCGCTGGTCCGCTGGGATCCCGTCACGCATTCGCAGCGGGAGCTTTCCGAACGCGAGCAGCTCCGGTTTCCGCCGTCCGTACGGATGGCATCACTCACCGGGCCGGCCGATGCGGTCATGGCGCTGCTGGACGCCGCGTCCCTGCCGGAGCCGGCGGAGGTGCTTGGGCCTGTGCCCGGCGGCCATCCCGGTCCCGATTCCCCTGGGGCGGCACCGGGCATGCTTCCGGAGAGCGTCCGCATGCTTGTCCGAGTGCCCAGGCCAGCAGGGCCGGCGCTGGCGCGCGCCCTGCACGATGCCCAGGCCGTGCGCAGCGCGCGCAAGGACCCTGGGGGCGTCCGCGTCCAGCTCGACCCGCCGGAGCTGATCTGACTTCTGCCGGGAAGGCCATAGGGTGCTGGGGTGGCCACCTCACGACGGAACCCACGCTCAAGGGCCAGGCCGAGCCCGCGCCGGGGGGCAGAGGCCGCGGGCCGCCAGAGCGCAGAACATGGACGCCCGGCCGTGGAAGGCCTGGGCTCGGTAGAGCTGGGCGCGGAAGGCTCGGGCGAGCTGGGCTCGGGCGAGCCGGGCTCGGGAGAGCTGGGCTCGGGCGACTGGGCCGCCGGAGATCCCGGATCCGGCAGCCATGCCGGGGGAATGCGCCGGCTCCCTCCGGTCCGGCTCGCCCCGAGGGATGAGCTCACGGCCTCGGCTCGGGTGGCTCCGTTGCTGCGGGCCGCCCGGGATGTCGCCCGCTGGGCGGGGTCGGGGCGCAAGCCGACCGCGAAGGGCGCGCTCCGCCGCGCTGACGCTGCGGCCGCGGCGGCGGAACTGGAGCTGACGCCAGCGGAAGTCGACGCGGCGTTCCGGGTCGCGGTGGCGACCCAGATGCTGGTGTTCGCCGGGGGCCTGGCGGGACCGGGTGACCGCCTGGACGTGCTTGCCACCGGCAGCGCCGAGGATGTGCTGGCCGTCTGGAGCGAGGCGCTGTCCGTGATGCTCGATGCCGAGGATCTCGACGGCATGGCGACCGCCCTGTACACGGTGGGTGGCCCGGTGCAGATGGACTCGCTCTTCGAGGCCTACGTAGCCGCCGCTGGAACGTTGCCTCCCGAGCTGGAGCCGGCTGGCGCACCTGGCGGCCAGGATCACGGCGCCGCGCTGTCCTCGGCCCTGGAAACGCTCGCTGACCTTGGGGTGGTCGAACTCGATGTCACCGAGCCAGGGACGGACGAGAGCGGCAGCGGGCTGACGGTCACGCTGTCCAGGCTCGGCGTCTGGGGCGTCCACCGGAGGCTCCGCGCGGAGGGCTGGCACGTCCCTGTGCTCGGCGGCGGCGCCCGGGGTGATGCGGCCGCACTGCTGGCCACGCTGGCCAGCTGCGATGTGGAGGACGGCGAGGCGGAGATCGCCGTCTGGCTCGCGGCCCGGAGCCCGCAGCAGGCCGCCGCCGAGCTGATCGAGGCGGCCAGGCAAGGGTCGCCCGGGCTGCGCGGTGCTGGGTTCGCGGTGCTGGACCGGATCGGCGAGGACGCGGTGACCGCGGTCCGGGCCGCGCTCGATGAGCCGGTGCTGCGTGCGCACGCTGCGGTCTGGCTGCATGAGCACGGGGAGGACGCCGAATTGCGCCGCGAGGACCGCGCCTGGCTGCTCGTCGACCTGGGGGCCGGGCTGCTCGAAGAGGCCGACCCGCAGGACGTGGTGGCCGAACTGCTGCCCGATGTGCCCCCGGATGCCCAGGCCGAGCTGGTGGCCGGGCTCTGGCAGGTGAGCCACCCAGGCGTGACCGACCTGCTGACCGCATTGAGCGATCATCATCCCGATCCGGCCGTGGCCAGGGCGGCCCGCAAGGCAGCGTTCAAGGCCCGTTCGTCATCGGCTGTAGCGCCGCCTCAGAGTCCATAAACTTGACTGGGGAAGCGGCCCGCAGCGCGGGCCTCACGGGAAGGGTGGTGCGACATCAGCGTCAAGCCGATCCGCATTTTCGGCGACCCGGTGCTGCGCACCTCAGCGGAACCGGTGCGCGATTTCGATGCCGAGTTGCGCAAGCTCGTTAAGGACCTCACCGACACGATGATGGACGCGCCGGGAGTTGGCCTGGCCGCGCCGCAGATCGGCGTGGGCCTGCGCGTCTTCACTTACTACGTCGACGATGAGCTGGGGCACCTGATCAATCCGTCCCTGGACCTGTCGGAGGAGCAGGAGACCGATGAAGAGGGCTGCCTGTCCTTCCCTGGCCTCGCCTTCCCGACGCCACGTGCCTACGGCGTGGCCGCCAAGGGCTTCAACATGCACGGCGAGCCCGTCACGCTGCAAGGCACCGGGCATCTGGCCCGGTGCGTGCAGCATGAGACCGACCACCTGGACGGGGTGCTGTTCATCGACCGGCTCGATCCGGTCCAGCACAAGCTGGCCATGAAAGCGATCCGCGAAGCGGAGTGGTGGGGCGAGCCGGTCCCGGAGATCCGCGCCTCGCCGCACGCGACGCGGGGCAAGGCTTTCTAGGGTGGGCCGGCAGGCTGGCGGCGTGGGCCGCAGGACGGCCGCTCGCGACGGCCAAGATCCACGAGACACGGCCTAGCGCATGCGCCTGGTGTTCGCTGGTACCCCGCGGGTGGCCGTGCCCGCGCTGGATGCGCTGCTGCGGTCCGCGCATGAGGTGGCCGCCGTTCTCACCCGGCCAGACGCGCCGGCCGGCCGTGGCCTGCACCGCGCGCCCAGCCCGGTCGCCGAGCGAGCGGCCGAGGCCGGCCTGGAAGTGCTCAAGCCCGTCCGGCCGCGCGACCCCGATTTTCTCGACCGCCTGCGGGCCATCGGCCCGGACTGCTGTCCGGTCACCGCGTACGGCGCGCTGATCCCGCGGGCGGCGCTGGACATTCCCACCTTCGGCTGGGTGAACCTGCATTTCTCGGTGCTGCCCGCCTGGCGGGGAGCCGCCCCGGTGCAGCACGCCATCCTGCACGGGGACGGCATCACCGGGGCCACCACCTTCCGGCTCGTCGCGGAACTCGACGCGGGCCCGGTGTTCGGCGTGCTCACCGAGCCGATCGGCCCTCGGGATACGGCCGGTGAGCTGCTGGACCGGCTGGCCATATCGGGTGCCGAACTGCTCGTCGCCACGCTGGACGGGATCGAGTCGGGGCAGCTTGAGGCGCGGCCCCAGCCAGCGCAGGGAATCAGCTACGCACCCAAGATCACAGCTGAGGACGCGCGCGTCCACTGGGACCGGCCAGCCATCGCGGTGGACCGCCAGATCCGCGCCTGCACGCCGGTTCCTGGTGCGTGGACCGTGCTCGGCCAGACCAGGCTCAAGCTGTGGCCACTGGGCAACGCCGCGCCGGAGCACGCGGACAGCGGTGGCGCGGCCGGCGGGCCGCTCGGCCCCGGGGAACTGCGGGTGCGCCGCTCAGGGGTCCTCGTCGGCACGGCGACGGGCCTCGTCGAACTCGGCGACGTGCAGCCGGATGGCAAGCGGCGGATGAGCGCCGCTGCGTGGGCCCGTGGGCTCCGTCTGGATCAGGGTGCGGTCCGCCCGCACAGTGCGGTGCTCGGCTGACATGGCGCGAACCGGTGGGACAGGGCAGCAGGGACGCGCCGCGATCCGGGGGACCGGCGCGAGCCGTCGCGGCGGCCGGCCGGCGGCGTCCGGCGGCGCCC
>OBLW0100003467.1_pt1 | contig 12274 bp, 14 predicted proteins | sample 1520161 | NCBI WGS metagenome assembly OBLW01 (sample SAMEA3539309, study PRJEB22396) | soil metagenome | biome: tundra; feature: field; material: soil | place: USA | collected 2010-05 | depth 0.15 m
GGAGTTGCCGCAACGGCCACCGGTGCCGGTAATCGAACCCGGGCGAAAATCACCCCGCTCAGAAATCTGTCGCAGGACTGCGTTTCGTTGATTTTGCAAATCGGCGAGCGACTCGGGCATAAACGGCCTCCATTACCGAGCGTATCATATACGCTCGGTAATGCGGCGCAAATAAGGAAACCCGCGTTTCGTCCACTTTCACGTCGCGGACCCATCCGCGCCAGCCAGGTGGACTTGCCCGACCCCGGCAGCCCCACCAGCACCACGATCCGCATCAGGGACATGATAGCTCGCGTCAGGCCTAGACCCATGCTAGACTCAGCCTAGGGAACCACAATGCCCACTCTCTACGTCGAAAACGTGCCGGACGACCTCTACGAGGCCCTCCGGGAGCGCGCCCGCGAGCGAAGAACCTCTATCGCAGCCGAAGTGCTGAGCCTTCTCGAAAAGGACGTGCCCACCGCCAAGGAACTCGCGCGCCGGCGGCAGTTTATGGCGCGCATCGCGCGGATCGCCGCTAGAAAGTCGCCCAAGCCCGGCCCCCACCCAAGCAGCGAGGAAATGTTGCGCGAGGACCGTGATCGGTGACCGATTGCGTCCTGGATGCCAGCGTGGCCGCCAAGTGGCTTCTGCCGCCGGCGGGCGAGACGCTGGTTGCCGAAGCGCACCAGTTGCTCCGGGAATACGGCGACGGCAGACTTCGGATTGTAGTCCCGGATCTATTTTGGATCGAGATTGGCAATTTGCTATGGAAGTCGGTCCGGCGCGGTTTGATGTCCTTGCGATCCGCCGAGGAGACTCTTCGGGAGATCGAGCAACGGAGCTTTCCGACGCTGCCGTCTCGGCCCTTGTTGGACGAGGCGTTCGCGATCGCAACTGCCCACGGCCGCACAGTCTACGACTCCGTGTACGTCGCGCTGGCGGTCGCGTCCAGGTTCCCCCTGATCACGGCCGACGAGCGTCTCGCGAACGCCTTGGCCGCACGTGCGCCGGTGCGTTGGCTGGGTTCGCTGTGACCCTAAGAGAACGCTCCAGCGACGGTGGCGCCTAACAGAAGCAGCAGCACATACGGCAAAATGACGGCCGTCGCGGCGCCTCCCGTCGATAACCTCTTCCCCGCGGCCGCCTTGAGGCCGATCACGGTGAGGATTAATGCCCAGATCACGAACAGGTCGAGGCCCGTCGCCAGCGTGTAGACGAACTTCGAAGCCGTCTTCTGGTCCATGAACGCAGCCGGATTGAACGCCAGGGGATTCATCAGGTTGAACTGTTCCGGGTTCTTGAGGAAAATCACGACGATCCCCAGCAACTTTGCAATGATGCCCACCAGCCCCGCATAACACTCGATGGCGAAGATCTGCTTGAATTTCACGCCCGCGGACATGATCCCGCTCGCGATGCCCAGCAGGATGAGGGACGAGATCAGGTACATGACAGGCAGCCCGAACACCGGCCCCACGTAGTACATGACGGGCATGATTTTCTGTTGCACCGCCAGGGATTGCTGGCGCTGCGCCGGCGACAGATTCTGCATCTGCTGTTGCATCCGGGCATTATTGTCTATCTGATCCTGCACGAAGCTTTGCCACCCGATGTGTTGCCCATAGGTGACGTAGAAGGCCACGGTAGCCACAATGATCAGCAGCAGCGGCAGGAACCAACGAGGCCGCTCCGCAATATCGGCGAAAGCCTTCGCCGGCTCGAAAAAAACGCCGGACAAACGCGAGAATTCGCCCATTCCCGCTGGTTCAGGCTCCACCGCCGTTACATCCTCAGGTGTCATATCAGGGTGATTGTACACCCGATACAATAGTTTTGTGCAGCTTTCGAAATTCCGCATTGGCCTGATCCAGATGGCCTGTTCGCGGGATCCCAATGAAAACCAGGCCAAGGCCGAGTGGCGAATCCGCGAGGCCGCGGGAAACGGTGCGCAGATCGTCTGCTTGCAGGAGTTATTCCGGAGCCAGTACTTCTGCCGGGAGGAGAATTCCGCGTGGTTCGACCTCGCCGAGCCGGTCCCCGGACCCACCACCGCCAGCCTCACGCGCCTCGCGCGGGAACTTTCCGTCGTCCTGATTGGGTCTGTCTTCGAACGCCGCGCCGCGGGCGTGTACCACAATACGGCGTTGGTCGCCGACGCCGACGGCGCGCTGCTCGGAACCTATCGCAAGATGCACATTCCGGAGGATCCGCTCTATTTCGAAAAGTACTACTTCACGCCCGGTGACTTGGGGTTCCGCTGCTTCGACACTCGTTATGCCCGCGTGGCGCCGTTGGTGTGCTGGGACCAGTGGTACCCCGAAGCCGCGCGCCTGGCGGCTCTCAGCGGTGCGCAGATCCTGTTCTATCCGACGGCCATCGGCTGGCATCCCTCCGAAAAAGCGGCGCAAGGAGCGGCGCAGTACGATGCCTGGCGCACCATCCAACGCGCTCACGCCATCGCCAACGGCGTCTATGTGGCGGCCGTGAACCGCGTCGGGGTTGAAGGCCCGCCCGACCAGGCGCTGGATTTTTGGGGAGGCTCGTTCGTGGCAGATCCGTTCGGGCAGATCCTTGCCGAGGCCTCGCACGATCGGGAAGAGACATTGATCGTCGAATGCGACCCGCGCCGCATCGAGGAGGTGCGCCGCGATTGGCCTTTCCTGCGCGACCGCCGCATCGACGCCTATGGGGGAATTCTAAGCCGCGTGATCGACTGAGGCGGCCAGCAAGACTTTCAAGGTTCCCCTTTCCGCCGCGCGTTCGAACGCAGCCGGGGCTTCGCTCAGCCGAAAGCGCGCCGAAATCATCTCTTCCACCGGAATCAGCTCATGCTCCAGAAGCGGCAGCGCGGCCTCAAATCGGCCGCACCGGGAGCCCACCAAGGCAATCTCGTCCACCACGATTGGCGCCGTGTCGATTCCAGCCACGCCATGCACGGTCGATTTCAGAATCACTGTCCCGCGCGGCCGTGTCATGCGCACCGCGGTGCGCAGGCCTTCGGCATTGCCGGTGGCCTCCACCACCCATGCGAACTCCGCCGCGGGCGGCGCATCGGCCGTCGCCGTTTCCACCCCCGCGTGCGCGGCGATTCGCAGTTTTTCCGCGTGCCGCCCAAACAGCCGCACCGGGTAGCCGTGCGCATTCAAGACCAGAGCCACAAGCAGGCCCAGTTTTCCGTCACCCAGCACCGCAACCGTCTCGCCGCATGGAATCGAAACCTGATCCAGGATCTCGCAGGCGGCCGCCAGTGGCTCGGTGAATACGGCGCGCTCGCTCGGGATGCCGTCCGGCAGTACGTGCAAGTTGCGCTCCGGCAGCGTGAAGTACTCCGCGAAAGCGCCCGCGTGATTCACAATTCCCAAGACCGTCCGGTTGGGGCAGTGCCGGCCCAGTCCCTTACGGCACCAGTCGCAATTCCAGCAGGCCAGATTGATTTCGCCCACCACGCGCTTGCCTGCGAGCGCGGGTGTATCCGCGGCCACAACCTCCGCCACGAATTCGTGTCCCGGCGTGCCGGCGAATCCATAGTAGCCCCACCGCAGTTCAAGATCGGTGTTGCAGATGCCGCCTACCAACAGCCGCAGCAGCGCGAAACCCGCGGGACGCTCCGGCACGGGGACATCTCGAAGCGTGACCGCTCCGTTTTCCAGGTGAACCGCGAGCATCGTCCCGATTGTCTCACGCCCCCACCCTTATAATAGAGGCTTCATGCCAGCCGAACTCGCCTGTATCGGGGAGCGTTGCGGCGCGCGCTTCGCGATTGAAGAAATCATCTACAACTGCCCCCGGTGCGGAGGGCTGTTGGACGCCGTCTATCCGGACTCGCTGCCGCCGCCCGCGGAGCTGCGCGCGCTGTGGCTCGGCCGCCGGACCTCCAATACGCCGCTCGACCAAAGCGGCGTCTGGCGATTTCGCGAGTTTCTGCCGTTCTTGCCGAACTATCGCTCCGTAGTGACCCTGCGGGAAGGCAACACGCCGCTGCTCGACGCGCCCCAAGCAGCGCAATACGGCGGACTCGACCGCCTGACTTTCAAGCATCAGGGCTTCAATCCGACCGGATCGTTCAAGGACAACGGCATGACCTGCGGAGTGGCGCAGGCGTTACGCCTCGGCAAGCGCCGCGTGGCCTGCGTTTCCACCGGGAACACCTCGGCTTCCATGGCCGCCTACGCCAGCGCCGCGGGGTTGCAGCCCATCATATTCATTCCCCATGGGAATATCGCTTACGGCAAGTTGGCCCAGGCGCTCGAATACGGCGCGCGCACCCTTCAGGTGGAAGCCAATTTCGACCAGATCCTGGCGCTTGTGCGCCGCCTGGCGGACCGGCTCGACATCTACTTGCTGAACTCCATGAATCCCTTTCGCATCGAGGGACAGAAGACCATCATGGTCGAAATGATGGAGCAGCGCGACTGGCGGCCACCGGATTGGGTGGTCCTGCCGGGCGGCAATTTGGGCAACACGTCGGCCTTCGGCAAGGCGCTCCGCGAGATGCAGGCCGCCGGCCTTATCGACCGCCTGCCGCGCCTGGCCGTAGTGCAAGCCGAGGGTTCCGCGCCATTCTACGATCTGTGGCGCGCCGCGGACCACTCCCATCTGAACGCCGTCGCGCATCCTCAGACGCTGGCCACGGCCATCAAGATCGGTGACCCGGTTTCCTGGCCGAAGGCGCTTCGCGAGGTGCAAGCGTCACTTGGAGTTGTGGAGAAGGTAACCGAGCAAGAGATCGCGGATGCCAAGGCCATGGTCGGCCGTTGCGGCATCGGCTGCGAGCCCGCCTCCGCGGCGACCCTGGCGGGAATACGCAAACTTACGGCGGCTGGCGCGATCCCTCCCGATGCGGACGTGGTTGCTGTCCTCACCGGCAACGTGTTGAAGGATCCCGATTACATCTACCGCTATCATACCGGGGAACTCGAATCGCCCACCGGCGCCAGGATTCAACCGAATTTCGGAAACCGGCCGCTCGTCGCACCGAACGATGAGGCGGAGATTGCGGCAATTCTGGGCAGCCAAGCCGAGGGATACCCCCAAGGGTGGGTAGGATAGACACCCCTAAAAAATACCTGAATATCCGTAACTCCCTATTGATTTTGCCTGGGACTAGCGGTACTTTCATACTATGGTCGTAATGAAGGTACCATTGGACATCAGGACGGCTTGGTTGTCCGCAGTTGAGCAGACAGAATTAGCGAAGCTCTACGCCCGCCGCTCGGCGATTGACGCGCTAATCGAGTCGTTGGAAGACTACGACCGTTATCGCGATAAGAGGACATACGAACGAACCCTCAAAACGGCCTGAGCATCTCGTCATTTCTTGGAGAGTGCCAGGATTCCCGCGGTCAGTTCCCTTTCCGTTAGCGCCCCAGGGTGATACAGGCGCACGATGCCTTGGCCGTCGATAAGCACGATGGTTGGCGTGGTGCTGGCGCCATACGCCGCAAAACTGGCATTGCCGATCGGCACGGGCATCGCGGATAAGGCCGAATAGTACTCCCGCCGCACTCGCTCGATGTACTGTTTCTCTTCCTCCGGCGTTGCCGGCACGCCGCCTGCCGCAAACCCATACCGCTTCGTCGGTCCAATCAACACCAGCCCTTTCGGACCGTATGTCCTTTCGATGTTGGCCAATATAGGAACCATCGCTTTGCAGTCGGGGCACCAGTGCGCCCAGAAAAACAGCAAAACCGGATGTCCCCGCAAGGCAGCCATCGGCTGCGGCTTGGGGCCAAGCCATTCGTTCGTTGCGAGCGGCGGCGCCGGCTTCCCTTCCAGGGTGAGCAGGTTGATGTTTTTGTGGATTCGTTCGCCAATTGAGGTATCGGCAAAACTCTGTAGCTGTTCTTGGAGAAATCCGATCGCATCCGCTCGTTTGCCCTCGGCCGCCAGCGCCTGGGCATGAACTTCGATAGATCCCCCGAGAGCCGTGGGCAGCCATGCGTCGCTATCCAGCCGCCGGGAGCCCAGAAGTTGTAGGGCCATCTTGCGGCTTTCGGCGGCGTAGAATTCCGCTTTGTCGAACCGCTGGCCGGCCAGCTCGTCGCGCGCCAGCCAGGAAAGCGCAGCGGCCAATTCAGGCGTGGCCCCGGAATGGGCCTGGTAAGTGCGAACCGCCCGCTCGGCGGCCGCCTCGTCGTGACGCGCAATCAGGCTACGAACGTCGTTCACTAGCGAGGCGTAGAGCAGAATGATCGGAATCATGCCCGGCCGCTATAGCAGAGAGTCGATGTACGCCCGCAAGTTGGGATTCGACCAGTCGGCCGGTTCCGCGATCTTCTGCGCCACCCGGCCCGTCGAATCGATGATGTAGGTCTCGGGGTACATGAAAGTGCCGTAGTCGCGGTGGATCAGCGACTCGCGCGCAGTCATGAATTCAGGCCTGTACTTCGCGAGAAACGCCCGGTAGGCCGTTTCACTGGTGTCCACGCTAATGGCCAGCACCACCACGCCGCGACCGGCGTAATCCTTGGCGAACTGGCTCATGGAAGGCGTCTCCTCGACGCACGGCGGACACCACGTGGCCCAGAAGTTCAGCACCAACAGCTTGCCGCCAAAGCCCGGCGTCGAAACACGCCGGCCGTTATCGGCTGTAATAGCGAACGGCGGCGCCTGTTCGCCCGCCACTACCACGTGAATAGGCCGCTCGTACACGGCCGAGCCGACCACGAAAACAAAGGCAACCGTCAGCACGGCAAGCGCGCCGCGCATGACCCAATCGATGGTTTTGACGCTGTGCATGGGGGAAAACTATAATCTAATTGTATCTCCTGCGCGGCTCCCGGCGTCGAAGAAGAGACGGAATGGTGATTACTCGCAAAGTGGAGTTTTCGGCCAGCCACATCTGCCGCAATCCGGAAATGTCGGACCAGGACAATCGGAACTTGTTCGGGGCTGAGGCCAACCCCAACGGACACGGCCACAATTATGTCGTGGAAGTGAGCGTCTCCGGGGAGCCTGACGCCGTCACCGGCATGGTCATGGACTTGAAGGATCTCAAGGATATTCTGACCCGCGAAGTGGTCGGGCCTTACGACCACCGGTTCCTGAACTACGAAACGCCCCCGTTCGACCACATCGTCCCAACGGCGGAGAACATCGCCCGCGACATCTGGACCCGGCTGGAGCCGGGCGTTGGCGCCCCCAATCGAAAGCTGCATGCCGTCCGGGTGTACGAAACCCCGGATCTATTCGTGGACTATTTCGGAGATCCGCCATGTTCCTTGTGACGCGGCGCTACCAGTTCGCGGCGTCGCATCGACTGCACGCTCCCCAACTGAGCGGCGAAGAGAACCGGCGCGTGTACGGCAAGTGCAACAATCCGTATGGGCACGGCCACAACTACGTGCTGGAGGTGAGTGCGCGCGGTCCCCTGGACCCCATGACGGGGCGCGCCGTGGACCCGGCGGCGCTCGATGAGATCGTGATGCGGCGCGTCCTCCAGCCCTTCGACCGCCGCAACCTGAACGCCGAAGTGGAGGCGTTCGCGCACTCGGTCCCGACGTCGGAGAACCTGGCCGTCGAGATTTGCCGTCGGCTCAAGGGCGGCTGGCGTGCCGCTTTTCCGGGCGAGTGGCCCAAGCTCGAGCGGGTCCGCATCGCCGAGACTCCCAGCAACGTCTTTGAGATTAAAGCCGATGAAATCGAATCCAGCAACCGTGAAAGTGATATCCCCTAAGCAGGAGGAGCAGACCATCGTTCCGCAGATCCGGGAGATTCTTGCCAAACTGGTGGAAGACCCGGCGCGCGAGGGCCTCTTGCGCACGCCGGAACGCGTGGATAAGGCGCTCAAGTTCCTGACCAGCGGATACCGCGCGGACATTCAGAAGGTCCTGAATGGCGCGCTCTACGAGGTGAAGTACGACGAAATGGTGGTGGTGAAGGATATCGAATTCTTCAGCCTGTGCGAACACCACCTGCTGCCGTTCTTCGGCAAGATCCACGTGGCCTACCTGCCGCGCGACCGGGTGATCGGCTTGAGCAAGCTTCCGCGCATCGTGGACGTATTCGCGCGCCGGTTGCAGATCCAGGAACGGCTGACCCAAGAGGTGGCGCAGACCATCCAGGAGGTGGTGGACCCGCTGGGGGTGGGGGTGATCTGCGAGGCCCGCCATTTCTGCATGATGATGCGCGGCGTGGAAAAGCAGCACTCCGGCGCCATGACCAGCGCCATGCTAGGCGCCTTCCGCGACCGCAAGGAAACCCGCGACGAGTTCCTGGCCCTGGTGAACCACCGAGGCAACGGCTTCTAAATGCTCGCGGCCAAAGCTCCGGCAAGCGCAAACGAGTTTCTGGAGCGGGGCGCTGAGTTTCGCGCCGAAGTGCGGGCTGTCAAACAGCGGGTGAGTGTTCCCGACTACGGGTGGTACCCTTACGAATCGCTTTCGGCGTTGGACATCGTGACGAGGCTTATTGGACCGGTATTCGCGGAAATCGCCGAGGGTCTCGCGTCTGGTCCGGTCGCCGATATCGGGTGCGCGGACGGGGATTTAGGGCTCTTCTGCGCATCCCTGGGCGCGCAAGCCGATGCGATAGATCACCTCGAGAGCAGTTTCAACCAGATGCGAGGCATCGGCGTTCTCCGCGAAGCGCTTGGTTTGCCGCTGGGCGTTCACGATATCGATCTCGATGAGCGCTTTCGCCTCCCTCGGTCCGATTACAAATTTGTCTTCCTCCTGGGAACGCTGTACCACCTGAGAAATCCGTTCTACGTGCTGGAGAACCTGGCATTACACGCCGACTGGTGCGTTCTGAGCACCAGGATCGCTCAAGTTACCCCCCGCGGGACTCGAATCGATGAAGAGCCGGTGGCGTACCTCCTGAATGCGCGGGAGGCCAACAACGATCCCACGAACTATTGGATTTTCTCCGCGGCTGGACTGCTGCGCCTGGCAAGCCGGGCTGGATGGATGGTGTTTGGTCACGAGCGTGTTGGAGAGATGCTGAATTCCGACCCCGTCCATTCCGAGGCCGATGAGCGGATGTTCGTCTTGCTGAAGAGCCGGCCGCGGCATCCCGAACTGCATGTCCGGCCCTTATACGGCTGGTACGCGCCGGAGAACGATACCTGGCGCTGGACCGCCAAGGCATTCGGCCTGGAGGTGGCGCCCCCGCTCGGCGGCGCTATGTCGGAATTTGCCTTGCGATTCGAGGTCCCCACGGCGCTGCTGGAAGGAGGCGGCCGGGTGCGCATGTCTTGCAGCATAGAGGGCAGTCCCGCGGGGAGCGTAACCTGTACCAGCGCGGAAACGCTGGAATTCCGCGGCCGCTTCCCCGAACTGTCCACGAGTCGGGCTATTTGCCTCGATTTCAAGGTGGAGAGCGGCTACCTGCCCGAAGGTGGCGACGTGCGCGACCTGGGTGTGATCGTGCCGCTCCTCGGCGAATCGCCGGGAAACACGGATCGGATTCCGTTCCGCGTCTCGTAAAGAAATGCATCCGCTTGGCCATCCGACCCGCAGGGACTTCCTCTCCACCGCCGCCGCCTTCTTTTTCGACCCGCAAGCTCCGGCCGATATCACGCTCAAGATCGGGACCGTCGACGTCGCCATCGCTCCCAAACGCACCGTCCGCACGATCGGCTATAACGGTTCGTTCCCCGGCCCGGTCCTGCGCTTGCCCGAAGGCCGCGCCATCACGGTGGACGTCGTCAACGATACTGCCGCGCCGGAGATTGTTCATTGGCACGGCCTCTTCACCCCCGTAGATGCCGACGGGTCGGCGGAAGAGGGCACTCCCATGGTTCCGGCCCACGGCCAGCGGCGCTATTCCTTCGTGCCGCGGCCGTCCGGCACACGCTGGTATCACTCCCACGTTTACGCCGGCCGCAATCTGCACCGCGCCACTTACTCCGGCCAGTATGGCGTGATGATCCTCGAACCCCGCCAGAACCCGGCCCGTTACGACCTGGAAGTCCCCCTCGCTCTCCACGGCTGGGATCCTTTTCTGTCCACTCGCGGCGGGGGTGGGGAAGGCAATGAAGGCTCGCTCGAAGTCCACTACAACGCCTTCACGGTCAATAGCCACGCCTTGGGCGGCGGGGAGCCGATCCGCGTCCGCGCGGGCCAGCGCGTGCTCTTCCGCATCGTCAACGCCAACGCCACCTTGGTGCACCGCCTGGCGCTCCCCGGCCACAAGTTCCTGGTCGTGGCGCTCGATGGCAATCCCGTGCCGAATCCAACCCCCGTCAGCGTACTGGAGCTCGCTTCGGCGGAGCGCATCGATGCCGTCGTCGAAATGAACCAGCCCGGCATCGCTATTCTAGGCGACGCCGACGATCAGGTTCGCAACCTCGGATTGGGCGTGGTGGTGGAGTACGCCGGCCGTACCGGCGACCCGCAATGGACCGCGCCGCCCGCCGAGCATTGGGATTATACCTTATTCGGACGGAATGAAACCGCACCGGAACCCGATGAGCGAATCCCCTTGGTCTTCAAGCAAAAATGGGCCGGCAATCGCGCCGTGGATCACTGGACCATCAACGGCAAGGAATACCCCAAGACCGACCCGATCCGCGTCCGCGCCAATGGCCGTTACCGGCTGATCTTCGATAACCAGAGCGACGACATGCACCCCGTCCATTTGCACCGCCACTCCTTCGAATTGGTGAACGTGGCCGGAAAACCGACTCGAGGCGTGATGAAAGACGTTGTGGACGTCATGCCCCACACCAAGGTAGAGGCCGATCTGGTGGCCGACAACCCGGGACCATCGCTGTTCCACTGCCACATGCAACTGCACATGGACTTCGGATTCATGGCCATGCTGGAATACGAGGGGCAGCCGGCCCCGCCCCTGATGGCCCATTGAAGGTGCGGGAAGCGCATCCCAACTACTCTGGTATCCTGATTCCTATGTCAGACGCTAACGCTCCCGCCCGCCAAATGGGCTTCTCCACCCGGTCGCTGCACGCCGGGCATACTCCCGATAAGGCCAGCCATGCTCGCGCCGTTCCCATTTACCAGACCACCTCGTACGTATTCGAGGATTCGACCGACGCGGCCGAGCTTTTTGCGCTCCAGAAGTTCGGCAACATTTACACGCGCATCATGAACCCCACCACGGGCGTCTTCGAGGAGCGCGTTGCGGCGCTCGAAGGCGGAATCGGCGCGCTGGCCACTTCCAGCGGGCAGGCGGCCCAGTTTCTGGCCATCGCCAGCCTCATGGGCGCGGGCGACCAGATGGTGGCCTCCAGCACGTTATATGGCGGAACGTACACGCAGTTCGACGTTAGCTTTCGCCGCATCGGAATCGACGTGAAGTTCGTCGAGCCGGACGACCCCGAGAACTTCCGCAAGGCCATTACGCCGAAAACGCGCGCGGTCTACGGCGAAACCATCGCCAACCCGCGCATGAACGTGCTTGATATCGAGCGCGTGGCGGCCGTCGCGCACGAAGCCGGTTTGCCGCTAATTGTCGATAACACCATGGCCTCGCCCTATCTCTGCCGCCCCATGGAGCACGGCGCGGATATCGTGGTCCACTCCGCCACCAAGTTTCTGGGCGGTCACGGCACGTCCATCGGCGGCGTCATCGTCGATAGCGGAAAGTTTCCGTGGAGCGAGAAATTCCCGCAGCTCACCGAACCCAGTCCGGGCTACCACGGCATGAAGTTCACGGAGGTCTTCGGCGGGCTGGCTTTCATCATCAAGGCGCGCGTCGAGGGCCTGCGCGATTTTGGTCCGTGCATGAGTCCGTTCAACTCGTTCCTGTTCCTGCAAGGGATCGAGACTCTGAAATTCCGCATGGAACAGCATAGCCGCAACGCGCAGCAGGTCGCCGAGTGGCTGGAAAAGCACCCGTCCGTCTCTTGGGTGAAGTACCCCGGTCTCGCATCCAGCCCATATAGCGGTTTGGCGCGCAAGTACCTCCCGCAAGGCTGCGGCTCGATCGTGACTTTTGGCATCAAGGGCGGCCTCCAGGCCGGCCGCAAGCTGATCGACTCCGTGCAACTCTTCTCGCACCTCGCGAACCTGGGCGACGCCAAGAGTCTCATCATTCATCCTTCCTCCACCACGCACCAACAGTTGAACGACGCTCAGCAGCTCGAAGCCGGCGTGACCAAGGACCTGGTGCGGCTTTCGGTGGGCATCGAAGACGTGGAAGATATTATCTGGGACTTGGGGCAGGCCATCGACGCGTCCCAGGCGTAACAGGCCAGGGGGCGGACCTCCCGATCTGCCTCCATCCGCGTATTACATGCAGTTTCCGGGAGTTCGGGGGCCGAGCTCGAGTGTTCGGAAATGGGACAGATCGGAAGAGCGTCGTGTAGGGAAAGAGTGTAGATCTCGGTGGT
>OBLW0100003468.1_pt1 | contig 12273 bp, 6 predicted proteins | sample 1520161 | NCBI WGS metagenome assembly OBLW01 (sample SAMEA3539309, study PRJEB22396) | soil metagenome | biome: tundra; feature: field; material: soil | place: USA | collected 2010-05 | depth 0.15 m
GCCGAAGTCGAAGCCTTCCTCGACGAGCCGCTGCTGGCGCAACGCCTGCGAGCCAAGGCTGCGCGCGTCGCGGCGGCCGTGCGGACCAAGTTCTGGGACGAAGCGCGCGGGCTCATGGCCGACAACCTGGCGCACACTGAGTTCAGCGAACACGGCCAATGTCTTGCGCTACTCACCGACACGCTCACCGGCGCCCAGGGCCGGCGTTGCTTCGAACAACTGCTGGCGGCTCCCGACCTCAAGCGCACGACCATTTACTTCAGCTTCTATCTGCTGGAGACCTGGCGAAGATTCGGGCGCGGGGACTTGATTGCAGAACGAATGAGCTTCTGGAAGGACCTCGTCAAACAGGGGCTGAAGACGCCGGTCGAGATGCCCGGCGACACACGCTCGGATTGCCATGCCTGGGGCAGTCACCCGCTGTTTCATCTTCACGCCAGCGTTGCAGGCATCCGACCTGATTCGCCTGGATTCCGCACGGTTCGCATCACGCCGCTGCCGGGGAAGCTGCCCAAGCTTGTTGTCCGCACGCCTCATCCGGACGGTTTTATCAGCCTTGATCTTAGCTTCAACGGACTGAAATGCTCCGGGAGCGTCGAGTTGCCGACGGACATTACCGGCGTGTTCGTGTGGGATGGGAAGGAAACGCCATTGAAAGGCGGCGCGAACGTGGTGAACATGGGCCTTTAGGTCTGGAATCCGATGGCGGGCCGGCCATGAGAGCGGTTACTCATGAGCAAGAGCAAGTCCTGACTATTGACACTAATATCACTCAGCTCCTAGATTCTCGCATCTATCCAGAACCGGCCCAAATTCGCGCCTGGTGCCCTCAGGAGGCGCTTCTATGGGGCGAGGGGGGCGTTTGGCCCCCCCGGCAGGTTTTCCAGGTCACAAATCGCCCTCAGGGGGAGGAGGACCGGGCATTGGCACGGACTTTGTCCGCAGCCCTGCGGAGACCGGCGTTCCAGCACAGATTTGCCTTGCGCCAACCACTAAACGCATCGAGCGTACGCCCCGTGAAAAACCGCAGCGTAAGGTTGGCTCTGACGTGCTTTTCTCTGGCCCTGTTCAACATGGCCCACGCCCAGGATTTGCGCTTTACCACCTCCATTCAGACGACGAACGGGTTTTCGATGCAATGGAGCAACGCAGTCGCTGGGCAGTCTTACACGTTGCAGTCGCGGGACCGAATGACCAACAGTATCTGGCTGACGCTCGATAGCCCCCAACCCTGGCCGACCGTCCAGACGCAATGGAATGACACCATTTCATCCACCCAGTTGATGCGCTTCTACCGCACGGTCGCCGTCCCGCCTGCCACCCGCGGGAAGCTGCTCTCATCCAGTTTGATGAACACTTACAGTGCCAGCACGCTTGACATCCTTTTTACCCTCTACGGGGTAAACATCACGGCGCAATATGGGGTAAACTGGTACCAGATCGTTTATGAAACGCTTGATCCCTCAGGCGGGCGGACGACGGCATCTGGTGGGCTGTTCTTGCCAATGCAGACAGGTTTAAACTGGCCACTGCTCAGCTATTCACATGGCACAATCACCCAGACCAATCAGGTCCCTTCCGTCGCTTTAACGGAGGACACCTTTGCCGGCCTGGCGTTCGCTTCTGTCGGCTACGCCAGCGTGGGGGCGGATCTGCTCGGCCTGGGCTCCAGCCCGGGTTTGCACCCCTACCTCCACGCGCGGAGTGAAGCGACCGCCAGCGTGGATATGCTCCGGGCCGCGAGAAACTTTTGCGCCAGCAACGACATCGGGCTTAACGGCCAGATATTCGTGACGGGCTACTCCCAGGGTGGCCACACCGCAATGGCGTTGCACCGGGAGCTGGAAAGATATCACACAAATGAGTTTACCGTCACCGCCAGCGCACCGATGGCTGGCCCCTACGACTTGTCGGGCGTGGAGTTGAATGACTTTCTGTCCGCGCGTTGCCCGCCCGATCCCTACTACTTTGCGTACGTCCTGATGGCGTATCAGTCGGTATATGCTCTGGCGCCGAGCTGGAGCAATCTAGTGGTGGCGCCCTACTCCACTACTATCCCGCCGCTCTTCAATGGCAACAATACCGGCACCACCATCAACGGCGCCATGCCCGCGTGCAACCTCTCGGCGATCCTCTGGCCTGAAGTGGTCTCCTCCCTGACGAACGACCCCGGCTCTCCACTCTACCAGGCACTGCGTGACAACGACCTGTACCGCTGGAAGCCCGTCGCGCCGATGCGCCTCTATCATTGCAGTGGCGACCGGGACGTGCTGCCCGCCAATTCCGTGGTTGCCACGAACAACTTTTGGGCGCTAGGCGCGACGCAGGTGCGATTGATTGACCCCCAGCCAGGCGCCGATCATTCAGGCTGTGCCATTCCGAGCTTGGAGGCTGCAAAAGCGTGGTTCGACACGCTCAAACACTAGCCCCGCGACAACGCCGCCCTTGCGTGCAAGAGCTCGACCACCCCTCCGCCGTCTGCTTGACTTCCTGCGGCCCTCGACTGAAGTTGACTTCATGAATCAGACTGGCCCTAAAAGCCGTGTCTTGCCACGGATCTCATTGTCCCAAACACCCCGCTAGCCACCAGCACACACCCTGCAACCATGCGCCGCAGACTTTCCTCTCGCACAACGATCCTGTGGAGCTGTGTGCTTCCCATTCTGCTTGTTGTCGGACTGTCGTGTGCACTGCTGATGTGTTGGCTGGGAAAGATCACGGGCAAGGACGGCGAACGCCTGCCCGTTGAAGGGCTTTGCGCTTTCACCCTCATGTGGGCCCTGACGATGGTGGGGCTGGTTAGGGCACTAGGGTTCCTCAAGCGGGTCGAGGTGGACGACGATGCGCTCTACGTCTCGAACTACACCACTGAATTTCGCATACCACTTTCAGATGTCGCCTTTGCGCGGGAGAGCGGCGGTTCGAGGGGTCTCACCAGAGTAAGCGTCGGTTTGCACAACCCTTCGGCTTTTGGACAAAACATCGAATTCCTGCCACGACTCAGCCGGTGCTGGGCGGGTATGGATCCTGCGATTCGGGAATTGCAGGCTTTGTGTGACCAGGCAAGCGCCCAGAACGGAGCCGACCTTGCCACGCCCTTAGACCCAGATGAAGAGATCTTCGAGGCCGACGACGACTCTGTGCTGCGGGTCGCCAAAGATTATATCCTCTACGGCCTCGAGGGAACAACCGGTGCCTGCGAAGAAGATAAAGTGCTCTTCAAGGATCTTGATCGCATCACAGTTACTCGGGGCAAGAATTCAGGAAGGATTACAGCGATCCATTGCAGGGTAAAAGGCAAGTCGGGGGCGTTCGAGATTGGCGGCTATGAAGCCATGGATATGGAAGAAATCGCCCGCCTGCTGGAAAGCAGAGCCAAAAGTGTTCCGCTCGAGTTACTTGAAGCATAGAGCGGCCGACTAACATGGCTAACTACAAGATCATCGGAGCCGATTTGTTGGAATACGGCCCTGTCAGTGCGGAGCAAATCCACCAGTGGATCTCCGAGCGCCGCGTCGATTCCGAAACCAAGCTGCAAGCTGAAGGCACCGCCGAGTGGAAGCCGCTGGCGGAAGTGCCGGAGTTCGCTGAGGCGTTTCCGCGCACCGGCCCGTCCACTTGTCCTAAGTGCGGTGAAGCATTCGAGAATGGTTTTGATACCTGCTGGAAATGCGGTACAGGCAGAGACGAGTCGCCGCATTGGACGAATCAAGTCGAGAGAGAGGCAGAAGAGGCACGCAGCGAGTCCGGACCATGCCCCAAGTGTGGGAGTCAGAACGTAAAGCGGGGCGAGTTTATGGCGGGTGGTCACAGCGGGTCGCTGGCTTTTCGGCCCGAAGGCACTCATTCCTTCATTCTGTCGTTTTCGGATGGGTGATCTTGTCGTCCCCCCACAATTTCGCGTGTCTGGATTACGGACTGGTTTGGGGTTATTTGCAGCCCGATGAACTCAAGGAGTTCATTTCCAAACACGGCTCATCGCCGCACAAGGAGGACGCTTACAGGCTTTTGTCCGAAGGTGGCCGATTGGAATCGCAGGGTGACATAGAAGGGGCGTTGGCCAAATACCAGGCTGTGATGGAGCAGTTTCCAGGCACCGGGGCGGCTGGCGACGCCGAGGTCCGCATTAAGAGTCTTAAAGACAAAATGGCTTAGCTGTCATCCGCTTGCTGCAAGCCAACCAATCAGAAAAAGCCCCGGCAGACGACGTACACAAAGCCGGACAGGAAAATCAGCAAGGCACCTTGCTTAAGGCGTGAACTTCTTGAACGCAGGCGGGGGTGCCGTCCCCAGAAGAACTTGAAGTGCAAAAATGCGCCGAGGGCAATGTAAGCAATGGCGAGCACTACAGCCTCCCAACCCTGCAAATCCAAAATCGGCCCGTGACGACGGGGAAAGTGGGCATGGCCGGTATAGAGGCAATAAACGCCATAGCCGACCGGAATCAGCGCCACTCCTATTCCGCCAATCCACATTTCCTTCCAGCCGCTCGGCGGCTGCGCTCCTTGAAACGCCGCCGCGTTGTCCGGCGTCTGGTCGCAATTCCTCTGGATGTACCGGCGCAGTTTCTCCGGGGATTCGGAGGCCCAGGCGAAGCCACAGTCCAGGCACGCCATCGCCTGGCTGGTGAACCTGGGTCCGCCCAACGTAAAAGTAAACGCCTGCCGACCTGAAGGATCGAACACGGTGGGCAGGACGGCCCGCCTGTGGTCCGTCATGAACTTCCCCTTCCCGACCCTGTTACCGTGACAACTCGGGCACTGCTGCAGTTGAACGGATTCAGCCTTCCGGCAATGCCTTTGAACAAAATCCCGTAGTTTCTCCGGGGAAACAGCACTCCAAACCAGACCGCAGTCCAGGCAAGCGAGGGCTTCCGCCGTTAGCAGCCTGGCCCCCCCATCCTGGGAAACCGAAAAGGAACGTAGCCTGGCAGGCCGGAATACCGCCGGTTTGTTGGGGAACCCAAGCAACCCGGAGACGGTCTGCTGACTGCTGCATTGCGGGCACTGGCTCATAGGCGGCGCGCTGGTGTTGAGCCGAAGGTGACGCTCTCCGCGGCCTCTGGAGTGGGATTACTCCACTCGGCGGGTCTCCACAAAACTGCGCCTGCGCCCTTGCTGACGGTGAGCACGCTCCGTCCGTCGGGGGAGACGGCCACTGGCCACACCGGACCAGGGTGACGCAGGACGAGGAGTTCATTCCGGGTCTGACTGTCCCAAAGACGAGCAGTGCCGTCCTCGCCGGCGGTAATGATGCGCTGGCCGTCCGGGAAAAAGGCCGCGCCATCGACTTTGCCGGCATGCCCGATGAGTTCGTAGTGCTTTCCGGTCCTCGTTTCCCAGAGCCAGATCTTGTGTGTGCTCTCGAGTTGATGAGAGGCGACGAATCTTTCGCCATCGTCAGAGACTGCCAGCACATTCAGCAGACCGTCGCCCGAGTTCTCGCTCACAATCGTCCCCACTATGAACGATGCGACCTCACGACCACTGTCGCTGTCGAGCAGGACCAACTTGCAGGGTTTGCCGGGTTTATCCCACCGTTCGTAAAGCAGTCGTTTCTGCGCAAGGAAGAACCTGAGGAAGGCCGCGCCCCACCTTGGCGGCTCGGAGAGCCGGCCGACGATTTGCCGACGGTGAAGGTCCCACACTTGGTAGTCCGATTCCGCTTTGGATGCCAAGGCATGTCTTCCGTCCCGCAGCAAGTCCAAGGACAGCCCAACCAGATCGTTGGTTGCGACCAGTTTCCCACTAGCCGCATCCCAAGCTTTTGTTGAAAACCTGAACCCCCGTTCCCCGGGGAGCTTAACAAGCCGGCCGCTTTGAACATCCCAGATCTCAACGGGCCATTCAGGAGACGTATTCCGCGCCGTTAACAACCGTTTTCCGTCGCTAGAGAAAGTGGCTTTGGAACGTAGCCTGTCAGTGCGGCCTTGGAGCGAAAATGCGCTCAGTTGTCGACCTGTGCCGGTTTCCCAAAAGGCACCACGGCTGTGCGGTTGAGGGGGACTGCCCGTGAAGGAGGTTGTCCATGTGAACAAAACCGCGCCGTCCGGGGAGAACGCGGCAAAAACCAATGCGGTTTCTGATTCGGGGAGCTTGGCGATGGGTCGGCCCTCATTCACATCCCAAATTGTCCACAGAAAACGCAATCCTTCGTAAACCTGTGCGGAAGGCATATTTGTATAAGGGGACTCAAAGGCTACCTCGAATTCTCCTCCTCCCGCTACATACACAACCTTGGCATAATAGCCTCCCAAGGGCAGCCTGATAATGTCTCCGGGGTCCTTGCGAGGCTCGAGTTGAACAGGGGGCGGCCCAGGGTCTTTGTTGAGGCTCTGGGTCAGTAGCCATCGTCCGTCCGCCGAAACGGCCGGCAAGCGAGGATTGAGGCAATTGCCTGGCTCCTCCGGGCCTACAAAGTGGCTGAAACGGAAGGCGAGGTCCCCTGTCGCCACCAGGCTGGACACAGTCCGACCTGTCGTCGGGTCCATGACAGTAAAACCCGGCGGCTGATCCGAGTTGTTCCGCAAGAAGATGCGATTCCCTTGGCTGGAAATAGTCTCAATCAGGTTCGTCAGTGTCAGACTGCGGAGTTGTCGCCCCGTGGCGGTGTCCCAAACCAGGAGTTGGCGCTTCTTGGTTCCCCAGTCAGCCAGTTGCGGCACTGTGATGATCGTCGAGCCGTCCTTCGCGAGCGCAAGCCACTGGTAGCAGGAATAGGCTGGAGCTGGTACTAAGACCGAATTGGTCAGCCGTTGACCAGTATCCACGCGCCAAATGAACGGGTCGCCCACCTGTGCCGTCACCAATCGACTGCTGTCGGGAGTAAAGGCAAGCCCTGTGACCTCGATGCGATGCCCTCTCAAGACTCTTGGCTCCGCTTCGCTGCGGTTGTTGAGCCAGTACCACTCCCACTGGCGCAGGTGAGGCGGGCAACTGGCGAGAATCTCTCTCGCGCGGCTCAATTGGCCGCTTTCCACCTTGGCGGTCGCGAGCGCAAGCTTAGCCGCGTAGCTTTCCCGGGCTTCGGCCTGTTCCGCCTGTACGGCGTTTCGCCTTGCCGCCTCGGTCTGGCGCCACTGCCAAAGGACGGCGGTGATGCCGGTGAACAACAACCCAAAGACCACTGCCGCCATGGCCATTGCGGCCCGATGCCGCCGAGCGAACTTCCTGAGCCTGTATATCGTGCTCGGCGCCCCGGCTGCCACGGGTTCGTGGTTGAGATGCCGCTCGATTTCCTGAGCCAGCCCGCTGGCCCCTTCATATCGTCGCGTGCGGTCCTTCTCCAGGCACTTCATTACAATCCAGTCCAAATCCCGTCGCACCTGGTGGATCAGCTTGGGTGGTTCTACCTGCCGGCGTTTGGCAATCGTCGTCTGCTCCTCCGCACCTAGCGTGCTGATCTTCGTCGAAGGCCGGGATGGTTCCTGCTCCCGGATAATCCGCCGTATGCCCTCCAGCCCTGCCTGGATCAGCTCCTTGGCATCAAACGGCGTCTTACCCGTCAGCAATTCGTACAACAACACGCCCAGCGCGTAAATGTCACTGCGGGTGTCAATATCCAGCCCGCTCATCTCCGCCTGCTCCGGGCTCATGTAGGCCGGCGTGCCGGTGAATTGCTCGAACGCCGTGGAAAGTGTCTTGTCGGTCAGCACTTGGCCGCCGGTCGCCTTGGCGATGCCGAAATCAATCACTTTGGGCACGGGAACCCCGTCGTTCACGGTGACCAGGATGTTCGACGGCTTGATGTCCCGGTGGATGATCCCCTTCTGGTGCGCGTGGTGTATCGCGTGGCAAACCTGGATGAAAAGGTCGAGCCGCTGCTCGGTCGAGAGGTTATTCTGGTCGCAGTAGTCGGTGATCTTGATCCCGCGGACCAGTTCCATCACGAAATAGGGCCGCCCCGTCTCCGTAGCCCCAGCATCCAGCACCTTGGCGATATTCGGATGGTCCATGAGGGCAAGGGCCTGCCGCTCGGCTTCAAACCGCGCGATGACCTGCCGAGTGTCCATCCCCAACTTGATTACCTTGAAGGCGACCCTTCGGCGGATCGGCTCCTCCTGCTCCGCCATATAGACTACTCCGCACCCACCCTCACCAATTTGCTGGAGCAACTTGTAATGGCCGATCCGGCTGCCGGGTTTCTCTTCGAGTATGCTCGGCACGAGAATCGTCTTGGCCGGGTTGGCAGCGCCTTCTTTGGCCACCGCTCCCTGGCCGGCGGGCACCGGGATGTCCTCCAGGGTGAGTTTGCTCGCACCGCCCTCCGCTGCTGGCGCGGACAGCGCCTCACCGAAGGCGCAAGCCGGACAGACACCTCCAGGCGTCTGCGGCTTATATTCCGCCCCGCACCGGGAGCAACGGACTTGACCATCGTCTTGAGTGTTCATACCTGGTAAAATCAACTTTCCCACCAAAGGACGGCCGGTCGGCTTCAGTGGCTCCTGCTGTTCGACGATACTTCCTTATTCATGTCCGCCGTGCTGGCGCAGCAATGCCGCCACGTCGGCGTGACCCTTGGAAACCGCCCATCGCAAAGGCGTCTTACCATCGCGGTCCTTAATATTGACATCGGCATTACTGGAAAGGAGTAGCTCCACCAAGTCCTTACGGCCCTCGCCCACCGCGAAATGCAAAGGCGTGACACCTTCTTCATCCTGGGCGTTGACATCGGCCTTGTTGGCCAGCAGCAGTTCCGCCACATCCTTATAGCCCTGGCCCACGGCGCAGTGCAAAGGCGTGAACCCGTTGGTATCCTGGGCATCGACATTGGCCTTGTTGGCCAGCAGCACTTCCGCCGCGTCCTTGTGATGCCAGTGGGTCGCGCAATGCAAAGGCGTCCAGCCAAGGCTGTCTTTCTTGAAAACCAGATCAGGATTGCGCTCAAGCAGTGCCTTGACCTTTTCCAACTCATCCTTCTTGACCGCAGCGAAAATATTCGACAGTGATAGGCCGGACAGTTTACTCCAGAAGCTCATGTTCTTGGTCCTTTCTTGGTTCCCACTCCAGGGTCCACTCGGCCTTAGAGGGGTCCTTTTCACGAATCAACTTATGCGAGTGCATTTTGGTTGGAAGGAGGTTTATTGTTCCACTGCCGCCGCTTCTTCCGCCTGCCACTGGGCGACTTGCTCAGGACGCGCCGCGTCCCACGCCTTCTCCGCTTTACCGTTGCTGCCGGCGAAAATCCACCGGCCATCCGGGGAAAAGGCCACATACGAAGAACCGGCGTTCGCGGCGAGGGTGAGTACTTCGCGGCCGCTGGCCGCGTCCCACAGCTTGGCAGTCTGATCGTCGCTGACCGTAAGGATCCGCTGGCCGTCCGGGGTGAAGGCCACACACTCAACATGACCGCTGTGACCCTTGAGGGTGAGCAGTTCTTTGCCGCTGACCGCATCCCATACCTTGGCCGTATTATCCGTGCTGCCCGTAACAATCCGCTGGCCATCCGGGGAAAAGACCGCCGCGGTCCCAGTCCGCGACGCAAGTGTGTGGGGGCCTCTCCTGTCGGTGGGCGTCCCGAGGGTGAACAGTTCTTTGCCGCTGGCCGCCTCCCACACCGTGGCCGTTCCGTCCAAATTCCAACTGACAATGCGCTGACCGTCCGTGGAGTACGCTGCGGAGGAAATTATCCCCTTGAGGGCGAACAGTTCCTGACCGCTGCCTGCATCCCACACCTCGAACGTTCCACCCAAGCCGCGAGTGAGAATCCGCTGACCGTCCGGAGAAAAGTTCGCAGAATTAATAATCGGCATGCCCGCAGGCGCAGGCCAATCTGGCTGTCTGTGTCCGCTGATGGTAAACAGTTCCCGCCCGCTGTCCGCCTCCCACACTCTTGCCCCATCATCGGCGCATGTGAGAATGTGCCGGCCATTCGGGGAAAAGTCAACAGACGAAATCCAATTGGTGTGCCCTTTGAAGTTGACCAGTTGTTTGCCGCTGACTGCATCCCACACTTGGGCGGTAGCGTCAATTTGCCCGGTGAAAATCCGCTGTGCATCTGGAGAAAGGGCCAGAGAGAAGAAGACGTTGGTCGATTTGAGAGCAAGCAGTTCGCGCCCGCTGGCTGCATCCCATAACCGCAACTGTTGCGCATCGCTGGCGGCAATCCGCTGTCCGTCCCGGGAAAAAGCTACAGGAGTTGATAGATGACGCCTTTTCATGTACTCCATGAACGCTGCCAGGCCTTTGTTGGCAGCAAAGTCTTCGTCAGCGATGTCCCACACCTTGGCCGTTTTATCGCCGCTGCCGGTGACAAGTCGCTTGCCGTTCGGGGAAAAGGCCACGGAGGAGACACCGCGATTGTGCCCCTTGATTGTCCGCAGTTCCTGACCGTTAACCGCATCCCACAGTCTGACCGTCGCATCCTCGCTGGCGGTGGCAATCTGGTTTCCATCTGGAGAGAAGGCCACAGAGACAACTGCAGCGCTGTGGCCCTTGAGCGTGAGCAGTTCCTTGCCGCTGGCCGCCTCGCACACCGTGGCCGTCTTATCATAACCTCCGGTGACAATCCGCTTGCCATCCGGGGAAAAGGCCACGGAAACAATTCTAGCGCTGCGGCCTTTGAGCACCAGCAGTTCCCGGCCGCTGGCCGCATCCCACACTTGCGAATAACCGCTGCTGCCGGTGAAGATTCGCTGGCCATCCGGAGAGAAGGCCACGGAAGTAACCGGAATGGTGTCTTGAACGTAGGGAAGTTTTCCCATCTGAGCGATCTGGGCGGCGCTCGCATCGAGTGTGAGTAAATCCCGGCCGCTGGCCGCATCCCACACCTTGGCTGTTCCGTCGTAACTTGCGGTGGCAATCCGCTGGCCGTCCGGAGAAAAGGCGACGGACGAAATGGAATTAGTGTGCCCTTTGAGGGTGAGCAGTTCATTGCCGCTGACCGCGTCCCACACCTTGGCTGTTTTTTCGTTCCCGCCCCCGGCGATCCGCTGGCCGTCCGGAGAGAGGGCCACACAGTAAATTGTAAAGAGCGCTGCAGGCGGAAGCTGGATCGCGAGAAGCCCGCGGCCGCTCGCCGCATCCCAGAGTTTCACCGACGGCCACCCACTGCCGGTGACAATCCGCTGACCGTCCGGGGAAAAGGCCACAGACGATATGCCGTTGATCCCTCTGAGCGTGAGCATTGCCCGGTGAGTTTCCCGTTGCCAGTAGTACCATTCGAAACCGCGCTCCGGAAACGACTGCGTCTCATCGAGTAGTTCCTTGAGCCGGCCGAGGTGAGTTTGGTCCCAGGCGATTTGAACCAGATTCATATCGGCCACATAGAGCAGGCGGTGCGCTTCGGCTTGCTGGGATTCGGCGCGCTTGGTCTGTTCCTGGGCGGTGCGGGCGCTGGCTTCAGCTTTTTGGCGCTGTTCGTCCGCGATCCGTCGCGCGGCGATCTCACCGGCATGGGCCTTGCGTTCGCGCAGAAATGACCAGGTGGAAAAGCCCAGCCCCAAGACCAAGGCCAATGCCACGGCGCTGGCCGCGACGAATGCCAGCTTGTTTCTCCTGAAAGCCTTCTGGAGGCGATACCCCGTGCTCGGGGGGCGGGCGACTACTGGTTCGTTGTCCAGGTGCCGCTTCACGTCCGCAGCCAGCCCATTGGCGGTCTCGTACCGCCGTGTGCGATCTTTTTCCAACGCCTTCATGACGATCCAATCCAGGTCGCCGCGGACGAGGTGAAGAAGCCTGGGCGGATCAGTGTCGCGGCGTTTGGCGGTGGTGGTTTGCTCCTCAGCCGTCAGGATGCTGAGCCGGGTCGAAGGCTGCGGCGGTTCCTCCTCCGAAATGATGCGGCGGATTTCGTTGAGGCCCGCTTCGATCAGGCGCTTGGCGTCGAACGGTGTCTTGCCCGTCAGCAATTCATAGAGCAGCACGCCCAGGGCATAAATGTCGCTCCGGGTATCAATGTCCAGGCCACTCAGTTCCGCCTGTTCGGGACTCATGTAAGCAGGCGTGCCGATGAACTGTTCGATGGCGGTGTAGAGTGTCTTGTCGGTCAGCCGCTGGTCGGTCGTGGCCTTGGCGATGCCGAAATCAATCACCTTGGGCACGGGCACGCCATCGTTCACGGTGACCAGAATGTTCGAGGGTTTGATGTCGCGGTGGATGATGCCCTTTTGATGGGCGTGCTGAATGGCGTGGCAGACCTGGGTAAAGAGGCCGAGCCGCTCGCTGGTGGAGAGATTGTTCTTGTCGCAGTAATCGGTGATGCGAACGCCCTTGACCAGTTCCATGACGAAGAAGGGCCGGCCGGTCTCGGTCGCCCCGCCATCCAGCACCTTGG
>OBLW0100003470.1_pt1 | contig 12272 bp, 13 predicted proteins | sample 1520161 | NCBI WGS metagenome assembly OBLW01 (sample SAMEA3539309, study PRJEB22396) | soil metagenome | biome: tundra; feature: field; material: soil | place: USA | collected 2010-05 | depth 0.15 m
GCGATCTCACAGTGCAGCATCAACTGCCTCAGTTTGGCTACCGTCCGGCTGCCCTTGTAGCAACCCGCGTGGTCAGTCATCCACGTTCGGACCTGGTGACCTGCGATGCAGGGGTCAAAGCCGTAGCCGTGTTCGCGGGCCTTCCCAACTGTGCCGTTCTCGGCTGGCCACACACGGTTCCGCAAAGGATGTCAGAGGAGCACTTGACGCTGCAGGCGCCGGTAGGCGCCACTCTTCCTGAGATTGGCGAGATTCTCTATCTCATTCCACGTCATGCCGGTCTGACGGTGAATAATTTCAGTGATGCGCTGGTCGTCTCGTCCGGCGGCAGCGTTGCTCTCGAACACGTCGCGGCACGCGGGCGTGAGTCTCCCACGGCTCTCGGCAACTAACTACGACATTGTATCTACGGAGCGAAAACATGATCGCAAGGATTTGCATGTACGGCGCGGTCGTATTGGCGATTGCGGCGACGCCCCTTTTGATGGGTTCAACCAATGCGGACTCGGACGTGTGGCAGAAGAGCGATCTGCGGCGAATTGAAGGGAAGCTCTCTCAGGAGCTCGATGAAGAGAAGTCAGCCTCAGAGACGCTTGGCGACTACGGAAATCACCATGTCGAAGTGGCGCATCGCGAGGCCACCGGAGGCGCCGAGCTACACGAAACGCAGAACGATATCTTTTTTGTCTTGAGCGGGGAGGCCACGCTAGTCCAAGGAGGCGTACTCGTCGACCCCAAGTTAACCGAGCCACACGAATTCGAAGCGAAATCGATCCAGGGCGGCACCCGGACGAAGTTGGTCGCGGGGGATGTCGTGCACATTCCGTTCAAGGTGCCACATCAGCTCGTGCTAGAAAAAGGCAAGCAGATCACCTATTTCGTCGTGAAGATAAATGCCCAGTAGCCGCGACCTCCCCGCTCGATCGACGATTGCGTCCTGCAGTTCAAGCTGCAGGATCTTTGTAGGCGACACACTCGATTTCCACCTTGCAATCGAGCGCTGTGCTGGAGACAACGCATGAGCGTGCGGGTGGATGCTCGCTGAAGAACTCCCGAAACACCGCGTTGAAAGCGCCGAAGTCGCGCGGGTCTTCGAGCCACACTCCGCACCGGACCACATGTTCCGGTGCGTAGCCAGCCTCATTCAACACTGCCATCAGATTTTGAATGGCCTGCCGAGCCTGGACAGTAATGCTCCCAGTGACCAATAAGCCGTTGGCCATTGGGATCTGGCCAGAGACGTAGAGCCAGCCATTGGCTTCGACGGCTTGTGCGATGGGCAACGTAGTGACGCCCGCTTCGGTTCCGTATCGTTTCACACTCATCTTAGCCTCGGTTGGGTTCCATGGACACTTGTGTCATGCGGTTAGGGATAGGGATCGGGCGATCGCTGTCGTGGCTTTTTCCGAGCCAGGATTCAAAAGAAGGTCTGCACCATGTCGACAACCCGATATTCGCTATCGATGATGGGAATTATCCGCCATCGGTCAAAGGTGAGGCAGGGATGCGAGATATCGAAGGCGATCATGTCGCCGACGCGCACATCATCGCCCGCAGCGATGTCGAGATAGGCATGTTGATCCATCATTTTTGCGAGCTTCCAGTTGGGTGGCGCAGGTTTAGGCACCCGATCGCCTGGCCTGAAGTGTAATGCCGGCATGGGAAGCCCAAGATCGAAGGATGCATCGCGCTTGCCGATGCCCACGATCGCCCGTATCTCCTCAGGTACTGACTGGACGTTGGCCCAAACCTGCAATGCCGGCTGAAGCCCCTGGAGCATCTCGCGCGCGACAGGGTTACGGTCGAGGATTCTGGCGTGAGCCTCATGATAGAAGCCCGCATCGTGCGTGAGATAGCATCCAGGCCGCAGCACGATATCGACGGGCTGGGGGAACCTGGTGCTGGAAAAGACCTCTGCAACGACATCGAACCATGTCGATCCCGCACCGGAGAGGATGGGCGGCTTACGGTCGAGGCGGCCCTCGGCCATCAACTTCTTCGTGAGAATCGCGGCGCGCTCAAGGAATGTGCGAACTTCGGATTCGTCGTCCAGTATCCCCTCGTAGAGTTCTACGCCGTCCAGTACCACAGTACCGCTCGATGCGGAGATGGCCGCGAGCACGGCCTGTAACTGCTCCTCGTTGCGCAGGCCGCCACGCCCGCCCGGGACGCCGATCTCGATCAGAACATGCAGACGCTGCCCGCGCCCCGAAAAGAAGACGCCAAGCTGATGCACCGATTCGGCAGAGTCGACGAGGCAGTAGTACTCGAACTTCGGATCATCAAGCATGCGCGAGACCAGCGCCATGTTTTGCCGGCCGACCAGTTGATTGGCCATGAGCACTCGCCCAAGCCCGTGTTGCCACGCGACGAATGTCTGATGAGCCGTGGCCAGCGTGATCCCCCACGCGCCATGAATCATCTGCATGTCGAAGAGTTTCGGCGCCATGGTGGTCTTGCCATGCGGTGCAAGCCGCACACCATACGCATCGATGAAGCGCCGCATCCATTCGAGATTCTGCTTGAGTATTTCGCCGTTGAGCACAGCCATCGGCAGACTCAGGTCTTCGTGAAGCAGGTTCCAGCCAAGCTGCGCAAAGTCCTCCGAAGCCATGTCATGGTCGATCCACCCCAACCCCTTGTTCTGCGGGGAGATTAGTTGAAGCCGCTTCCGCGTGGCTGTCCGTTTGTTGCCGCTCGACAATGGAGTCTCCAAAATGATGGCTCTTTTCGATGGGTTTGTTCGGGACTGAATCTAAACCTCGATCCCCAGCAGCTCAAATGAATTTCTTTGCAACATCGCCTCGATTTGTCCCATGTCGATCCTGGGAAGCGCGGTGCCTTCGAGCATTTGATTCAGCCTTCGCATGCCGGTGACGCTTCCGCTCACTGTCGCAAAAGGATAATCGCTGCCGAAGAGCACTTTTTCCCACACGCGATACTCCTGCACCAGCATGAGAGAGTGATAGAGCTGGAACGGCCTGAAGTAGAGAGCCGAGCAATCGGCATACACGTTAGGGTGCTTGCGAATCGTGACGGCGCATTCTCCGCCGTAGGGATGCGAGAGATGCGCCATGATGATTTTGACATGCGGAAAGCGAATCGCAACGTCGTCGATGAGACGCGGTAGTGTGCAGTCGAGGGGTGCCTGGCTCACGAAGGTCGTTCCTGAATGCACGAGTACTGGGAGGTGGTTCTTGGTCGCGTACTCCCACAGATGATCGAGCTTGCGATCGTTGGGATAAAAGCCCGCGTACATGGGCATCAGCTTGATGCCCTTGAGCTTCAAATCCTGGTGCCCATGTTGAAGCTCGTCTTTCCATCCCGATTGAGTGGGATCGACGGAAAGGAAGCCGATAGTCTTGTCGGCGTGGCCTTTTGTGTATTCGGCAACCTCGTCGTCGGGAACCCACAGCCCGGCCAATGCAGCCTTGCCTCCGAAGACCACGGTCCAATCGCACTCTTGTGCCTCGGAGTGATAGTCCTCCCAGAACACATCAAGCTTAAGACCGGGACCGCCGCCGGCGGCTCGCTTTGCCTGCCCCATAAAATCCTTGGAGAAGTGGTCTGGCGAACGAAAGAAATGAGAGTGAATATCGATCAGCATTCCGTGACCTCGCACGCAGCGAAGAGTATCTTTCATTGACCCATTTCCGACACAGTGTTTGCCGGGGAGCGAGGTACGTCAGAGGACCCCATAGCGGCGGTATACATCGCGAAGATACGCCCCGCCTAGCAGCTCCGCCCGTGAACTGTCTTCGCGGCTTGCTTTGGTTAATGCCAGCTGCACGACCTCTTGTACCGAAGCCTTGGGAACCACAACAATTCCATCCAGATCGGCAAAGACTAGGTCTCCCGGGTTCACCAGAACCTCTCCGCACTCCACGGGAACGTTGTATGCCGTCACGATGCCCCGTCCCATTGAATCCACAGGCTTGATGCCTGCGGCGAGCACCGGGAGCTCCAGCGCTTCAATCTTGCGGATATCTCTTATTATTCCGTCGATCACCGCGCCGCGCGCGCCGCGCGCTTTTGCCGCCGTCGAAAGCAGCTCTCCCCAGGGAGCATTCCGCTTCGATTGTTGCGTCGAGACGACCACAACCTCACCCGGCAGGATGCTGTCGATTGCCTCAAGCTCCATTGCATAGGTGTCAGCGGGTATGTGATAGACGTCGGAGCAGGCGACGGTGCGTGCCCAGCCACAAAACGGCTTGCAGGGATACACGGGTCGGAGATACTCGCGCATTGCCTGATTGCGCACGCCAATCTGATCCAGGGCGTCGGAGACGACGGCCGTGTAGAGCTTTTGTTCGACAAGTGTGAATAATTCCTGATCCAAGGTCAGCGGCTCGGCGTTCCGGAGCCCATGCAGGTTATCCGCCATTCCAGTCCCTCCTAAATTTTGTGTAGTTGAGTCCTATTCTCGGCATGTTTCTGGATGCAGTATACAATAGACAGACGACATACAACAAGAACCCGCTTGACAACTCGTCGGAATTTTCTTACATTGTCGTCTGTATACGGTATGCAAATTGTTCCGGCATGGGCCAACGCACCACAACGGGCGCATTGTGAATGGCGGAGACGTGGAAAGCAGTTTCCAAGGCGGCGCCTCTGTCGCTCCAACGTTGGATTCAATACAAGAGTTCCGTCTCTTGACCGATTCCCTCGATGCCGAGCACGGCCGGTTCACGAGCGCATTGGTGAATCCGAGTGGCGACTTCAACTCAAGCTCTTTTGAGCTTCCAAAGCGGCTACAGCGGTTCCCGAATTGGTGTGTACCGAAACCTCTGCGTCGAGTGGCATTTTCCTCAAGGAAATGCCACCTTCCGCGGAATTACAGAGAGCACGTGAATTCGGGAACCGCTCTAACGCCCCGCGCGTCGGTCAGTTGGCGCTCAAGTTGACGTTCTAGCGATAATCTTTGAGTTTGTCATTATGAGGGGATTCATGACGCGGAAGTCGCAAATCGTTACACTCCTGATCCTATTGTTGACCGTTCGTGAAGGCGCAGCACTGCATGCCCAGGCGCTTTTTGAGGAAACCGATGTATTTGTGGGCGGCCAGGACGATATCAATACCTACCGGATTCCGTCTCTGATCTGCACGAGGAACGGAACATTGCTGGCATTCAGTGAAGGCCGAAAGGAAGTCGCCTCGGATGGTGGGCCGACAGACCTTGTCTTGAAGCGAAGCCTCGGAAACGGCAGCGAATGGACACCCTCGGGCTCGCCCGGGCACACGAATGATGGCCGTTCGCGGGTGCGCAACATGATGTGGCTACCCATGCAGACGCTAATTCACAGCACGCATGGGGAGGCATATATGAATCCGGTTCCGTTGATTGACCGCGCCAACGGAACAATCTATCTGCTCGTGAACTTATATCCACCGCCATATGCCGATGCCCCGGCGGATATTTGGCTCTTGAAGAGTATGGACGAAGGTGCAACGTGGTCCAGCCCCATCGACATTACTGCAAGTGTTGGGCGTCATGAACTCAGCCCTGGTGACGGCATTCAGCTGCGGTCCGGCAAACTGATGATCCCGGTCTACGACGGGGTTATTTTCAGTGACGATCATGGAAACAGATGGAAAGCAGGGGGCAGGACTGCCGGTGTGGCCAACGAAGCTCAGGTAGTCGAACTGGTTGACGGCTCTCTGATATTCAACATGCGAGGGAAACCCAATCGCCTCGTAATGAAGAGTGAAGACCGCGGACAAAACTGGTCCGCACCGAAGCCTGATCCGAATTTGCCCGATGCCGATTGCCAGGGAAGTCTGATTCGACTTTCAAGGATGGATGCAGGATATTCCAGGAATCGTCTTCTCTTTGCGAACCCCGTTGGCAATATTGACCCAGCCAAAGCCGAGGGTTCCGATCCCAGGGGCCGCTTCAACATCACTGTGCGCGTAAGCTATGACGAAGGAAAGACCTGGCCAGTGGCGAAAGTAGTCAGAAAAGGTCCGGGAGCTTATTCGAGCATGACAGTTTTTCCTGACGGATCCATCGGGATACTCTACGAGACCGGGGATACTTACAACGGAATTGTCGACCACTACGGCAAGCTGGTCTGTGCGCGGTTCAATTTGGAGTGGTTGACGGACGGAAAGGATCCCTTGGAAAAAAGGGATTAAGGCAATGCGAGCCTCATCGTCAGCGAACCCTCCTGAGCGGGAGCGAGAATTGTAGAGGCACTCAGGGTAAACGGTAAAGCCCGCGGCGAAGAGCCGAGCGCAAGACGGAATAATAGGAGGATTTTTGCTCCCCGAAACCCGCGGCTCCTTTGTGATCCCTCGACTCCGATGGTGGATTGGCGGGCTCCTGTTTGCATCCACAGCGATCAACTATATCGACCGCCAGACGGTCAGCGTTCTGGCTCCCTATCTGAAGGTTCAATTCCACTGGACGAACTCGGACTTCGCGCTCATCTTAATCGCCTTCCGCGTCGCCTACGCGCTAGGACAGACCGCTTCAGGCCGGCTGCTTGACTGGCTTGGCACGCGAATCGGCCTCCTGATCACCGTAAGCTGGTATTCACTAGCGGCAATGTCGACGGGGCTGGCGGTGGGTCTTCAGAGCTTTGTGGTCTTCCTATTTCTTGTGGGTGCCGGAGAATCCGCTAACTGGCCCGGCGCGACAAAGACCGTTTCCGAGTGGTTTCCGAAATCTGAGCGCGGTTGGGGTGTAGCCCTGTTTGACAGCGGGTCTGCGGTTGGCGGGGCGATCGTGCCGGCGCTTGTGATTTGGCTCTATCACCATTTCGGAACATGGCGTCCCGTGTTTTTTGCCACTGGATGTCTCGGCTTCCTCTGGGTGATTGCCTGGAGCGCTCTCTATCATTCGCCGGATGTCCATCCCCACCTCGGGACGACAGAGAGGGAGATGCTCCGAAAGGCAAAAGACTTGGAGAGGATTTCCGACGTGCGGGCCGTCAGGGACAATCAGGACGGTGGAATGATCTCTTGGCGCGAGCTCCTGACTCTTCGCCAAACCTGGGGCATCATCCTGGGCCGCACTGTCACAGAGCCTGTGTGGTTCTTCATCATGGAGTGGTTGGCCATATACCTCGTATCGAAGGGCTTCAGACTGGAAGACACACTGGTTGGCTTTTGGATTCCCTACCTCGCCGCCGACCTGGGCAGCTTTTTTGGCGGGGGATTTTCCAGCTGGCTCATCCGCCGTGGCTGGCCGGTATTGCGCGCTCGTAAGGCCGTGGTCATTATGGGCGCGGTTGGGATGGTTCTTCTGATTCCCGTCGTTTTCACCTCCCGCTTTTCGCTGATCATCCTGTTCTTCTCAATATCGAGTTTCGCCTATGCGGCATGGTCTACGATGTTGCTTTCACTACCAGCGGATCTCTATCCGAGCAATACCGTCGCGTCCGTTAGCGGTATGAGCGGCACAGGAGGAGGCATCGGCACGATTCTCTCCACGTTCCTGGTCGGCTGGGTTCTGGACCACTACTCCTTCAGGCCGATTCTCATTGTTGCCAGCCTGGTGCCTCTGTTAGGCACCGGACTTGTACTGCTTCTGGTGCGAAACAAAGAGGCGGCCACTGCTGAATCATGAGCCGTTGAATGCCAGATTCTATTCGATGCCCCGCCGTGGTGTTGCTACGGAAGTAGATATACAGATCAGCAGTGAAATTATGTATTCTGTCTATTGTATACAATGAACAAATGCATTAGACTCCACTTGATGGCTGCCAATTGAGAATTCGAAACATACGGTGAACCTGAGCTATCCCCGTTGACTGCGGGACAGACTTTCTTCATGCGGGACATCACGAGGGAGTTTGATCGCAAAGGCAAATAATAGCGAGAAGTTCGATGAGCTACGGCACAAGCCAACAATCATTGCCTTCCGGCGGGACCATTTGCGGATGCGAGCTGCCGAGCCCGGCCGTAACGAGGAGTTTCCGATGTCCGAGGGTTCTGTTGCGGGGGTCGCAGTGTCCGATCAGAGCCAGTTCTCAACGATTGTAGCCTCTAATTTGGCCATCCGCTTCGAAACCAATGATCTAAGGGTGAATGTGCTGGGGGTTGTTGCCTTTATTGATAAAGGAATTCTCCGGTTCCGGAGCCATACGGACACACGCAAACAACACCTGAAAGAGTCCTGGACTGGGCCTGCCTTTCGCCGAATCTGTGGGGAGGATAGACAGTGTGCGCAGCCGATACGACGAGTATCCAAATTGGAAAGGCTGCTGGGCTCTCAACTAGCGTTCGGGGGTGCGATGTGCACATCAGAGGGCTGAAGAGAATGGTGGCCAAGCAGCATTGCTCGCGACTCGCGAGCATTCGTAAGCGATTGCGCTACCGCTTTCTCCACATCGCCGGATCGGAGCGTCTCCAGAAGACCGGCATGAATCCGAAGCCAGAAGTCACGCTGAAGGTAGTCGTGGGCCTCCGTTATATAGAGCTGCAGTGGAAGCATCAGTTGCTCCATGAGCTCTACCAGCCGACCATTCCCGCTGGCGCGAGCGATGATGAGATGAAAATTGGCATCGCGCTGGATCTGCAATCGATCCTCCTGCGAATCGTTGCTGGCCACTTGTTTCGATTCCTCGATGATTTGTTCAAGTTTAGCGAAGTCATCTGGCGTGAGACGCCCGACGCTCAACTGGACCGAAAGCAGAATCAAGGCGTCCAGAAGGGCGAGGACCTCCGCACGGTCAGCATCCGTCCATCTGCGTACATACGACCCTCGAGGGAGTCGCCGTTCGACGACTCCAATCTGCTCAAGACGGTGAAGAGCGTCCCGAACGGGTGCCCGGCTAACGTCAAAACGTTTCGCCAAATCCTGTTCACTGAGCCTCTGGTCAGGGAGAAACTCCCCGTTCCGGACTCCTCCCAGAATTTTCAAAACTACCCAGTCTGTAAGTGCCCGATAAACAGGCACCGAAGAAAGATTCGACGCATCGGAAAGTTCGCTCAAGTTCATACTGGTAGACAGTATACCAGCGAAATAGGTCAGAATCCAGATTTGGGATGAACCTCCAAATTGATGCATGGAATGCAACCTCGCCAAGGAGAAAGAATGTCAGATCGATTGAGTGGAAGGGTCGCAGTAATCACGGGAGGCGCCTCTGGTATCGGACGTGCAACAGGCCTTCGGATAGCCAGCGAAGGCTGTCATGTTGCGTTGATCGATATCGATGAAGAGGGTGCTTTACACGTGGCAGAGGAATGCGCATCGGCGGGTGTCGAAGCGAAGGCTTTTGGAGCGGACGTCTCCGTTGAGGCGCAAATCGAAGCTGCCATAGGCAAGGTTGTGTCGCATTTCAGTCGAATGGATATTTTGGTGGCAAATGCGGGGATCGAAGGCGCCATGAGGGATTTTGGCGACATCACCACCGCCGAATGGGACAGGATCATGGCGGTCAACGTACGCGGCGCCTTTTTGACTGTGCGAAGCTGCATTCCCACCATGCGCACCCAGCATTCGGGCGCGATCATCCTGACCGCCTCGAATTATGGGCTTGTCGCGACCCCGCACACCACTGCCTATTGCACATCCAAAGGCGCCGTGGCTGCGCTTGGACGCGCGTTGGCCGTAGAGCTTATCCCGGACGGGATTCGCGTGAACTGCGTGTGTCCTGGAAATGTCGACACGCCGATGTTTGATCGAGCGCTGGCCATGCAGGTAGACGACCCTGCCCAGGTAAAGACCACGACGGGCCGAATGGCGAAACCCGAGGAAATCGCGAGTGTAATTGCCTTCCTTGCTTCCGACGACGCCTCTTATATGACGGGTGCCCATGTTGTCATCGACTATGGCGAAACCTGCCGGCCTGGGCCGGTGTGGCCCAGTCCTCACTGGCACGGATAAGCGGAGTGCCCGGCGGCTTTTCTACCAGCGGAACGAGACTGTTTTGGCCTGCGAACACCTGCCAATGGTGACGCGGGGAGATTTGGGGAGGTTACGATGAGTCATTTCCAAGCAGCTTACTACGAAGGGCGCCAAACGATACGCATCGGCGAATGCACGCCGGTTCCCCCTGAGCCCTCCGAAGTGCAGGTCGAGGTTTCCTATTGTGGCATTTGCGGTACTGACCTTCACATTTTTCACGGTGCCATGGATCACCGCGTCCACATTCCCCAGGTGCTCGGTCACGAGATGTCCGGGACCATCGCCGCGCTTGGCTCGGCCGTAGAAGGCTTCGCGCCCGGTGATCGCGTAACCGTGCGCCCTCTCGCGCCATGCGGTGATTGCCCGGCTTGCCGCGCAGGCCATAGCCATATCTGTCATAACTTGAAATTCATTGGCATTGATACTCCGGGCGCCCTGCAAAGTCTTTGGACCGTGCCGGCGCACACGCTTCATCGGCTGCCTGTTTCTTTGAGTCTGGCTCATGGAGCGCTCATCGAGCCGATTGCAGTCGCTTGTCACGATGTGCGCCTGGGTGGAGTTACGAAAGGTGAATACGTAGTAATCCTGGGAGGCGGCCCAATCGGGTTACTCGTCGGGCTCGTCGCACAGAGTCGCGGCGCTCGCGTGGTAGTCAGTGAAGTTAATCCCTTCCGGGTTCGTCTTGCCCGCGAGTTCGGCCTCGATGCGATCAACCCGCTCGAAGTTGACCTGGGGCAAAAAGTGATGGATGAAACCGGCACGGCTGGAGCGGACGTGGTGTTTGAAGTTTCAGGCTCTATAGCCGGAGCAGAGATGGTGACCAAACTTCCGCGTACCCGCGGGCGCATCGTGGTTGTTGCCATCTTTTCTCAGCCGGCGAAGCTCGATCTCTTCCGATTCTTCTGGCGCGAACTGCAACTGCGCGGCGCTCGCGTGTATGAACCGGAGGATTTCGAAACCGCGATCGCATTGGCTGCTTCCGGAACATTGCCACTGGATCGCATTGTCACTACGGTTCAGCCACTCGAGGCACTGTCAGACGCCATGCATCAACTTGAACAAGGCGGTCATGTAATGAAAATCTTGGTGCGATGTTCGGAGAACTGATTCGTGAACACTCTTGACCTATTCAGACTTGATGGCAAAACTGCTCTCGTCACTGGATGCCGCCGCGGTATTGGAATGGCAATGGCTATCGCCCTGGCCGACGCCGGAGCGGACATCCTTGGGGTCAGCGCCTCTCTTGAAGCAACCGACAGCCTGATTGAACGCGAAGTGCGCGCCCGCGGACGCCGGTTCAACGCTTACAGGTGCGATTTCGGCGATCGCAAGGCACTGTACGCTTTCATCGGCAGAGTCAAATTGGACTTTCCTATCATCGACATTTTGGTCAACAATGCCGGTACAATCCTGCGCAAACCCGCTGTCGAGCATTCCGACGAGTTCTGGGACCGCGTCCTAGAGATCAATCTAACCTCCCAGTTCGTTCTAAGCCGCGAGATTGGCAAAGAGATGGTGAATCGCGGCAGGGGCAAGATCATCTTCACCGCCTCACTGCTTACTTTCCAGGGAGGTGTGACGGTGCCCGGATACGCTGCAGCGAAAGGCGGTATTGGTCAACTCACCAAAGCACTGGCCAATGAGTGGGCTGGTTCAGGCGTTCAGGTAAACGCGATCGCGCCAGGTTACATCGCGACCGACAACACCGAAGCACTGCGCAACGATCCGGCGCGCAATCCGGCCATTTTATCCCGCATCCCTGCAGGCCGCTGGGGATCTCCAGACGACTTCAAGGGCGTGATCGTTTTCCTGGCATCTGCTGCTTCCGATTATGTGAATGGTACAGTGCTGACCGTGGATGGCGGATGGATGGGGAGATAAAGAAGAGTAATTCCTAAATGTTTCGCCTCTGATTTGAAATTTTGGTAGAGGCCAGCTTTGCCGGAAATGAAGGAAGTGTTTTCTATGGCAAGCCATAAGGGCGGTTCTTGCGGATGCGTGAGCAGGCGTGAGCTCTTGTCCTTCGCCGCTGCGAGCACGGCATGGATTCTGACCGAGGATGCCCTCGGTGACGCAATCGATCTGGGCCCTTTGCACACTGCGGCTGGAAAGACAGGCCCAATCCTTCAGGGAGGGATCATTCCGGAGCGATTTGAAGAAGCGAAGAGGCGCGCCGCGAAGATCGTTGCCAAGCTCACGCTTCCTAAAAAGATGTTGGCTCGGGGAGGCGAGAGGTTCCCGGCCTTCTTCCCCTCAGATGATCCTAAGAGCTTTCGGGACTGACCCCACAAAATGGGGCACCTAACTTTGCGACACTTGGCAGGGAAAGGAACTGCAAGTGGCAAGGAAGCGAGTCGGCAAATATCCGATTTCTTGCTTTGACCGCTGCCTCAGGTTTCCATTTTAGATCGGAAGA
>OBLW0100003472.1_pt1 | contig 12266 bp, 9 predicted proteins | sample 1520161 | NCBI WGS metagenome assembly OBLW01 (sample SAMEA3539309, study PRJEB22396) | soil metagenome | biome: tundra; feature: field; material: soil | place: USA | collected 2010-05 | depth 0.15 m
CCAGCGCGCCGAAGACATCCTGCGCGCCAAAAACCGGTGGCATTCTGACTCCTGATCTGTGACTCCTGAGTTCTGACGTCCAAATCCCGCAGGGACCTTACTGGGCCGCCGAGCTTGCCCTCTTCCCGATTCCTTCGCCAAGGAAGTCGACCAACTCGCGGTTCACTTCCTCCGCGTGGGTCCAGGTTATGCAGTGCGGCCCATCCTTCACCACCAATAAGCGGGCGCCCTTGATCAGTTTGGCGGTCCGCAGTCCCGAGGCGCCGATAGGTAGAATCCGGTCCGCATCGCCGTGAATGACCAGCGTAGGCACGTCGACACGGGTCAGGTCCTTGCGGAAGTCCTCATGCCATGCCGGGACCGAAGCCAGGCTGGCCGTGGCGGAGGCGCCCGCTGCCACGTTCCAGCTTGCCTGGACAGCCTGTTCGCTGACGCGCTTGCCCAGCAGGAGATCCGTGTTGTAGAAATTCTTGAAGAACTCGGTGAAGAACGTGTAGCGGTCTGCGGCCACGGCTTTTTGGATCCCGTCGAAGACACTGCCATCCACGCCCTCCGGGTTGTCCGGCGTCTTCAACAGGAAAGGTGGGACCGACGAGATGAATACCGCCTTGCTCACGCCCTTCGATCCGTATCTCCCAAAGTAGCGTGCCACTTCGCCGCCCCCCATGGAGAAACCGGCCAGCGCGAAGTCCTCCAATTCGAGATGCGTCACGAGTTTGTGCAAATCCTCGGCGAAAGTGTCGTAGTTGTAGCCGGTTGCCGGCTGGCTGGACTTGCCGAATCCTCGGCGATCATAGGCGATCACACGGTGACCCGCGGCCAGCAGCACCGCGACCTGCTTCTCCCAGGAAGCACCGCTCAGCGGATATCCGTGGATAAGGACAACCGGCTTACCCGAGCCGTGGTCCTCATAGTAAAGATCGATGTTGCCGGAGTTTTCCTTCCCGACAGTAACGTATGGCATTCAGATTCTCCTTTGCACATTTGTTGTGCACGCTGACGTTGACGATGTTTAGATGCCTCTATTATAGGTCTTCATTAGAGCCTCGGAGGCTACGTCCGATTTCGCACAAACCATGTCCGGCACTCAGCCTGTGGAGCGAGCCACACTTCCTATCGCCACACCGCCGTAGGATTGGCTCCGTCGCCGCCGCTGAGACTGCGAAGAATGATCTCCGTCCAGGAGTCGCCGGACGATGCCGGCCGGTCAACGAGGACGCGCAAGCTCGCGCATCAGCCTCCCCTTCGACTGGCTCTGTTTTACCGGTCGCGCGAGCAAGGCTTCGCAGGCAGCAAGGCAGGGTGATGTTATTTCTTGCGCTCCGCTTTGTCTGTAGTGCCTTTTGGCCAAACTGGACTTACCAAATCCGTCCGCCAGATGGGGCCGGACTCATACATCGGGCCCTCCGATTTCAGGAAAGCCGGGCAGTTGCCGCCCAGGATCCAGACACGGGTATCTGGTGGCTGCTTCCCCACCAATGGCGCCAATGCTCCACGGATGCCTCCGATGTCCACTTTGATGACATACCGTATGGCCTTGTGGCTGGCGCCGCCGGTCGAGAACGAATCCCCGCCTTCGGCGGTAATCGCAAGTTTCACAAGCAGGGGCTCCGGCGTCGCTACTACCATGGAGACGGTCGTTGATTGCGCGTCAGATGCCATATTCTTAAGCAGGATCGGAACGATGCCATTGGCCAAGTCTGGCGGTAGTGCCAGGCGTTTGGTCGCTATTTTGTCTTCACCTTTATCGTCTCTGTAGCGAACCGTGACCAGACCGGTGGAACCGTTGATCGAGACATCCATTGGGCGTTTGAATGCCGGGCCCTTTTGCACCAGGTGATCGGCCAACAGGCGGAAATGACCGCGCTGCGAAAGAACCGCGGTTTCGTCCTGTAGCGAACCATCCTTGAAATGAAATACCAACCGGCTGGTGACTTCGCTGCCATGGGTTACCTGGATCAGGTCGCCATCGGCAATGATTGCGCCGTCTAACGTGCGTAAAGCCAGAAAGCCATGAAGTTCGCCCTCCATCTGTCGTACCGCCACGGATTCTGCCGATACGGAAGCCGCTTGGAACAACGCGGCCCAAGCCAGCACGATGGCGAGCATTCCTAACCGGAAGCGGCCGAAGAGGTGAACCAAGCCGAAACCGGCGTTGGTTGAGCGTACGTTTGTCACGGGAAAGAAGGCAGCAATTGAAGGACCGAATGGGCGTCTGTATCGTTAGGCACAGTAAGCAGGTTGCCCAGTTGACCCCACTCGCCCCCAGACTCCAGCCCCTGATTTCAACCTCCAGCCCCCGGTCCCCGATCTGGTTTCTCCGGCCGATCTGCACAAATCTGCACCAGATCCTGCCTAGGAGCAGCCGCCGCGGGCGGACGCAGCAGCTTCCCCGGCAGCTTCGAAAGATAGATCAGCCGCTCGATCGCCGGCAGCAGCCTGCGCACCGTCTTGCCATGGAACAACAGGCTGCCCGCCACCAGCACCGGATGCGGAATCGTCGTGCAGCAGCGCGCGCAAATGTCGATCTCGCCCGCCCGCCCGCTCGTGTGCGCGCGGCGCATCCGCTGCATCTCCGCCCCATTCCAGATGCTCTCCAGCGTCTGCTCCGCGATGTTGCCCAGCGGCGCGCCATCCAGCATATAACTCTGGCAGCACGGGTAAATATCGCCGTTCTGCTTCACATACATCGGCCCGCGCCACAAGTAATGGCAAGGATGCTTCCAGTCTTCCGCCGCGTGGCCCGCGTCCGGATGCATCACGTTGGTCTCGTCTTCCTTGATGCGCACCTGGTCCACGCCCGGCACGCCGCGCCAGAACCGCACGAACTCCGCCACCTCGCCTGCATTGCGCTCCATGCGCACCATCTGCACCACCACCTGCAACTTCGACCCGCGCGCGTGCTTCTTCTCCGCGAACCGTACGAAGTTATCGCGTACCTTCTCGAACTTCGCGCCCTTGCGATAGAATTCGAAACTCTCCTTGCTCGCGCCGTCGAAGCTCAGCGTGATCTGTTCCAGCGGCGATTCGAGCACCCGGTCCGCGATGCGCTCGTCCAGGAAAGTCCCGTTCGTCGAAAGCAGCGTCGAGATGCTGTGCCGGTGGCAGAACTCGATCCGTTCGAATATTCGCGGGTCCATGAACGGCTCGCCTAGCCCGATCAGCATCATGTGCTCGGCCGTGCTTCCCGATTCCCGCACCACCCGCTCGAACACCTCGCCGGACATGTCCGCCTTGGGCTGCTTGTGCGTCTCGCGCGGGCACATCGGGCAATAGAGATTGCACTTGGCCGTGGTTTCCACGATGTACTCCACCGGCAGCGCCGCCAGCTTCTCGCGCCGCGCCAGGTAGCCCCACAGCAGTTTTGCCCGGTTCCAGGCTCGCATCGGTCCTTTTATTGTAAGGGTTCTGGGTCCTGGGTTCCGGGTCCTGGCCTGCGCCTCGCAAAAGGTCGAAGCGTTTGCCAGCACCCATCACCTAACACCCAGCACCCGCTTTTGCCCGCAGCTCGTTCTTCCTCACCTTCCCAGTCACCGTCCGCGGCAACGCCCCGAACTCCACCTGCTTCGGACACTTGAAGTGCGCCAGCCGCGCGCGGCAAAACTCGATCAGTTCCTCGGACGTCGCCGTTTGCCCCGGCTTCAACCCGATATACGCCTTCGGCACCTCGCCCCATTTCTCATCCGGCGCCGCGACCACCGCCGCCTCCAGCACCGCCGGATGCTCGGCCAACACCTTCTCCACCTCAATCGACGAAATATTCTCGCCGCCCGAAATCACGATGTCCTTCTGGCGGTCTCGCACCTCGATGTATCCATCCGGATGCATCACCGCCAGATCGCCCGAGTGGAACCATCCGGCGCGAAACGCCTCCTCGGTAGCTTGCGGATTCTTGTAATACCCCAGCATCACGTTGTTGCCGCGCATCAGCACTTCGCCCATCGTGGCGCCGTCCGCCGGAACATCGCGCATCTCCCCGTCCACCACGCGCAGGTCCGTGCCCGCCACCGTGTACGCCACGCCCTGCCGCGCCCGGAGCTGCGCGCGCTCCGCCGCCGGCAGCGCGTCCCACTCCGGATGCCACGCGCAGATGGTGTGCGGCCCATACGTCTCGGTCAGGCCGTAGGCGTGCGCCAGGCTGGCGCCCATCTCCTCGGCCGCCCGTATGACTGCCGGCGGAGGCGGCGCGCCCGCCGTCACGATCTTCAGCCCGCCCTCAAACCGGATGCCACGCGCCGCGCAGTACTGCGTCAACGTGCTCACCACCACCGGCGCGCCGCACAAATGCGTCACCCCCTCCGCGCGGATCAGCTCCACTATCTTTTGCGGATCCACCTGCCGCAGGCACACGTGCCGCGCCCCCGCCGCCGTAACCGCCCACGTGAAGCACCAGCCGTTGCAGTGGAACATCGGCAGCGTCCACAGGTACACCGAAGCGCTGGTCAGCCCGTGTTCCATCATTTCGCCCAGCGCGTTCAGATAGGCGCCCCGGTGCGTGTACATCACGCCCTTCGGAAACCCCGTGGTCCCGCTCGTGTAATTGATGGCGATGAAACCGTCTTCCTCTGGTTCCGGTGTCCCCTTCGCCGGAAACTCGCCTTGCGCCAGCCATCCTTCGTAATCGGTGATCGCGTGGACAGACTGAGGCAACTCCGGCGCAAGCTGCGGATCCGCAATCGCCACGCGCGCCTCGCAGTGGTTGAGGATCCAGGCCAACTCGCCCGCCTGCAGCCGCGTATTCAACATCACCAGCACCGCGCCCGCCATCAGCACGCCGAAGTGCGCCTCCAGCGCCGTCGCGGTATTGGGTGCCAGCACCGCCACGCGATCGCCCGGCAGGACGCCCAAAGCCCGCAGCGCGCTCGCCTGCCGGTGGACCCGTTCGTTGAGTTGCGCGTAGGTGAATCGCCGGTCGCCATCCACCACCGCGATGCGATCCCGGTACACCCAGGCGCTCCGCGCCAGAAAATCCAAAGGAGTCAAAACCGACTTCATATGGACTGCATTGTACTGCATGGGACACAACCCCGGCCCCCGACCCCCCCGGCCCCTGACCCCGCCGCGCAAAGCACGTCACCAGTGGCACAATGGTCTTATGCCCAGGGTCACCGAACTCACCGTAAACGGAACCCGCCGGCCCATCGACGCCGACCCCGACATCCCCCTGCTCACCGTCCTGCGCGACCACCTCGACCTTACCGGCACCAAGTACGGATGCGGCGAAGGCCAGTGCGGCGCCTGCACCGTGCTGCTCGATGGCCAGCCCGTCCGCTCTTGTAAACTCCCCGTGCGCGCCGCCGCCGGCAAACAAATCACGACCATCGAAGGCATCCACCACCCGCTGCAGGACGCCTTCCTCGAGGAGGGCGCCATGCAGTGCGGCTATTGCACTTCCGGCATGATCGTCTCCGGCGTGGCGCTGCTGAAGAAAACCCCGCACCCCAGCCGCGAAGACATCGTGCGCCACATGAACGGCAACATCTGCCGCTGCGGCACTTACCTCCGCATCGTCGCGGCCATCCAAAAGGCGGCCCAATCCCATGCCTGACACACTCGCCCGGATCGAACCCGCCCGCATTGAACCCGAGCGCTACGAGCTAACCGCGCCGCTGGCCTATCGCTTCGCCGTCGATCGCCGCGATTTCATCGGTCTCCTAGGTGGCGGTCTGCTGATCGCCTTTTCCGCCGGCGCGCAGGAGTCCGGCCGCGCGCGCCGCTCCGAAGCCCTGCCCCAGGATCTCGACGCCTGGCTGCACATCGGCGAAGACGGCGCCGTCGCCATCTACACCGGCAAGACCGAGGTCGGCCAGAACATCCGCACCTCTCTCAGCCAGGCCGCCTCCGAAGAACTCCACTGCCCCATCGGCTCCATCAAACTGGTGATGGCCGACACTGCGCTGGTGCCCTACGATATGGGCACTTTCGGCAGCCGCACCACCCCCACCATGGCCCCGCAGGTCCGCCGCGCAGCCGCCACCGCGCGCGAGGCGCTGCTCGATCTGGCAGCCGAAAAGTGGAACGTCGACCGCGCCAAGTTATCCATCGCGGATGGCAAAATCGTCTGCCCCGGCGCCGCCCCCATCGGCTTCGGCGAATTGACCAAAGGCCAGAAGATCGCGAAGACCATCGTTCGCGACGCGCCCGTGGCGCGCCCGCTCTCCCAGTCCGCGCCCAAGCTCGCGGCGCGCGATATGGTCACCGGCCAGCACAAGTACACGCCCGACCTCACTCGCCCCGGCATGCTCTACGGCCGCGTCCTGCGTCCACCGGCATTCGGCGCGACCGTGGCCAATCTCGATGCGCCCGACTTGCCCAGCTTGCCCGGCGTCACCGTGGTTCACGAGAAGAACTTCGTGGGAGTCGCCGCGCCGGATGCGCAAGCCGCCGCCGAAGCCATCCGCCGGCTCAAGCCCGAATGGAAGCGCGAGCCCGCCCCGTCAGGTGCAGCCTCCGGCCCCGGGCTCTACAAATACCTGAAGCAGACCTCTGAATCCGGCGAAGGTGATCCCCATGGATCCGTCGAAGAAGGTATGGCCGCCGCGGATATCAAGCTCGAAGCCGCGTACACCGTCGCCTACATCGCGCACGCCCCGCTTGAACCCCGCGCCGCGCTCGCCGAGTGGGATGGCGGCAAGCTCACCGTCTGGACTGGCTCGCAGGTACCCTTCGGCGTGCGCAGCGAATTAGCCTCCGCCTTCGGCATCCCCGATGATCGCGTCCGCGTCATCGTGCCGGATACCGGCTCGGCATACGGAGGCAAACACTCCGGCGAATGCGCCGTGGAAGCCGCGCGCCTCGCGAAAGCCGCCGGCAAACCCGTCAAGCTCGTGTGGACCCGCGAAGAAGAATTCACCTGGTCCTACTTCCGCCCCGCCGGCCTGATCGAAATCTCGAGCGGCGTCCGCAACGGCGCCATCACCGCATGGGAGTGCCACAACTACAACTCCGGCGGCTCGGCTTTGGTTGGCAAGTACGACATCCCCAACCAGCGGAACGTCTTCCACCCCGCCAAGTCGCCTCTGCGGCAGGGATCCTACCGCGGCTTGGCCGCCACCGCCAACCATTTCGCGCGCGAGGTGCACATCGATGAACTGGCCCACGCCGTGAAAATGGACCCTCTCGAGTTCCGGCTCAAGAACCTGAAAGACGAGCGCCTGCGCGCCGTGCTCCAAGCCGCCGCCGAACGCTTCGGATGGGGCCAGGGCAAGGGCATCGGCATCGCCGGCGGATTCGAAAAGAATGGCTACATCGCCACCTGCGCCCAGGTGACCGTCGAAGAAAATCGCATCCGCATTCTGCGCGTGGTCGAAGCCTTCGACTGCGGCGCGGTGGTCAACCCCGATCACCTGAAGAACCAGATCCAGGGCGCCATCTCCATGGCCCTCGGCGGCGCGCTCTTCGAACAAATCCGCTTCGGCGACGGGCAAATCCTGAATCCGCGTTTCTCCCAGTACCGCGTGCCCCGCTTCAGCGACATGCCCGAAATCGAAGTAGTACTAGTCGATCGCCCGGATCTGCCCTCGGCCGGCGCCGGCGAAACTCCCATCGTGGGCCTGGCCCCAGCCGTCGCCAACGCCGTCTTCCACCTGAACGGAACCCGCCTCCGCTCCCTCCCCTTGGAACTGTAGGACAGGCCTCCTGGCCTGTCCTGTACCGTTACCAATCCCCTATGTACCGGTACAACTTTCCCGGTCATTTTCCAAGCTTTCCACCCTAAAATCAGGCTGTAAGTTATGAAGAACCTCACAGCCCCACTCTTACTCGTTGCACTTGTACTTGCCTCGATCGCGCCCGCAACGGCGAGCACAATTAATGTGACAAACGATTCCCTAGTGACTCTGCAAACCAACGACAACCTGCTCTTCTACATCTCGGATAACTCCTCCGGTGGCCACGGATCTACCTATCCCGGCGAGATCGAGATGCTCCTCGGAAGCATGCCGCTCGGCGGACCCGTGTCATCCATACCCGGAACGTCGGGCGTCTACATGCCGGGCATCCTGTTCACCGGCACACTCGAATCCCAGGATGGCTCCATCTCGATTCCGCTGACCGACTCCGACGCCACGCGCCTGGGCTTGCCGGCCGGCGATATGCTGTTGACCCCCGGATCGCGCAGCGGCGGCTCGTACTCCGGCCCCATCGACCTGCTCTCCGCCGACGTGACGATAAGCTCGCTGGAAGCCGCCGCGCTGTTCGCCTCCGGTGAAGTCGTGATCGACCTCCATAACACAGGCGCCGCCATCACCTTCGGCTATCCCGGCTCGCCCATCGCCAGCGACTTTACCGCTTCCTTGATCAGCCCCGACGGCTCGCAAAGCGTGGGAGCGCGCGTCATGGAAGTGGAATGCGTTCACACCCCCGAGCCGGGCACCATCGGTCTGCTCATCATTGGCCTCACCATCATCGGCACGCGGTTGGGCAAAGCCATGTCGAAAGATAAACCACTTGCGAAACCCTGCCCGCTTCCCCAAATGCCGGGCCGCGCACGCCCCGCTAATACCAATATCAAAAGATCCGAATCACCGCGCATGTAAAGCGCATGCGGATTCATGCTGCTAGCTAGCTTAGCTAATGGCTGCGTTCGTTTGCTCTGCGATTGCCGTCTGGCACGAAGCATTCACAAGAGGAAATTCAGACAGGGTCTGGGGATGGTTGGATCGCCGGATGCGACTACGAACGGTCGCGGCAAGAGCATGACCCAGATTCACAAGGGAACACAAAAGGAGAAAAATGATGAAACGAACAATTCTGATCGCAGCCTTCGCCGCTGGCTCTCATGCTCAAGCGGCCTCATGGCACCGCCTCTGGCGCGTCACCCAAGCGGCAATGCTGGCCAGCACTACGGCTGACGTGGCATCCAGCTATGGCAAACGCGAGTTGGATCCAGTGCTAGGCCGGGGCCGCTACGGTATCCGTCAAGCGTCCCTGGAGTTCGGGATAACTGGCGCTGTCTTAGCCATTCAAGAGATATCCGTGCACCACAAGCCGTTCCTGGCCAAACGACTGGCAATCGTGAATCTAGTCCGGACGGGGGCCTACACCGGGTTGGCTGTTCACAACGAAATGCTTCGCTAGGTAATCCCTCCCGCATGGTCTGCACTCGAACCAGTGCGGGCCTCAATGGAGGTAGGGAAGTAGGCAAGGTAACGGATTACACTGCCCTGCTGGAGGTCCTATGGCGTACCATTGGAAGTGGAGGAGATACCTGCGCGCCGCGTGTTGTGGAAGCGCCACTTCGAGCAATGGCCGCTGGTTGGCGGAACTCTATCGCCCGGCGTTCTGGTCTCCACTTGGCCGCTGGGCGCCAAGGCAGGCGATGCGCTCTCGAAGGGCGATCCCGAGGTTAAAAAGGCGCGCGGAAAAGGTTGTCAATATAAGCGGCGTCCGGCCGGCGATTACCTGCTCGCAGCCAGCGCCGATAACCGCCTGGTGATCGAGCGGTGGAGCGAGGGCGCGCCGGTAGCGCACACTTTCGGACGCGGCATTGTTTTCTACCTGATACAACGGGCGGCTTGCCGTCCGGAACCTTGATTCGGACCTGATGGTGCTGGATGAGGCCACTGGCTCGGAACTGCGGCGCCTCCAGTTGCCCGATCGCATCGTACCCGCGGGCTTCCGCGCGGCGGGCAACTGGGAGTCGTCACGGCGGACCAACGCATGTACACCTTCGCGATGCCATGAGGCATCGCCCACCGCCCATTCGCATCCGAGTATACTGGAATGTGCCACACGCCGCGGCCGTCAACTCGCCGCGGCGGCATCGTTCCAGACGGCGATCGCTTTCGCCGCCACCAGAGAAATCTACATGAGTGCCATTGCGACAACCAGTCAATTGACTCGCTCCATCGGGTTTTACCAGGCCACCATCGGCAAGAAAGTGGTCATGGCCGTTACCGGCGTCATCCTGTTCGGATATGTGCTCGGCCACCTCATCGGCAATCTCCAGATCTATTCGCCGGACACCCAACAGATCAACAACTACGCCAGATTCCTGCATTCCCACGTCCTCCTGCTGTGGGCCGTGCGCGCGCTGCTGTTGGCTTCCGTGGTCCTGCACATCACCGCCTCCGTACAGTTGTGGCTGTTGAAGCAGAAGGCCCGCCCGGAAGCCTATGTGAAGAAGGACGACGTGCCCGCCAGCTACGCCGCCCGCACCATGATCTGGAGCGGCCCCATCATCGCCGCCTTCGTCATCTTCCACGTGCTGCACCTGACCGTCGGCAGCGTGCTGCCGCTGCACACCCTGCCGGACGGCGACATGGACGTGCGCGCCAACGTCATCACGGGATTCCGGAACCCCGCCGTGGCCATCTTCTACATCGTCGCCATGGCCCTGCTCTGCATGCATCTCTACCACGGCCTTTGGAGCATGTTCCAATCGCTGGGCGTGAATCATCCGCGCTACACGCCCATCATCAAGAAATTCGCGGCGGCCTTCGCGTGGTTCGTCGCCATCGGCAATATTTCCATCCCCGTCGCGGTGCTCGCCGGTGTGCTGACGCTGCAATAGAGGAGCGCATATGGAACTCGACGCCAAAATCCCCGCCGGCCCCATCGAGACCCTCTGGGACAAGCACAAATTCAATCTCAAGCTGGTGAATCCAGCCAACAAGCGGAAGTACAACATCATCATGGTAGGGTCGGGGCTGGCCGGCGGATCCGCGGCAGCCACGCTCGGCGAGTTGGGTTACAACGTCCAATGCTTCTGCTTCCAGGATTCCCCCCGCCGCGCGCACTCCATCGCCGCGCAGGGCGGCATCAACGCCGCCAAGAACTATCACAGCGACGGCGACAGCATCTACCGCCTCTTCTATGACACCGTGAAGGGCGGCGACTTCCGTTCGCGTGAAGCCAACGTCTACCGCCTGGCGCAAATCAGCGTCAACATCATCGATCAGTGCGTGGCGCAGGGCGTGCCTTTCGCGCGCGAGTACGGCGGCATGCTCGACAACCGCTCCTTCGGCGGCGCGCAGGTGTCGCGCACCTTCTACGCCCGCGGCCAGACCGGCCAGCAGTTGCTGCTGGGCGCTTACCAGGCGCTTGAACGCCAGATCGGCGCCGGCCAGGTGAAGATGTACCCGCGCCACGAGATGCTCGACCTGGTGGTGATCGACGGCAACGCCCGCGGCATCGTCACCCGCGACCTCATCACCGGCAAGATCGAATCCCACGTGGCCGATGCCGTCGTCCTGGGCACCGGCGGTTACGGCAACGCTTACTATCTTTCGACGAATGCCAAGGGCTGCAACGCCACCGCCATCTGGCGCGCTTACAAGAAGGGCGCGCTGTTCGCCAATCCTTGCTTCACCCAGATCCACCCTACCTGCATCCCCGTGACGGGCGAATATCAATCCAAGCTCACCCTGATGAGCGAATCGTTGCGCAACGACGGCCGCATCTGGGTGCCGCTGAACAAAGGTGACAAGCGTCCGCCTAACCAGATCCCCGCCGCCGAGCGCGACTATTTCCTGGAACGCCGCTACCCCAGCTTCGGCAACCTGGTGCCGCGCGACGTGGCTTCCCGCAATGCCAAAGCCGTTTGCGACGAAGGCCGCGGCGTGGGCGAGTCCGGCTTGGGCGTCTATCTGGATTTCAGCGAAGCCATCCAGCGCCTGGGCCAGCACGTCATCAAGGAGCGCTACGGCAACCTGTTCGACATGTACGAGCGCATCACCGGCGAGAATCCCTACGAAGTGCCCATGCGCATCTATCCCGCCATTCACTACACCATGGGCGGGTTGTGGGTCGATTACAACCTGATGAGCACCATCCCCGGCCTGTATGTGACAGGCGAGGCGAACTTCTCCGATCACGGCGCCAATCGCCTCGGCGCCAGCGCGTTGATGCAAGGCCTGGCCGATGGCTACTTCGTCCTGCCGTACACCATCGGCGACTATCTGGCGAGTTCCAAGCAGCCCAAAGTGGATACCAGCCACGCCGCCTTCCGCGACGCCGAAACGCAGGTCGCCTACCGCACGGATCGCCTGCTGCATATCAAGGGCACCCGTTCGGTCGATTCCTTCCACCGCGACCTGGGCAAGCTGCTTTGGGAATACTGCGGCATGGGGCGCACCGCCGAAGGACTCCGCCATGCGCTCGAAAAAATCCCCGCCCTGCGCGAGCAATTCTGGCGCGACGTGAAGGTGCTGGGCTCGGGCGAAGAGCTGAACCAGTCGCTCGAAAAAGCCGGCCGCGTCGGCGACTTCTTCGAGCTGGCCGAGCTCATATGCCTCGACGCGCTGGAGCGCAACGAATCCTGCGGC
>OBLW0100003474.1_pt1 | contig 12262 bp, 6 predicted proteins | sample 1520161 | NCBI WGS metagenome assembly OBLW01 (sample SAMEA3539309, study PRJEB22396) | soil metagenome | biome: tundra; feature: field; material: soil | place: USA | collected 2010-05 | depth 0.15 m
GCGGCAAGATCGTCATCAACCCGCAGTTCGATGAAGCGATGGCCTTTGCCGACGGTCTGGCGCGCGTGAAGGTGGGCCACAAAACCGGTTACATTAATGCGGCTGGAAAATACGTTTGGAATCCGGCCAACTGAACTCGCGCCGGGCATCGCGCTTTCGCGAATTCAGCGTGAGCTTCGTGAAGCGGCCGGTCCTGAATGGCCCTTAGCTCATTTTTAATATTCACCCTAACGCGAGGGCGATCTGTTTCTTTATTTCGGAGGCTCTTGCCGAAACCACTGGAGGGCATAAAGGATGGTTTCCGTGGAATTTTTCATTTTGAGTTTCTCTTTGATCCGATTCTTGAAAGTGCTGACGGTAGGCAGAGCCACATTCATTTCCTCTGCAATTTCCCCTGTCCCCTTGCCCTGGCCCAACATGCGGAACACCTCAAGTTCACGGTCGCTCAGGGCCTCCAAGGGGGACGGAGGTTGACCTGACTCGCCTTGAACAAATTTTGAAACCACCAGAGTGGCCATTTTTTCACTGACATGGACGTCCCCGCCCAGGACCTTGCGGATCGCCTCAATCACGGTCGTGGCCGGCTCGCTTTTCATGACGTAACCCATCGCTCCGGCGCGCAACGCGCGATCTCCGTAAAGTGATTCGGCATGCATGGAGACGACCAAAATCGGCGTATCCTCGAAATCCCGTTTTATGTTTTTGATGAGATCAATTCCGCCGGTGCCTTCCAGCGAAAGATCCACAATAACCAGGTCCGGATGGGTCTGATGAATGCCCTGCATGGCTTCGACGGCATTGGCGGCATCTCCGCATACCACCAGATCCGGTTCCATGTCGACCAGTCGCCGAAACCCGTCGCGAAACATCGCATGGTCGTCAACGACAAAAATCCGCTTCTTATCGGATGGTCCTTCCGGGGCCACCGACTTGCCGGTGGCTTTATGGTGACGGCTGTTTTCTCTATTGGGGTTTTCACTCATTTTGGTTCATGACATTATCCAAGTGCCGGGCGGAATTTACAGCTAATTTTGGTGCCCTGTCCGAGCTCGCTTTTCAATTCCAAAGTCGCACCAATCACCTTGGCCCGATAACGCATAATGCCAATTCCCATTCCCACCCGTTCGCAATCGGCCAGCCGAAACCCGGTGCCATTATCTTGAACGGTCAACAAAATGCCATCATCGATCTGCTTAAGATTAACCGTCACCTGACTGGCCCGGCCATGCTTGATGGCATTTATCACGGCCTCTTGCGTGATATAATAGATATGCATTGCCAAGGTGTTATTCAACTCGGGAATTGTTCCATTGCAGCTAAAATTACACTTGATCTGGTAAAGGCTGCTGGTGCTGTTGGCAAGCTCCTCAAGCGCCGAAACCAAGCCTTCGGCCTCCAGTCTCACTGGGAACAACCCTCGTGCTACAGCGCGAGTCTGCACGAGCGACTCGTTGATAAGTTTGCCGATATCCTGCGCCTCGGACGAGTCAGCCACCCCTTGTGCGTTCAAGCGGCGGGCCAAAATATGAGTGCGGTAGGCGATGGCGGCCAATTGCTGGCAAACGCCGTCGTGAAGGTCGTGTCCCAAGCGTTGTTGCTCTTTGTTGGCAACATCCAAAATCTCCCCTTCGAGACGTTTTCTTTCGGTGGCGTCACGGGCGATGCCTTCAACTTCGACAAACTGCCCGGCTTGCTCGATCCTTCGGGAGTTAATCTCCAGTTTCAGGCGCAACCCGGCTGCATTCATAAAATCCCAATCCGCCGTTGGCAATTCCATGCCGGTAACCACCTGTTCAAGCCACTGCCGGGCGGCCGGGCGTTGTTCCTCGACAATCAAATCAATGAAATTTTTTGTCAGAATGTCGTCCTGCTTGCGTTGCAACAGCAATGCCCCGGTTTTGTTGATGGAAGTCATCCGACCTTGCAAGTCATGAGTAAAAACCACATCGTTGGCGTTTTCAAACAGTTCCACATAACGCGCTTTCATCGCGGCTTCCGTTTGGAGCTTTTCTTCGATGATTTTGGTTTGTTTATGAACCCGCCGCCGCAATAAGACCACCCAACCCATGGCGGTCAAAATGGTGGCCAGGAGAATTCCAACGGCCATCAGCAGTCTTTGCAAAGTCCACCAGGGGGGGCGGGTGAGCACTTGAATATCATTTGAAGATCGCAATAGAATACGGAACGATTCGGCACGCCAGTCCGAGCCGGAATGCCAATCATTGCCAGGATCAATGACACAAATCCCCGTGACCAAAACCTTGCTGCCATTTTTCAAACCCGAAAAATCCATATTCCGTCCCGGCCATTTCAGGTAGGCGTGAAAAACAAATTTCCCTGCCTGTAAGATTAAAAACGACTCATTGCTCTGTCGCGCCCGGTCCAGCAAGGTCGCCTCAATCTTCACCAGACGGCAATCGTGGGTGCCATTCAGAGCCTCGTCGGCGGTGATCAGTTCGGGCTGAGGTTGGCTGCCGGTCGGCAGTTTCCGGCAAATAGCGCTTTGCAGCATCGGAGTGTAGTCACCCTTGGCAGGGAATCCTAAAACCTCCACACGATCTCCCACCTTGAAATCACCCGCTTGTTTTGTCTGGACGCATATGCCTTCAGTCTCATCCTGAATATACATTTTGTCGGCATAGCAAAGAGTGACTGTGCCTACCACCTTTAAACGATGCCCGTAAGTGTTTCCCCACTTAAATTGTAAAATGTTCTTAATCGGTTGCACGGGAAGCGCGAAAGGATCGCCCGAGGCGGGTTGTTCAACCGTGATGTTCCCTGACTGCGGAACCAACAAACCGACGTCAAACAACTGTCGTTGCAGGTTGAAATGAGTTATGCATATCCCCATAACGCGAACATTGCTGTCCACGAGATCTTCACTGCGCTCTACTGGTATATGGCTCGTATAAACCGTCAAACGTCCATCGCCCGTCGCCATTTCAAGAATATGGTAAGAAGTTTGTGGGTTGAGTTGGACGGAGTGAATAATACCACATGTTTCCACGAACTGGCTATCCTCTTGACCACTGGCCAATGACTCAAATGAAACCTGCTTTGGTTCCGGAAACTTTCCCTCGCCCAGGATTTGAATGTGGTGTGCCACCACGACCGGCGCGAACTCGCCTTGCCCGGTTTCCCCTTCGATTTCAACGGTCTGCCCCGGCTTCAAAGTTTGGCTGGCAATTTCCGGATCCATGTAAAAATAAATCCCGGCTGTGTCATCTTGAATAAACCTGTAAGCCTTGGTGGGTATTCTTTGATCGAAAAAGGTGATGACTCCCCGCAGTCGAACCGGATAGTGGCGTTCGGCTTGTTCCGCCGGCATTCGCCGGATTTGTTCGGCCGAGCGCAGCTCCGGCAGAGTGTTGTCAACTGCCCGCGATGGGAGCACGACGGCCATCATTGAGATGAAAATCAATGGTGCCACCCAATTGCCGGCCATTTTCGGCCGGACAGATTTCATCTGGTCCCATGTCGCTCTCATGTTTAAGCCCCGAACGAATAGGAATTGTTTCGCTTAGGTCAAGGACTAGATAATATTCATAGAACTTTTACGCAAGTTATTCTGCAAAGTTTAACAAAATGTCTCATAAACAGTTGATAATGTGGCATTAAATAACAGCCATCCCATGGGAAACAGGCTTAAAGCCATTGATTTTATTGGCGGTTCTGAATTGCATGGCTCAAAAAAGCGGCTCATCCCATAGCACAAAGAAACGTCAAAAACGCCCAATTTTCGAGGGTTTTTGTGGAATTCCTGTGGGATAACTGTGGAATTAAATACAAATATGAGAAACAAGGCGATTTTTTTACAAGCTGATAAACGTAGAAATCTGTTGACACGTTATGCCATATATAGTATAAATTCTACATGTCTGAACGCGGGATGCAGTGAATTATCCTGTTCAGTAGTCAATAAGCATGTGTAGAAAACCTAACAAAAACGAGAGTCTTATATGAAAAAAATCAGTGTCCTCATATCAATCGTTACTTTGGCGACAGGCATCGCCAGCGCTCAAAATCTTCTCCTCAACGGAAATTTTAATGATCCCGCTTCCACAGCTGCTCCGACCGGCTGGACTACGTGGAATACCGATACCGGCGGTCAGGGAGCATATGAAAACCATGAGGTGCTCACGAGTTCACTCGGTGGTAATGCGGGCATTTACGACGGCACCTATCAAATGACCCTCGGCAACTATATTACTGGTTCTACTTGGGAGGGCGTGTATCAGGTTGTCCCGGGAACCGCTGGGTTGACCTATAATCTCAGCTTTCAGGCCGGGGCGCAGGCTTGGTGGTGGCCCAATGGTTACGCCAACCTTGACTTTCTGGATGCCAGCGGGACTCAACTGGGACAGGAGCAAGTTATTACCACCGCTAGCATTACTGGCTATGATATTGGCGTTGTGTATCAAAACTTTAGCGAGAGTGCAGTCGCCCCAGTCGGCACCACGCAGGTGAAAGTTGAACTTGAAGAGTATGGCGGCGGATCCGCTTGGTTCGACAACGCCGTTCTGACGGTGGTGCCTGAACCCTCAACTTTGGCTATGTTGGCAGTCGGCAGCATGGGAATACTCGGTTGGCGCCGCATCTCCCGCCGTGCGTGAACAGTGTGCGCATGTAACTGAAGATAAATTACTGAACTGAAGCGAAGGTCATGATAAAACATGGCCTTCGTTTTTTCTTGTTTGATGTAGTTAAGGAATGTGGGCCGCATAACGGCCTGAAAATAATGTGATGAAATGCCAAAGAAACTCCTTCTGGGGGGGCGTGGTTTGATCATTCTCGGTCTGGTTTCCCGAGTCCAGCGCCAATGCCAAAAACCTCCTTAATAAGGGAGACTTTAAGCCGCAAACACGTCCAAATAATTTGATCAGGCCCGGAATTCTAAATATGAAAGCAAAAAACCTCATTCGGGCCGTCATCGCGTTTGTCTTCCTGTTATCAATCTCCGGCGCAGACATGGCCAATGCCCAAAATCTTTTGACCAATGGGGATTTTAATTTACCGAATTCAACCGCATCTCCAAACGACTGGACAATTTGGATCTACGCCAACACTCGTGGGGATGCATGGGCCAACCGTGCGAACGATACCAACAGCTTTGATGGCAGTTTGTATATGCAGGTTGGTGGCAATGAGAATGGAACTTCTGGCGCCGGCCTGTATCAGATAATTCCAGGAGCAGCGGGATTTGCTTATAGTCTTTCTGTCGAAAGTGGTGTTCAGGCTTGGTGGTGGCCTAAAGCCGAAGTGAGACTCTTCTTTTTGGATGCCTCCAGTAATATATTAAGCGAGTCTGTCTCGGATGTAACAGCAAACATTACTGCTTATGACAGAGGATTGACTTGGAGCAATTACACTTTGACAGCAATTTCTCCCCTGGGCACGGCGTATGTAAAGGTTGAATTGGCCTCGGAATCCGGGACGGGAACTGTCTTCTTTGATAATGCAATTCTTACGAATGCGCCTTCTGCAACGAAGCCGCTTCCGAATGGTGCCGAAATTCTGTCCGCTTCAAGCCCTTACGGTGAAGCCATTGTAAAAAGGAATATTCCATACATCGCCCGCTCGATACCGCGACAGAACTTTGATCTTTACCTCCCCAAGAACAAAAGCGAGCAGCCACTTCCGCTCATCTTCTGGATTCATGGCGGTGCGTGGATTATGGGAAGCAAGGATTGGGACAACGTCAAATATCTCGTCCGGCAGGGTTATGCAATCGCCAGCATTGATTACCGTCTTGCTCCAGAAGACAGATTCCCCGCCCAGATTCAAGATTGCAACGCGGCATTGAACTTCATTCTGGCTCATGCCACGAATTATGGGATCAATCCTAAAAGATTCGTGGTGGGCGGCGGTTCTGCCGGTGGACACCTGGCACTGCTTTTGGGCCTGGCGCGCCAGGAACGGGATTTTGGGGCGGATCCCTCGATCAAGCCTTTGGCGATACTCGATTTTTTCGGCCCCACGGATTTGAGTAAAATACTGGATGACCTCAACGCGATCCACTCCGAAAAAGGTTTCGAAGTTATTCAAGATGCTGGAACCAAGTTGCTGGGAGCACCGGTTGAGCAATCCTCTGACAAGGCAAAGATTGCCAGCCCCATCAACTATGTGACAGCAGCCAGTCCGCCAGTGCTGGTTCTTCAGGGAGACAAGGACGACCTTGTGCCCGCAGCCCAAAGCCGTCGTTTGCATGATGCGTTGGATCAGGTGGGAATCAAAAATCAACTCATCATGGTGGACGGTGCCGGCCACGATGGCCCGCTTTTTGAGACGCCGGAAATACAGTCCAAGGTCATTGACTTTCTAAATGGGGTTTTTGCGAAATCCAGCAGCCAGACGCTAAAAGCTCCCAACCCATGAAAGCTTTCCCTTATCAATAAATGTTTATTGCTTTTTGATGAAGGCTACTCTTTCCACCAAGATTTGGCTGGCCCAAATTTCGCGGCTTGAGCCAATTGAGCCGGCGACTACCCTCCAAAGAATGTGAGTTCCGTTTTAATCATCATCATGATAAGCTTCACCAATTGCTCTTAATCAATTTCAACACTAACACGCGTAACTAGCTCGAACCTAAATCTGCCATGCGATTAAAAGCCGTCGTTCCAGTTCTGGCAATTCTGGTTTTGCAAACCTCATGCGCGCCATTAAAAAATGACAGGGTTTGCGAGCCAGCCCCCTTACGGGTGGCCTGTATTGGAGACAGCATCACATTTGGCGCCAACATTCAAAACCGTGCGCACGATAGTTACCCTGCTGATTTGCAACGGATGCTCGGAAAGCGCTACGAGGTTGGCAACTTCGGGGTTTCGGGGGCGAATCTTATCAAAAGAGGAGACAAACCTTACTGGCTGGAGCCGGATTTTGGGGAAGCAACCGCCTTCGCGCCCGACATCGTGATCATTCTGCTTGGAACCAATGATACCAAACCTCAAAATTGGCGACATAAGTCCGATTATCTTGGCGACTTCCGTGCATTGATCAAGCATTTCGCGTCGCTTGCATCAAAACCGAAAATCTGGCTCTGCATTCCTGTGCCGGTTTACAAAAGCAACTGGGGCATCAATCAGAAGGCGTTGGATGAACTGATGCCGATAATCAAGCAGGTTGCCAAAAAGGAAAAGCTGCCAACCATTGACCTTTTCACCACCCTTTCGGATCATCCGGATTTCTTCGCCGATGGCATTCATCCTAACGAAAAGGGAGCTGAATGCATCGCAAACGCTGTCTGCAAAAATATTTATTCTGCGAACTGATTAAAAGGATTTTCGTTCGCCTGCCGTCAATATGTCACGGCGGAACGGTAATAGCGTTGCGAACCGGAGTTTGTTGATGTGCAAGACCATAGTCCGCTGCTGTTGGTTACGGTGTTGGTGCTTCCGGCCAGTGCCAGCCAATAAACCGGCGGTGTGAGGTTTGTCGCCGTTTGAACGCAATACGTTACGCCGACCGTGCCCAGGAAGTTGAGGGTGAAGGTTCCGTTCTTATTGTCGGTCATATTAAGAACCGCATTCGTCTGGCTGGCTGGCGCGAAGACTGTAAACGCCACTGTCGTCGCCGGGGCAAGCGCGGGCAGGCTGTTGGATTCGGTTAGGACTGCGTTGTCAAACCAGATGGACCCTCCGCCAAATCCTGCGAACTCGACTTTCACCTGCGTGGTGCCCGCCGGAGCTGTTGTACTTAATTGATATTGCTGGTAGGGCTTGCCGATATCATATCCGGAAATCCCGGTTGTTACGCTGAGAACATTCGTCGCCAGACCGTTGATGCCAGCATCCAAAAAAAACAGTCTTATCTCACCCGAAGGCCACCACCAATTCTGAACGCCGCTGGCAACCGCAAGATTGCAGATCAATCCCGCAGTTGCGGGGACAATCTGATAGACGCCCCCACCGTCGGTTGTATTGGCAGCACCGAGGGTCATTTGATAGCTGCCATCGTAATTGCCCAGCACGCTGGGGGCGGGCGTGATCACCTCATGGTTGGCGTAGCCTCCGCCATAAGACCACGCCGTCCAGCCGGTTGGCGTGGCGGTCGAATTTGGCAAATTGAAGTTACCATTGGTCAGGAGGCTCCTCGGCGGGTTGGGCGCAACCGATGCCGTCAATTGGTTGTTTGGGCCCGTCGAGTTGATTTGCAGATCGGAGAAACTCATCACTCCGTTGTTGCCCGAGGTGCCGATATTAAAATTTGTTGTACCTGACAGCGGACCGTTACCGGCACTCTGCGCCACGGTCACATTAAGCGTTGTCGATAGCCCATTGGTCGTAGGATTGCCAAACTGGTCCGCCGTCTTTAGCGCCGGCTGCTGGCCAAATGGCACTCCATTGGTGGCCAGGCCGGGTTGTGTGGTCCAGATCAACTGGGTTGCCGGACTTGCCGTATTATTCGAGACCATAATAGACACCGTGGCGATGTTCGCGGAATTAACGTATCCGTCAAAGTCTCGGTATCGAAACGTGTCGGTTCCATTGAAGCCCGCATTCGGAGCATAGGTGAACGAACCATTGGTATTGAGCGTCAGTTGACCGTTCGTAGGATTGGCAACCAAAACAGCTGAAAGACTGATTCCGGACAGGCCGAGATTTATGTCCTGATCGTTGGCCAGAACGCCCAAATTACTACTCACAGTGAGCGTCCCACTATTGGTATAAAAATCCGCAACGGCGATCGGAGCTCCCAAGTATTGTTTGAGAAAAGGGGTGATTCCAAAGGCAGTACTCGTCTTCCATTGAGACCAATCATTGGAGATGGTGCTGATGGAATCGCTTTGAATATTCGGCTTGGGAGGCCAGGTCCCAGTGGGGTCATAGATGCCCCAGGAATTCCCGACGCTGCCGGCGATGGCCTTATACGCCCAATTGTCCCAACTCATGTTGTTCTGATCGTACTGCTGGACAGAATACTGCCAGGCGGATTGGGTGCCGTGGCTGTTGAATTCACCGATGAAACACGGGACGTTCCACGCTTGATGGTTGTTAAAATCATTTACCTGTTTATCGGTTTCAGCTTTCTCACCACTCGAAGACGTGTCGCCCGCATAAGCGTGCATCGAGTAAACGACATTCGTCCAGTTGTATCGGGTGGGAGGTGGCAAAACGTTCCATTCCCAATTCAGTCCCTGACCGCTCCAACATCCCTCGATCACAATAATATGATCCGGGTCAACCGCACGGATGGTCTGGTACAGGTTGGTGTATGCGCTCCAGATGGCGGCCTGGGTCGGCGCGCCAAAGGGCTCGTTGATCAGATCATACCCAGCCACGGCGGGATTGCCATTGAAGTGTGCGGCAACATTCGACCAGATCAGGGATGTCTGGTTCTGGAAGGCTGTGCTCGTCCAATATTGGTTCTGATTCGCTTGCGCCGTACTGTCCGATGTGCTCTGTCCTCCCGGAACACCGTGGAAATCAATAATCGTGTAAATTCCACGTTGCCATGCGTTGGTGACCAGCCAATCCATTTTTTCAAACGCATCGGCGCGCCAAGTGCCGTCCAGCCTCCGGACGTTGCCCCACCAGAATGGCATCCGCACGCAGTTCATACCCAGCGCTTTGATATTATCAAGGTCATTGGTTGTAATCCAAGCATCCTGATAGGTCTTAAGCAAACTTTCCTGAGTAGCGACTCCGAAGCGATTATTCAATGTTTGAACGACGGTGTAATTATCTGCCAGCCCCGAGGAGTCCATGGGACACATCCATCCTTCCATTAACAACCAACTGCCCAAGTTCACACCGCGAAGCGGAACGATATCACCCTGGCCGTAATTGTTCCTGATATTTTGGCCACTGGTTGATAGAAATGGATTCGGCGCGCCGTATGATTGGCTGGAGACGAATAATGCCAGCATCAGCAAGATGGATTTTGAAACGCAAGTCAGCGCACTGATGCGATGGATATTAAACGCTCCAAGAAATAATTTTTTAACCATAAAAATCTTTGCAAAAGTTCGTCCGGTGAATTATTTTAAAATGTGCACCTGCCGAGTCTTCGAGGCAGAAGCTACTACATCCTTTTCAATATGTAAACAGATTTCTATTGAATAGAATTTTATTGTTTGGTGCGCATTATCTTCTAAATTGTAAATTGCATAAATACCTAAATACCAAATTATTATGCTATTTTAGTCATGGCGCTTAATTCCGCTTTAAGTTGCCAAAAACAATCAAAAAAACCAGTTGACATCGGTGATTAAGTGTAATAGTATTTCTACAAATAAGACCTGTCAAAAATATTTGATGCTATTTGTTTCGACAATATCGAATTTGTGTCCAATCCAAAAAAATAAAAAACCATGAAAACCCCAACCCCAAAAACACAAGTGTTCCAACAGTCAATCGGATCCGCTATCAAGGCCCAATGTTCAGCCTCATTGGCAATCCTAAGCCGGTTTGCCGTTTTGCTTGCGGCAGTCATTTTGACGGTGTGTTCCGCTCACGCCTCGGGCAACCTGCTTGCCAATGGCAGCTTTAATAGCGGGTCAGCCAGTTGGACCACTTATACCTCCGGCTCATCACCCTATGCCTCATTCCAAATACCCCAACCGCTCGAGGGGACCTCGACCAATCCACCGACTTGGCCCCATGGCCAAGGTAATAGCTGGCCGGCAGGAGCAGGTACAAACTTTGCCGCGAACCCGATCACCCCGCTGTACGATGGGACGTTGCAGTTGACCTGTGGTGCGTCCGGAGGGGCCGGAGTCGCTATGGCGTATCAGACTGTCGCCGGCTCTCCCGGTGTTACATACACCCTTGCGTGTCAGGCCGGGGCCCAGAATTGGTGGTGGCCTTCGGGTGAAATCAGGCTTTGGTTTCTGGATAACACTATGGCCGTAATAGGATCGAATGTCGTGGAAACTTGCCTTAGTATTACTGCCTACGACCAAGGTGTCCCCTATCAGAACTTCACCAATGTGGCGACCTCGCCCGCCGGCACGAAGTATGTCAAGGTTGAGCTCGGCAATCCTACCGGCACCGGCTCCGCCTGGTTTGATAACGCCGTCTTGACCGCGACCAACAATCCCCCGGTGATCGCAAATCTCTACCCAGATGGCAGCGTGCTGCTGCAGAACACCAATAAACTGGCGTTCAACGCCACTTCAGCGTCTCCAATAAACGGCAGTCGTATTGCTGTGACTCTGAACGGCGTGGATGTCACGAGCAACTTGGTGATCACCGGCTCAGGCACAACGAACGTCAGCGTCAGCTACACCGGCTTGCAACCGAATACGATTTACACCGCGGTCATCAGCGTGACCGACACTGCGACTCTCAGCATGCTCAAGAATTTTACTTTTGACACGTATGCTGCGAGCTTTGTGTGGGAAGCCGAAGATTATGACTTCACCAATGGGCAATATTTTGACGCCCCGGTTCTTTCCTCTACTCCTCAACCGGGCAGCTATTTTGGTGTAACCGGCGTGTCGAATGTTGACTACAGCAGCTCCACAACTGGTCTTAATGATTTCCGCACCAATGATACCACAGGGATCGGTCCGGCGGGTGACACTCTGCGGCAGGCCTACGTCACGGCTCAACTCACCGATCCAGCAGTGAAAGACTATGATGTCGGTTATATCGCGGACGGCAACTGGTTCAATTATACCAGAGACTACCCTGCTGGGACCTATAACATTTATGGCCGTTTGGCTGGTGGGCAAGGCGCCACCACGGTCAGCTTGGATGATGTGACTGGGGGGATTACAAATAACCTGGGTGTATTTTCCTTTAATGGCAGTGATTGGGGCGCTTGGAGGTATATTCCTTTAGTGGATACGTACGGAAACTTGCTGACGTTCACCTTCAACGCGAAACGCACTCTGCGGGCAACCCTCACGAGCGGTGGAGTCAACATGAACTTTTTCATGTTGGTTTCCGCCGTGCCTGGCCTGCCTTTGCTCAGCAATATTAGCCTGGCGAACGGCACCGTGTTCGCCACCAACACCGCGCTCAGCTTTACTGCCGCCTCCTCGGCGGGGCTGAACGCAAGCGGCATTCAGGTCTTGCTGAACGGGATCGACGTCTCCTCCAATCTGGTCATCTCCGGTTCAACCACCAACAAAAATGTGAGTTATCCCCTTCAACCCAATGTGATCTACACCGCAGTCATTAATGTTACCAACACGGCTGGGGTCGGTGTCAGTCGTACTGTAAACTTCGACACCTTTAGCCAGAATAATTTCATGATTGAAGCGGAAGACTTTGACTTCAATGGCGGGCAGTTTATTGACAACCCAATTCCGACCGGG
>OBLW0100003476.1_pt1 | contig 12260 bp, 9 predicted proteins | sample 1520161 | NCBI WGS metagenome assembly OBLW01 (sample SAMEA3539309, study PRJEB22396) | soil metagenome | biome: tundra; feature: field; material: soil | place: USA | collected 2010-05 | depth 0.15 m
GGCGTCGCCATCCTGGCCGCGATCGTGGCGCTGGTCATGACCGTCCGCAGTGGCCGTGCCCGAGGCTTGCTCGCGGCGGCCAGCGTCCTGGCCGTGGCGATAATCTTCTTCGCAGGAGCCGCGCAGCTGGAGCCCGTCCCGGCCGCCGGGCTCAACCACCTGGCCGCCGAGATGGCCGACCCGGCCTCGGTGCAGCACTGCAGCACCGCCAGCGGTGTCCGGTACTGCCTCTACCCCGGCTTCGGCCGCGAGCTGTCCTCGATCGAGGCGCCGGTCAACGGGGTGCTTGCGCTCCTGCCCGGCCGACCCGGTGGGCCCGGCCAGCCGCTGACGGTCCGGCAGGTCCTGTCGGTGGACTTCACCGACCCGGGCCTCACCAATGGTCATCCGCAGCAGGTGTCCCAGTGGAACGCGCAGACACAGGACGCGCCGGGCAATGTCGCCGCGGCATCGGCGATCTACACGACCGTCGGGGCATGGCCGGTGACGGGCGGGTCGCTGACCGATGCGGACTTCAACGTGGCCTTGGCCACCGCCGAATGGGCGGTAGGCTTCACCCCCGCCAGCGGGATCAATCCCAACATGCCCTACGTGGCAGGGGCCCAGGCGCGGGAAGCAATCGCGATCTGGCTGGCCATCCTTGCCACCCACCCCCCGGCCGGCGAACTCCAGCAGGGCGTGCAGTGGCCGTGGGTCGGTCCGCAGCGTGGCGGAGTCAAGTTCATCTGGGTCTGGACCTATCCCGGCCAGGCGGCTGGCGGGGTCACGGCGCCCGGGACGCTGCGGCCACTGCCCGCCGCCGTGTACCTGATGGCCAAGGCCATGACCGGTCTGCCCGAACAGAAGGTTAGCCAGGTCCTCAAGGACCGATGGGCCACCTGGCTGAACGGGCGGACCACCGACGCCCAGCTCGCCGCGGCACTCGGCATCCAGGTGCCGAGCGTCCCGCCTAACCCCAAGCCCTGATCACGGAGGCACCGGTGACGACATCACGGCCCCCAGACATCGAACACGCCCACGGCGCGCCGGGCGCTCCCGGCCAGCCAGCCCGCCGCACCCGGCGGCCCCGCCTGTCCTGGCTCCGCGCGCTGCCGATCCTCGCCCGGTACATCACCCGGACGATGCCCTGGGTCACGCTGATCACCGGCTGCCTGGCCGACCTTGCCATCTTCAGCATCTTGGTCTACGTCGTGGCCCGCGACCATGCCGCATTCTGGCTCGACCAGGGTACCGTCCGCCTGTCCCTGCTGCCCGCCGCCGCGGCGCTGGCCTTCGTCCCCTACGTCCCGTTCCGGCCGCTGACCCGGACCACCCCCGTCCCCGCCTGGGTGACCCCGGCCGGTCACCTCCTGCTCGCTGCCCCCTTCCTGGCCCTGACCTTCTGGGCGCAACTGCGCATCATGGCCCAGGTCATCCCCCTGCACGCACAGCAGGACCCGCATGAACCGTTCTACGCGCTGATAGCCCAGCTCATCGGATGGTCCGCGATCATCGTGGCCGTCGCCGCCTGCACCGCCCGCTCCCGCTTCGCCGACCTCGGCGGCGCCATCGCCGCCCCCATCAGCTTCGCGGTCATCGCGCTCGCCTGGTACACCCCCCTATGCGCGAAATTTCTGGTCAAGCCGCCCGCCATCCCGCACAGCGTGGCCATCGGCTGGTACACCATCACAGCAGCCGCACTGATCTTGGCCTGCGCCGCGATGCGGGACCACTGGCACCGCTACACGCGCGGCCTTCACCGCCCCCCCAAGCTCCACTCGTTAGTGCGTTCTACCCATACCAGCATCAGCCGATCATAGTTTCGCTCATCCGATCCTGTGCCAGGCAGCGCGCAGATCCGACAGCAATGCAGCGCCCGACAGCATCCGAGACGACATGCCGACGCCGCTCATACCGGCGGATATCGCGTGCCGCACGCTCGCTGAGCTGTCACCTTCGGTGACGAAATGCCAGTGCCCGGTCTGACAAGTCAGATGCACGGCGGGTCAGTCCTGGCTACTCCAGCCTGGGCACTCATTTGCGCCCATCAGCGCTACGACGACGTCATCAGCGACTTCCCCATCTGACTAGCACGATCACGCTCGCTTGGGGCTGGTTACACATTTCTGTTGCTCAACCCAACCAGGCGGCCTTCAGCCCGCTATCGCCACTGGCCGTTCCGTTGTTGGTCGAGCCCCGCTGCCCCGCCCCGCAGGCTCGGCGTCACCCTGCGCGCTACCGGCGCCGGCCGGTGCCGCGGCGGCGAGGCGTTGGCCTTCGCGCCTGGCCCGGCGACCGTAGAAGATCAGCGGCCGATCCGACCATAGCGAGCCCAGGCACGAGCTCTAGGACTGGTCCTCTGCGCGGTAGCGGCTGAGGATCGCGCGGGCTGTGGTCAGCAACCTCGCCTTCACCGGCGCGGGCGTCAGGACCTCAACCTGGTCGCCGAAGCCGGCCAGCCGGTACGCGGCGGCTAGCCCGAGTTTCCGGGATAAGTTGATCTTGATCGTGTTTCCGCTGGTGAGGACTGGTGCTGGGCGGCTGGGTGCCTATGACCTAACTGCGCGGCGCCCAGCGATCCAGGCTGAACATCTCAGATAGTGCCTGCTGGTCGTCGGTGAGCTCGGTGGTCATCCGGCGGGCTTTGGGTCGCCCGCCCGGCGTGTTCTTCAAGACGGCGTACCGTGCATTCCTGCCTGCCCTGCTCAGCGCGGCCAGGCTGGGAAGCCAGGCTGGGGAAAGACAGCCTGCTGGAAGGCAACGCGAAGGTGCAGGGTAGCGAGCAGGTCGCCAACGTGGCGGGCCCCGGTGCCGCCGGACTGATCGCGCAGGCAGCCGGCGCGGTCCTCGGCGTGCTCACCGATGCCGCCAGCTTCGCGGTCTCCGCGCTCTGCCTGACTCGGATCCCCATCCAGGAGCCGAGGCAGGTGCCGAAGCAGGAGCCGAAGTCAACGGCACGGAAGCGGAACCTGCGCGCCGATATCGCCGAAGGCCTGGCTGTAGTCATCCGCGACCCGCTGCTCAGGGTGACCACGCTCAACGGGTGCCTGTCGAACTTCCTGCTCGTCGGCTACCAGTCGGTGCTCATCGTCTTCCTGGTCAAAGTAGTCGGACTGAGCGCCGGCGGGGCGGGCCTCCTGCTGACCCTGACCAGCCTCGGCGGCGTGGCGGGCGCGATGCTGGCGCGTACCGCCGCGCGCCACTTCGGGACCGCGCGAGCGACGCTGTACTGCAAGGTCTGCCTTGCCCCGTCCGGACTGCTGATCCCGCTCGCCGACCGCGGGCCGGGGCTGGCGCTGTTCGTGCTTGGCAGCATCGCGGTCATCGGTGGCATCATCGCGGGCAACATCATCTGGTCGGGGTTCGTCCAGTCCTATTACCCAGCCCGGCTGCTCGGGCGTGTTTCGACGAGCACCCGGGTCTTCAACTACGGAGCGATCCCGGCTGGCGCCGTCGTCGCCGGCCTGCTAGCCAGCCATTTCGGTGTCCGGCCGACGCTGTGGATCATGCTCGGCGGCCTGGTACTCAGCTCCGGCATCCTCCTGCTCAGCCCGCTCCCCCGCATGCGTGACCTGCCCTCGCACCCCTGAACGCGGTCGGGTGACCTGCCCTGCAGGCCTGAAATCTCGCGGCCGGCCCAAGCGGCCTAACACGGTGGGCTGTACCGGGACCACCGCCCGTTCTGAAAAAAAATGAATTAGGCGGTAACTCCGGCACAGCCCTCAGCCAGATCAGGGCCCTCACGCCGCCTGGTGCTTACTCCGATCCGGCAAGCGCGGGCAAGGCGTTCGCCTTGATCACGTCCGAGTAGAAGTGGGCGCTTGACTTCGGTATCCGCCGCTGGGTGCCGAAGTCGACGAACACGATCCCGAACCGCTTCTGGTAACCCCAGCCCCATTCAAAGTTGTCAAGCAGCGACCAGACATAGTACCCGGCCAGGTTCACCCCGTCCTTGATGGCACGTGCGCAGGCGTCCAGGTGCTGGTGCAGGTAGCTGATCCGCTCGACGTCGTTGACGCTGCCGTCTGGGTCTACGTAGTCCTCCGCTGCGCAGCCGTTCTCTGTGACGTACAGCGGCAGGCCCGGTGCGTCCTGCGACAGCCGCAGCAGGAGCTCGTACAGGCCTTCGGGATCGATGAGCCAGCCCATCGGGGTCCGCTCGAGCGTTTCTGGCGAGTAGCCGACCACGCCGGGTACCCCGCCGCGGATCCGGTGCTCGTTGCGCCGCAGGTCGTCCGGGTCACCGGAGCGCAAGATGATCGGGGCGTAGTAGTTGATGCCCAGGAAATCCAGCGGCTGGTTGATCGTGGCCAGGTCGCCGTCCTTGATCAGCGCCTGCGGCGGGGCGATCTTGGCAGAGGCGTCCGCCGGATAGCTGCCCTGCAGCAGCGGCTGCAGGTACAGGCCGTTCAGGTTGGCATCCACGATCCGGCGGGCCTGCTCTACCTCCTTGCTACCCTGTTCGTCAGCACCATGCCCGTCAACGGCGGCGATGACGCGCACCGGGTGCATGTCGAGCGTGATGCCGACATCCGTCGCGCCGCCGGCGCGCAGCACCTGGGCGGCCAGGCCGTGGCCGAGCAGCAGGTGGTGGTTGGTGGCGGCGGCGGCCGGGTAGTCCGTGAGGCCGGGCGCGTGGTGCCCGATGCGGTAGCCGTTCTCGGCCACGACCTGCGGCTCGTTCAGCGTGATCCAGCGGGCGACCCGGTCACCGAGCGCCTCGATGACGATCGCGGCGTAGTCGGCGAACCGCAGCGCGGTATCCCGGTTCGCCCAGCCGCCGGCATCCTGCAGTTCCTGCGGCAGGTCCCAGTGGAATAGCGTGGCCGCGGGCGCGATGTCGTGCGCGGCAAGCTCATCGAGCAGCGCCCGGTAGTAATCCAGGCCCTTCTGATTGCCCGCACCGCTGCCGCCAGGCTGTATCCGCGGCCAGGAGATCGAGAACCGGTACGCGTTCAGCCCCAGCGACTTCATCAACGCGACATCCTCGGGGTACCGATGGTAGGCGTCGCAGGCTATGTCGCCGGTGTCGCCGCGCCGGACTTTGCCCGGCGTATGACTGAAGGTGTCCCACACCGACTGGCCCCTGCCATCGGCGTGCGCAGCGCCCTCAATCTGGTAGGCGGCCGTGGCCGCGCCCCAGACAAACCCGGGCGGGAAGCTCAGGCTCGCACCACTGTGTTGGGCACTGGGCACACCGTTGGATGCCGTTGAGGTCATCGACCCCTCCTTTAGCGGATTGTTACAACTACGTTGCGGGAGGCCTTGACCGACCTGAACCCGACAGTTAGTGTAAGCGCTTAGATTCCTGGATGTAAACGCTTACATGTCGTTAATGTATCTAAAGGGAGAACTCGGACCGGTGGCAACGCTCTATGACGTCGCACGCCTTTCTGGCGTCTCGACCGCGACCGTCTCCCGCGTGCTGCATGGTCAGGACCGGGTCAGGGAGACCACTCGCACCAAGGTGCAGAAGGCGATCGAGGAACTCGGCTACGTCCCAGACGGTGCGGCGCAGAGCCTGTCCCGTCGCCGCAAGGACGTGATCGGGCTGATCTGCATCGAGCGCCCCACGCACCAGCAGGACGTCGAGAACACGAACCTCACCTACACCGACGAGCTGCTGCGCGGCGTGGAGGGGCGGATCCGCGCGCTGGACTGGCAGCTGCTGATCACGTTCTGGAACGGGGTCACCGACCCGGATTTCGCCCGGATGTCCGCGATGTCGGGCAAGGTCGACGGGGTGCTGATCAGCGAGGGCAGCATGCCGGCCCGGCTGGTGGAGCGCCTGCTGTCCCGGGTTCCGGTGGCGGTCATCGCCGGCGCGCCCGCCGAGCGCGCAGTCGACGTGGTGACCGCCGACAACTACTCCGGCTCAGCCGCGATCGTCACCCACCTGGTCGAGGTGCATGGCAGGCAGCGGATCTTCCACCTGGACGGCCCGCCGAGCGCGCCGGACGCGGTCCAGCGTCGGCGCGGCCTGGAGGACGTGCTGTGCTCGCATCCGCAGGCGCGGCTGATCGGCAGCACGCACGGCTCGTTCAGCGTGGAGAGCGGCCTGGAGGCCGGCGAGCGGCTCCTCGCGCAGACGCGGCATGACCCGCCGGACGCGATCGTCGCCGCCAATGACCAGATGGCGATCGGGCTGATGCGAGCCCTCGCCCGGGCCGGCATCCGGGTGCCGGAGGACGTGTCGGTCGTCGGCTTCGACGACATCTTCCCCGACAACCTGTGCGAACCGCCGCTGACCACGGTGCACCAGCCGATGCGGTTGCTGGGCACCCGTGCCTGCGATCTGCTGATGGAGCGGATCGCGAATCCCGAGCTGCCCCCGACCGTCCAGCTGCTGTCGACCGAGCTCGTGCTCCGGCAGAGCTGCGGCTGCCCGCCCGGCCCCGTCACCCGGGAGCCCGTGCGGCCAGTTTCCCCTTCTCCGTCCCCTACCGGCAGACCAGGAGTAGCCCGTGGCATTTATCCTTCGCCGCCTGGCCTTTTACGCAATCGCCGCGTGGGTGGCGCTCACGCTGAACTTCTTCATCCCCCGGCTGATGCCAGGGAACGCCGTCGAGGCAATCCTCGGCAGGTTCCCCAACCTGCAGCCATCGGCCTACAAGGCCATATCGGCGATGCTCGGCGTCGGGAAGAATAAAGGGTCGGAGCTGAGCCAGTACTTCACGTATCTCGACAACGTGGCCCACTTCAACTTCGGCACCGACGTCGCGCAGTATCCCGCCAGCGTCTCATCGCTGCTCGACTCGGAGATCCCGTGGACGCTCATCCTGGTCGGCACCGCCACCGTCATCGCCTTCTTCGTCGGCACCGCACTGGGCATCATGGCGGGCTGGCGGCACGGCGGCTGGCTGGACCGGCTGCTGCCCGCGCTGACGTTCCTGCAGGCGATCCCCTATTTCTTCCTCGCGCTGCTGCTGGTCTACATCTTCGCTTACAAGTACTTCCACATCTTCCCGTCCGGCACCGGCTACAACGGCAGCACCGGCATCGTCCCCGGCTGGCACTGGGACTTCATCACCAACGCGGTCCAGCACGCGCTGCTGCCTGCCCTCACCATCGTGATCACGTCGGTGGCGGGCTGGATGCTGCAGATGCGCAACGTGATGATCACCACACTCGGCGAGGACTACGTGATCGCGGCGCAGGCCAAGGGCCTGCACAGCCGCCGGGTGATCTTCACCTACGCGGCGAGGAACGCGCTGCTGCCGCAGCTGCAAGGGTTCGGCCTGGCACTGGGCTTCGTGGTATCCGGCGCGATCGTGATGGAGATCGTGTTCAGCTACCCGGGCGTCGGCCTGGGGCTGCTGAGCGCTGTCAGCTCCAACGATTACCCGATGATGCAGGCGATCTTCCTGGTGATCACGTTCTCGGTGCTGTTCGCCAACCTCATCGTGGACGTCCTCGTCGTCCTCGCAGATCCCCGCGCCCGAGCGATAGGAGCCGAGCGATGACTGCTCTCCTCACTCCCCCGGTCATCACCGTCACGACGACCGCCGCCCCCGGCTGGTGGCGCCGGATGCCGCTGAAGGCAAGGGCCGGTGCCGCCCTGCTCGGCCTGTTCGTCCTCACCGCGATCATCGGCCCGCTGGTGGCGCCCTACGATCCCGGGTACCAGAATCCGAGCATCGCCGTGGCGATGAAGGGGCCGAGCGCGGCGCACCTGCTCGGCACCACGTCGACCGGCCAGGACGTGCTATCCCAGCTGCTCACGGGCATCCGGCTCACCCTCGAGCTGGGGCTCCTTGTCGGCGTGATAGCAATGGTGCTGGCCGTCCTCATCGGCGTGACCTCGGCGTACCTCGGCGGCATCTGGGATGAGCTGCTGCAGCTGCTGACCAACGTGTTCCTGGTGATCCCGGCACTGCCGCTGCTCGTCATCCTGCTCGGCTACCTGCCGAATAAGGGCCAGACCCCGACGATCCTCGTGCTCAGCGCGCTCGGCTGGGCCTTTGGAGCGCGCGTGATCCGCGCCCAGACCCTGGCGATCCGCCACCGTGACTTCATCGCCGCCGCGCGGGAGACCGGGGAGAGCACCTGGCGGATACTCACCTTCGAGCTCGTGCCCAACGAGGTCAGCCTGATCGCGGCCAGCTTCGTGAACACGGTGCTGTACGCGATCGGCGCCTCGGTCGCGCTGGCCTTCCTCGGGCTGACCGACGTCACCAGCTGGAGCCTGGGCACCATTCTCTACTGGGCACAGAGCCAGGACGCACTGCAGCTCGGCGCCTGGTGGTGGTTCGTGCCGCCAGGCCTGGCGGTAGCACTGATGGGTACCGCGCTGGTGCTGGTGAACACCGGCATCGACGAGATCGGCAACCCGCGGCTACGCGACGCCAGCAGTGCCAGCCGGATCGCCGGGCACCGGGTCCAGCCCACCGACCCCACGCCGGTGCTGGCACTGGTCGGCGCGGAGCGCAGCCGGCTCGGCTCGTTCCTGCACTCGTTCTCGCGCAGCTCCCTCCTGGTGGACAAATGACCGGGGAACCCGTGCTGGAGATCAGCGACCTGTCGGTGGTGTACCGCACCCCGACCGGGGACGTGCGCGCCGTCGACCAGGTCAACCTCACCCTGCACCGCGGCGAGGTCATCGGCCTGGCCGGGGAGAGCGGCTCCGGCAAGTCCACTCTCGTCTACGGGGCCAACCGGCTGCTCCGGCCGCCGGCGCTGATCACCGGCGGCAGCGTCCGCTACAGCGGACGGCGGCTGACCGCGGAGGCCGGGTCCGCCGAGCTGCTACGGCTGCGCGCGCACGAGCTGCGCCGGCTGCGCTGGCGGGAGATCGCCATCGTGTTCCAGAGTGCGATGAACGCGCTCAACCCGGTGCTCAACGTCGCCGACCAGCTGACCGACGCGATGTACGCGCACCTGGAGCTGAGCAAGGCGGAGGCCAGGGAGAAGGCGGCGACGCTGCTGGACCTGGTCGGCATCCCGCGCAGCCGGCTGCGCGCCTACCCGCACGAGCTGTCCGGCGGCATGCGGCAGCGGGTCATGATCGCGATGGCGCTGGCCACCGATCCCGAGGTCGTGATCATGGATGAGCCGACGACCGCGCTCGACGTGGTGGTGCAGCGCGACATCCTGACCCAGATCGTCGAGCTGAAAGAGCAGCTCGGCTTCGCCGTCCTATTCATCACGCACGACCTGTCCCTGCTGCTGGAGCTGGCGGACCGGATCGCGGTGATGTACGCGGGCCAGCTGCTGGAGAGCGGCACGGCCGCCGAGATCCTGCGGGAGCCCGCCCATCCCTACACCAAGGGCCTGCTGAACTCGTTCCCGTCGCTGCGCGGTCCCCGCCGGGAGCTAGCGGGCATCCCCGGCTCGCCCCCCGACCTGCGCAACCTGCCGCCCGGCTGCCCGTTCGTGCCTCGCTGCTCGTACGCGAGAGACGCGTGCAAGGAGATTGACATGAGCCTGAAACCAGTCACCTCATCCGCCGATCCCTCGCACGTCACGGCCTGCCCGTTCGTGCATCCGGAGGTGCTCGCGTGACCGTCACATCCGTCGCCGCCGCGCAAGGCGAGCTCGCCGTGGAGGCGGTCTCGATGAGCAAGGACTTCCGGCTCGGCCGGGGCAACACCCTGCACGCGGTCCGCGACGTCTCGTTCAACCTGTACTATGGCGCGGTCGTCGCACTGGTCGGCGAGAGCGGGTCGGGCAAGTCCACCGCCGCCCGGCTGCTGGCCGGCCAGGAGCGGCTCACCAGCGGCACCATCAAGCTGGACGGGTCGCCGATCTCGATCTCCAGCCGGCCCGCGTTCCGCCAGTACAAGAGCCAGGTCCAGTACGTCTTCCAGGACCCGTACTCCTCGCTGAACCCGGTGCACACCGTGCGCTATACGCTGGAGCGCCCGATCCGGCTGCACCAGCACGGCACCGACGTGAACGCGGCGGCCGATGCGCTGATGGAACAGGTGCGGCTCACCCCGGCCAGGCAGTTCCTCGCCAAGTACCCGCATGAGCTGTCCGGCGGCCAGCGGCAGCGGGTCGCGTTCGCCCGCGCGCTCGCCGCCAAGCCGAGCGTACTGCTCGCCGACGAGCCGGTATCCATGCTGGACGTATCCATCCGGCTGGAGATGCTGGCCCTGCTCAACGACCTGCGCACCCGGCTGCGGCTTGCGCTGCTCTACATCACCCACGACATCGCCTCGGCGCGCTACTTCGCTGACGAGATCCTGGTCATGTACGCGGGCCAGATCGTCGAGCGCGGGCCCGCAGAGGAGATCACCCAGCAGCCGAAGCACCCGTACACCCAGCTGCTGGTGAGCTCCGCGCCCGACCCCGACCACCTGGGCAGCACCCTGCGAACCGGCGGCAGCGGTGCCGGCGCGCAGCGCGCCCAGCGGGTGAAGGCCGCGGAGGGTTTCGCCACCCAGGGCTGCCCGTTCAGCCCGAGGTGCCCGCTCGCCGATGAGCGCTGCCGCCAGGAGAACCCTGCCTTGCTGCCGCTATCCGACACCAGGGCGGCCGCGTGCTGGCACCTGGACGAGGCCGGAGAGGGGATACGAGCTAATTCCTAACGTTTACACACCCCGAGGAGAAAGAAGCCGAAATGAGTAGATTTACCGGTTACAGACGGTTCGTGGCGGTAGCCGCCGCGGGCCTGCTGGCTGTCGGCGTCGCGGCTTGCTCGTCAAGCTCGTCCCCGCCGGCTGCATCGTCATCAAAGCCAGCAACGGGCGCCATGGGCCCGACCCTGGTGATGGAGGCCTCGCCGGAGACGACCATCACCCAGAACTTCAACCCATACGACACCCCCGCGGCCTTGAACGGGATGGGCCCTGAGGGGCTCATCTACGAGCCGCTCATCGAGTTCGACATCGCCGCGCCGCCTACGTACTACCCGTGGCTGGCCACGTCATTCACCTGGTCCGACGGCGGCAAGGCCATCACCTTCGCGGTCCGCCAGGGCGTGAAGTGGAACAACGGCACGCCACTTACCCCCGCGGACGTCGCGTTCACCTTCAACCTGCTGAAGGCGCACGCGGCGCTGAACCTTAACGGCGTGGACCCTACCAGCGTGACCACCTCCGGTAACAACGTCACGCTCACGTTCGCGGCCGCGCAGTACGCCAACCTCCTGAACATCGCGAGCACCGCGATCCTGCCGGAGGCCGTCTGGAGCAAGGCCGGCGACCCGGCCACCTACGCCGATCCCAACCCGGTCGGCACCGGCCCGTTCGAGCTGGACACCTACACCCCGCAGGGCGTCACGCTGAAGGTGAACCCGTACTACTGGCAGTCCAAGTTGATCCACGTGCCGAAGGTCTACTTCCCGGTGTACACGTCCAACACGGCCGCGTTCACCGCGCTGTTCTCCAACCAGATCGACTGGGCCGGGAACTTCATCCCGGGCCTGCAGCAGCAATTCGTCGACACCTCGCCGTCTACCCACCACTACTGGGAAGCGGCTGGCTCCAGCAACGCACTGTGGCCGAACCTGAACACCTGGCCCACCAACCAGCTGCCGGTACGGCAGGCGATCAGCGACGCGATCAACCGCACGCTCGTCGCGTCCGAGGGCGAGGCAGGCCTGGAGAACCCGGTGCTGAACTCCACCGGCCTCACGCTGCCGACCTTCGCCGCGTGGAGCGCACCGGTCGCCAGCATGACCAACTCTGCCGCCGCCGACCCATCCGCGGCCGAGGCCGTCCTGGAGAAGGCCGGCTACACCAAGGGCAGCAACGGCTACTTCCAGAAGGGCGGGAAGACCGTCGCGCTCACCATTGTCGACCCGGCCGCTTACACCGACTACATCGCGGACGACTCGCTGGTCGTCTCGGAGCTGAAGGCGGCAGGCATCGACGCGACCCTCAGCGGCATAGCCGTGACCACGTGGCTCAGTGACGTCGCCGACGGCAACTTCCAGCTCACCCTGCACTGGGGTTCCAATGGCATTACTCCTTACAACGGGTACGCCTACTGGCTGAACAGCGCGGACGTCTCCAGCACGGGCGCGACCGCCGACTTCGAGCGGCTGAAGAACCCGGCGATAGACGCCGACCTGGCCACCCTGGCCAGCGCCGCGACGACCGCAGAGCAGACCACGGACCTGGTCCCGCTAGAGCAGTACGTCGCCGCGAACCTGCCGGTCATCCCGACCACCACCGCATCGGACTGGTTCGAGTACAACTCGAAGCACTACGTCGGGTGGCCCACCCAGGCTGACCCCTACGACGCCGGCCAGCCGGCCGGCGCCAACGTTGCCGGCAGCACAGGCACCAACCTGGTGGTCATCCTCCACCTGACGCCGACGGGATCCTGACCCCGTT
>OBLW0100003478.1_pt1 | contig 12258 bp, 6 predicted proteins | sample 1520161 | NCBI WGS metagenome assembly OBLW01 (sample SAMEA3539309, study PRJEB22396) | soil metagenome | biome: tundra; feature: field; material: soil | place: USA | collected 2010-05 | depth 0.15 m
GCGCGCAAGATGCGCGTGAACTCGCCGGGTTCCGGTGCGGCGGGTGGGGGCGGTGTCGTGGCAGCGGGTGTGGCGGCAGGTGGTTCCGGCAGTGGAGGTGCCGCGGTGCGCAAGATGCGCGTGAACTCGCCGGGTTCGGGTGCGGCGGATGCGGGCGGCGAGGGTGCCGCCGCGGAGCGCAACATGCGCGTGAACTCCCCTGGCTCCCGTTCCGCGGGTGCGGGTGCTTGCGTCGAGGCGGGCGCTGCCGGCGCCAATTGGTCCAGTGTGGGCACGGCCATTTGGCCGGTCGGCATATCATCCTGGGTCGGCGGGCGCCGGACTTGCTCCGGTTCCGGAGGTGGAGCGGCGCTCTTTGGCGGTGCTTCGATTACGGCCGGGATTCTCCAGACTCCCCTATGCGCGGAGCTCTTGCCCGGGGTGGGCAACGGGGCTTCGGCCTTGGCCGCAGCTACCAGCCACTCCCGCAACTTCACGGTCCCCGGCAGTACTTCGGTGACCACGTAGGGAATGCCTTCGTGATCGCCTTTGTCAAGCACGCGCCGCTGTTCCGCGGCGGGAAGCTTGTCGATGGCTGCCAGCAGTTCCAGGTTCTCCGGGGTGTAACCGGCCGCGAGCAGATGTACGAGCACATCGCGGCCCGACGAGATTTCTCTGCCCGGCAGCGCGATCTCGCGGTCGCCGCCGCGCAGGGCCAGCAGTTCGTATTGGTCGTGGAAAATCATGTCTGTTCCTTTACCCAGCGGCGAGTCGTTGGCGCCAACTCACTATATGATGTCACCCGCATCCGGACAGTTCAATACCGCCAGTCGCGATTCTCACTTATGGTACAGTATTTGGGGCTAGCCGCCCGCTTATGAAGTTTCTTTCCAGAGTGGTCTGGTCGGAGGGCATGTACCTGGGGCCTCAACACTTTCAGTCCCAGAGCCGCTACTTCGAAGACTCAATCCAATTTGCGATCTCCTCACTCTGGTGTCAGCCTTACGGACTGCTGGGATGCGGCCTCGACGAGGAAGCGCTCAGAAACGGAACGCTCGCCGTGGTGCACGCGCGCGGCGTCTTTCCGGACGGCATGCCGTTCCTTATGCCCGAATGCGACACTGTCCCGCCGCCGCGGCACATCGCCGACTTGTTTCCTCCAACTCGGGACCGCCTTACGGTCGCGCTCGCGGTGCCCGAGCGCAGGCCGCAAGGCTTGAGCACGGCGCTCGCGGGCGGCGCGGATCATGCCAGATTTCTGGCCGAGACCCGCATCCTCCGCGATGAAACCACCGGCGGGGACGAACGTCCCGTCCAGATTGGGCGCAAGAACATCCGCTTGCTGCTGGATCTCGAACCGGCGGACGGGCTGGTCACGCTGCCAGTGGCCCGGGTGATGCGCGATGGCGCCGGACACATCGTCTTCGATCCCGACTTTATCCCGCCATGCCTGCAGATTAGCGCCAGCGAACGGCTGATGCTGCTGCTGGGCCGGCTGGTCGGGATTTTGGAGGAGAAGAGTTCTTCGATCGGCGGAGCGCCGACATCCCAGGGCGATTTCTCGCCGCGCGACATCGCCAATTTCTGGCTCCTGCATGCCGTCAATTCGGCCCTGGCGCCGCTGCGCCATCTCTGGATTTCCAAACGCGGCCATCCCGAGGAGCTTTTCGTGGAGTGCTCGCGCCTGGCCGGCGCTTTGTGCACGTTCAAGCTCGATTCGCATCCGCGCACGCTGCCGCTCTACGATCACGAGCGCCTCAGCGAATGTTTCGAAGCCCTCGACAGCCACATCCGCGCGCACCTGGAAACCATGGTGCCCACCAACTGTGTCTCCATTCCGCTGGAAAAAATGAGCGACTGTTTCTATGAAGGCGACGTCACCGACACCCGTTGCCTGGGGCGCGCCCGCTGGTTCCTGGGTATCCGCGCCAACATCGGCGAAGCCGAAGTCATCAACCGGACCACTCAATTGGCGAAGGTCTGCTCGGCAAAGTTCGTCGGCGAACTGGTGAAGCGGGCCGTCGCCGGACTGACGCTGACTCATCAGCCGGTGCCCCCATCCGCCATACCCGTCAAGCTCGAAATGCAATACTTCAGCATCAATCGTTTTGGTCCTTTTTGGGACCACATTGTGCAGACCCGGCGTGTGGGGATCTATATCCCCGGTGACTTGCCGGATCCGGACGTGGAGTTGTTGGTCATTTTGGAAACCTAAGGACTGCCCCTATGACACAAGTGCCTGCCGCGCAACCGGCGCCTTCCCGGCCGGAGAACCTGGCCCTGATCTTTCAGGAACTGTTTACCGCGATCGAGCGGCTGCGCTCCAATCGCCAGGCGGTCTCGGATGCCGAGTCTTTCCGGCATCACATCCGTGAAGCGGTCAAGACCGCCGCGCAGGAGGCCCACAACCGGGCCGGTTATTCGACCGAAGATATTCGCAAGGCGACCCTGGCGGTGGTCGGCTTCCTGGATGAGACCATTCTGAACTTACAGAGCCCGCTATTCGCCACCTGGCCCCGCCAGCCATTGCAGGAAGAATTGTTCGGTACGCACATGGCGGGCGAGGTCTTCTTTCAGGACTTACAGGAGCTGCTGGGACGCAACGATTCCGAGGAACTGGCGGACGTGCTGGAAGTACATTATCTGTGTCTGTTGCTGGGGTACGGCGGCCGTTACAGTATCGGCAACCGGGGAGAATTGGAGTCCATCATAGGCGCGACGGCGCGGAAGATCCAACGCATCCGGGGCGATTTCGCGGGGCTGTCGCCGGCCTGGCAGCCGCCCACGGAGCAGGTCAAAAAGGCCCAGGACCCCTGGGCCCGGCGGCTGCTGTATGGCGCGGTGGCGTGTTTCGCGCTGGCCGTGCTGCTATTCGCCGCCTACAAACTGGTGCTTGGATCTGGGGCTTCCAGCCTGCAGACGATGGTGTCCTAGTATTGTGCCGCCAATTCACAGAGGACTAAAGCGATGCGCAAGGTAGTTCTTATCGTCATACCCATATTGCTCGCCTACCTGCTCTTGACTTTCTTCACCGGGAGTCTCTTCGGTCTGCAGGGCACCAAGTTATGGATTCTGCGCGGCGCCCTGTGGATGATCGGGATCGCGGCAGCGGCCGTGGTGGTGTGGTTCTTCTGGGACAAGAACAAGAAGGAAAAGAGTGCCGCGGCGGCGGCCGAAGAAGCGCCCACCGGCGGCGAGGAGATTGCCGTGCTGGTGCGCGACGCCGAGAAAAAACTGGCCTCCGCACAGCTTGCCAAAGGCGCGCGCATCGGGAATCTGCCCGCCATCATTCTTCTGGGAGAAGCTTCCAGCACCAAGACCACTACGATGCTGCATTCCGGCCTGGAACCGGAGTTGTTGGCCGGCCAGATTTATGAGCATGGCAATGTCACTTCCACTCGTACCGCGAACTTATGGTATTCGCACCAAACCATTTTTGTGGAAGCCAGCGGCAAACTGCTGAACGACGAGCGCGCCAGAAACTATCTGACGAAACACTTGCAGCCGCGCAAACTGGGCGCGGTGGTGGGATCCGGCGGGCAGGCGCCGCGCGCCGCGCTGGTATGTGTGGAGATCGAGCGCATCTCGGCGGGCGGACAAGCCATGGCTTCCACCGCGCGCAACCTGCGGGCCCGGCTCGGCGAGATCGCCCAGTCGTTCGGCATCCAGTTGCCCGTGTACGTGCTCTTCACCAAGGCGGACCGCTTGTCGTTTTTCGCCGATTTCGTGCGCAACCTGAGCAACGAGGAAGCCGCGCAGCCGCTGGGCGTGACGCTGCCCATTCCGGGGGCGGTTTCCGGAGTCTGGGCCGAAGAGCAAACCGGGCGCTTGGCCGGCGTCTTCGACCAGATTTTCCGGGCCTTGTGCAGTGCCCGCCCGGAGTTGCTGGCGCGCGAGAACGATGCCGGCAAGCTGCCGGGCACTTACGAGTTCCCGCGCGAATTCAAGAAACTGCGCGGATCGCTGGTGCAGTTTCTGGTGGACCTCTGCCGGCCCAGCCAGTTGACCGTTGGCCCGTTCTTGCGCGGCTTCTACTTTTCCGGCGTGCGGCCGGTGATCGTGCAGGAAACCGCGTCGGCTCCCGAACCCAGCGCGGAAGCGCAGAGCCGGCGGGATGCCCCCGAAGCTACCGCCATGTTCCGCGTGCCCGCCGGCGGACTGGCTGCCTCCGCCGCTCCGCGGCCGCGCACAACGGTTTCGCGCAAAGTCCCTCAATGGCTGTTTCTCACGCATTTTTTCAACCACGTTCTGCTAGCCGACCGCGTGGCCATGGGCGCCAGCGGCGCCAGCGCCAAGGCCGATACGCTACGCCGTATCCTGCTGGTCTTGGCGGCGGCGCTGTGTCTGGTTTTCTGCATCGGATTCACGGTCTCGTTTTTTCTAAACAGAGGGTTGGAAGGGCAAGTGAACGAAGCGCTCCAGGGCACTACCGTGGCGCCCGCCGCGGGCAGTCTGGCCTCCGTAGATTCGCTGCGCCGCCTGGAGGCCCTGCGCCAATCGCTGGAGACGCTGACGGACTACAACCGGGATGGCGCGCCGTTGCGGTATCGCTGGGGTCTGTACGCGGGCAACGATATGTATCCCGATGTCCGCCGTCTTTACTTCGCTCGCTTCAGGACTCTGCTCTTTGGCCAAACCCAGAATAATCTGGCGGGTTTTCTGAGCGGCCTTCCCGCGACGCCGGCGCCGCCATCGACGCCCGCCTACGACCAGACATACGACGCGCTCAAAGCCTACCTGATTACCACCTCGAACCACGACAAGAGCACCCGCGAGTTTCTTTCCCCCGTCCTGCTGAAAACCTGGAGCGCAAACGCCGGCGTGGATCCGGAGCGCCTGCAATTGGCGCAAAAGCAGTTCGATTTTTACAGCGACGAACTCAAGGTGGAGAACCCGTTCACCAAGCAGAACGACCAGACAGCGATTCTCAGGGCAAGGAACTATCTGAAACAGTTCGGAGACCTCGATCGAGTCTATCAGACCATGAAGGCTGGCGCCCCCAAAACCACCGTTAACTTCAACCGCCAGGTTAACAATTCAAGAGAATACTTGGTGGATAGCTACGATGTCGCCGGACCATTTACAAAAGACGGATCGAAGTTCATGATCGACGCCATCCGGAATCCGGGGCGGTATGTCCACGGAGAGGCGTGGGTGCTGGGCGACCAGGGCACCGTCAATACCGATCCCCACGAACTGGTCCGGCCGTTGCTCAGCCGCTATGAGGCGGACTTCATCAAGGAGTGGCGCACTTACCTGAGAAGCGGCAGTGTAGTCAGATACAGGGATATCACGGACGCGTCGGCAAAGCTAAACATGCTCTCAGGGGCTCAGTCTCCATTGTTGGCGCTGCTGGCGCTGGCTTCGCAAAATATTCTTTGGGACGACGCCGAGATCGAGAAGGCGCTGCAACCGGTGAAATACGTGGAGCCGCCCGGCAGTGAGCGCTACACCAATCCGCAAAACGAGGAGTACGTCCGCGCACTGGGCAAGCTGCAAAGCGATGTGGAGGCGGTCGCCAGCTCGCCCGGAGGCAACGAAGCCGCCGCGAACCAGGCACTCGCCGACGCCCGCGATGCGAAAACCACAACCAACGGGCTCGCCGCGTTAAAGTTCAATCCGGATCCGGAGAATCTGGTGCGTACGCTGTTGTTGGAACCAATCACCAACGTCGAAGCCAAGCTGCGAGGTGTCGGCGCGGATGAGTTGAACGCCGGCGGCAAGGGGCTGTGCGGACAGTTTCGCGCGGTGCTGAATAAGTATCCTTTTAACCCGGCTAGCAAGGAAGATGCCAAAGTAGAAGAAGTGAACTCCATTCTGAAGAAGCCCGATGGCGCGCTATGGAAATTCTACGAAGACAGCCTGAAGAAATTTCTGACGAAGGAGGGCAGCCAATATGTCGCGGTGCAAGGCGCCAGCGTGACGATCGCGCCGCGCTTCGTCGAGTTCTTCAAACAGGCCGCGGCATTTTCGGATTTCCTTTATGCGGGGGGGGACCCGCACTTTACCTATTCGCTCAAGCCGCTGGCTACTGAAACCGTGCAGAAAATCGGCCTCGATATCGACGGACAAAAGCTGGATTATGCCGGCGGGGCTTCCGCGGCGAAGCCGTTTACCTGGCAAGCCGGCGGGGCGCACGGAGCCAAGGGGATTTACGGGGCGGACGGAGTCACGTTTGAGATGCAAGACGGGACTTGGGCAATTTTCCGCATGTTTGCCGACGCCGACAAGAGTCCGGCGTCCGGTGGGGCGGGGGAGTACGACTGGATCATTCGTCAGGGCAAAGCAGGCGCTCCTTCGATGGTCAACGGGAAACCGGTGACCGTGCGGTTGGAACTGGAGATGACGGGTCCGCCGGTGTTCCAGAAAAGCTTCTTTTCTCATCTGGCCTGCGTGTCGGAGGTGGCTAAGCCGTAAAAGTCATGCCCAAAGCTTCATATGCTTCCGTGATTCTCGACGTGGACCCCGAGGCCAGACCGCTGCCGGTTGAGCCGCGCTCGGACACTCCTTTCCGCATTCTGCTGCTCGGCGATTTCAGCGGCCGCCGCAATCGCGGGGAACCGCCGCCGGAGCGCTTGCGACCCTACCTGATCGATCGCGACACGGTCGACGAGGTGCTGTTTCGCATGCGCCCGGCCCTGGATTTCGGCGACCCGGGCCGCGGCCTGGTGCTGCGGTTCCACGAACTTGAGGACTTTCACCCGGACCGCATCTATCGGCAGGAGGTGTTCGAGAAGTTCCGCGCGGTGCGGCATCTACCGGCCACCGCGGCTCCGGTAGCCGCGGTCCCTGTCCCCGCGCCGCCGCCGCAGCAGCCGACGGACATGCCAGGGCTGACCGGTGGCAGCCTGTTGGACAGCGTGCTGGAAACCACTGAAGGCCAGCCGGCGCGCCAGCGCGACGCGTTGCACGAGTTTATCGAGCGGGCGGTCGCGTCTTACACGGCACCGCGCGAGGATCCGGGGCTCGCCCGAAAAGCCGCGGAGGTGGCCGAAGAAGCCGGCAAGGTGATGCGCGCGCTTCTGCATCATTCCGATTTCCAGGCGCTGGAAGCGGCGTGGCGCGCCCTCGACTGGTTGGTGCGGGGCCTGGAAACCGGGCCGCAATTGAAGATTTACGCGCTCGATATCTCGAAGGCCGATCTGGCCGGCAGCTTGCGCGAATTGCGTCGCATTCTGGTGGACGAAGCTGCCGGAACCCCAGGCGGGGAACCGTGGGCCCTGGTGGCGGCCGATTTCACTTTCGCGCGGACCGCGAGCGACATCCGCCTGCTCACCGGGCTGGCCGGCATCATGCATGCTGCGGACGCGGTCTTCCTGGCGGAGGCCGATCCAGACGATGCGGATTCTCCCGATGCGGAGCGCCTTTGGCAGGCGTTGCGAGATTCGGCACAGGCCTCCTCGATCGGACTGGCCCTCCCGCGCTTCCTGCTGCGCCTGCCCTATGGCGAAGCGACCAGCACCGTGGAGAGCTTTGCCTTCGAGGAGATGCCGGGCACGCCCGATCACCACCAATACCTTTGGGGCAATCCGGCCTTCGCGTGTGCCTACCTGCTAGGCCGGGCATTCGGCAGCGATGGCTGGGATATGCGCCCCGGAACGCATGCGGCGATTACGGGACTGCCACTGCACGCGTACGAATTGGAGGGAGAACAGCAGCTTAAGCCTTGTGCGGAGGTGCTCCTGTCCGAGGCGGATGCCGATTGGATTCTGGAGCAGGGCCTTATGCCTCTGGTCTCCATCAAGAATCAAGATGCCATCCGACTGCTTCGTTTTCAGTCCATCGCCCGACCGCTTGCGCCGTTATCGGGCGTCTGGAACAGTTGAGCCACGCAAAACTCCCGGCAACCGCTCCCTTACGGTCGCGGCTCGGAAGACGGTCGCGGCTCGGAAGCGGGCTCACACGGAGCCGCGCGGGTCAGCAAGCGGACAGTCGATTGAAGGGAAGCGACGGGGTGTATACTGAAAAGACTTGCACCTAAAATGGGAATCCAGCGGAACCAAAACGGAAATCCCGGTTTACGTTTCAGAAGCATTGGGTACAAAATAAATTGATGTCTCCAGGGACCAAAATAGGGCGATACCAGATCGAGCGAGAGTTGGGACATGGCGGCATGGGAACCGTGTTCCTGGCGGAAGACCCCGTGATTGGCCGGCGGGTCGCCCTTAAACTGATCCGGCTGGACGATTCAGGTTCAGCCGAACAACAGCGCCTGCTGGCCCAAGGCTTCCTGAAGGAAACCCGCCTGGCAGGCGTTTTGCACCACCCCGGAGTGGTCGGCGTTTTCGATGCAGGCAGGCAGGACAACCTCGCCTACATCGTGATGGAGTTCATCGACGGGCAGACGCTCGATGGGATGCTGCACTCGGAACCGCGTCCCGACCTTGCGACACTGTTGGACGTCTGCCGGCAGGCGGCCGGCATCCTGGACTACGCGCATGCGCATGGCGTGATTCATCGGGATATCAAGCCCACCAACCTGCTTGTGCAACACGACGGCGCCGTGAAGATCTGCGATTTCGGAATTGCGAAAGTCATGCAATCGACGGAATTCACGCTTACGCAGACCGGCATGGCTGTGGGCACACCGGAGTTCATGTCTCCGGAGCAGGTCCTGGGGCAGCCGCTAGACGGCCGGTCGGATCAGTGGTCGCTGGCGGTGGTGGCCTACGAGTTGGTCACCGGCGTCAGACCGTTCCGCGCCGAGAGTTACACACAGGTGATGGCGCGGATCATGACCCTGGATCCGGAGCCTGCCTGCCAACATAATCCGGACCTGCCGCAGGCAGTCGACGCCGTATTCGCCAAGGCGCTCTCCAAGAAGGCGCCGGACCGGTTTCCTAATTGTTGCGCGTTCGTAGAAGCCTTGGAGAGCGCCTGCCTCGGTGCGCCGGTTCCGGCACCAGCGGCCCAAGCCGTTACGGTTCGAACGCCATCGATTCGAACGCCAGTGGTTCCAACGCCAGCGGTTCCGACGCCAGCGGTTCCAGCCCCAGTGGTCCCGCCGGTGAAGGCCGATACGAAAACGCCAAGCGCCGAGCCACCGCGCAAGACGGGCTCCCCAATGAAGGCGATCGTGTGGGTGGCAATCGTGCTTGCCGCCGCTGGTGGAGCGGCGTGGTGGCTGCTGTTCCGTCACACGCCACCGGCCCCTGCTGAAACGGTCGAATCGCCGGTTTCCCCAAGTCCACCGCCAGCCAAGCGGCCCGCGGTGCGCGCAGCGAGCCCGGCTGCGGCGCTGCCCAGGCCCGCGGCCAGCCAGCCTGCGGCCGGCGGAAACCCGACGCCCGAAAGCCATCCCGTGCGGCTGGTGACGGTGCCCGAGGGAGTGGCGGTGACCATCGACAACAAGCCCGATACGGCCTGCCAGTCTCCGTGCACAATGGACCTGGCTGCCGGAAACCATACCCTGCAGGCGAATAAGGACGGATATTACCGACTGGTGAAGGATTTCGAAGTCGATGGACAGCAGCCGGAGATCACTTTTACGCTGGTCCAGATCACTGGTTCGGTGTGGATCGACTCAGAGCCGGCCGGCGCATCCATTTCCGTGAACGGCACGCCGCGTACCGAGGTCACACCCGCAAAAATTGTCTTGCCTGTGGGCGAATACAAGGTCAAGTGGGCCAAAGAAGGATACGAGCCCTTCGAACACGAGGTGACGGTTAGCGCCGGTCTCTCGCAAATTAAGCCCACCCTGGCGAAATCCTCGCATTAAAGGAGACCGCCGCTGGCTCTGCAACTTCCCGCGCGCATAGGAAAATACGAGCTTGAACAATATCTCGGCGGCGGGATGTCGGAAGTCTACCGCGCGCGAGACACGGTGATCGGCCGCACCGTAGCGATCAAGATTCTCACCGAAGCGGGATGCGCCGATCCGGACGCCAAGGCGCGTTTCCTGCAGGAGGCCCGCCTGGCCGGCAATATCGAGCACGATAACGTCATCAGCATTTACGACTTCGGGGAAGACGACCGGCAGCGCCCGTATATGGTGATGGAGTTCCTGCGCGGTGAAGATCTCCGCCACGCCATCCGGGAGGGCCATCTCGGCGATCTCCGGGCGAAGCTGCGGATCGCCCTCCAAGTCGCGCGAGCCATTGGATATATCCACTCCCTGAACATTGTTCACCGCGATATCAAGCCGGAGAACATTCACCTGACCACCGGCGGCGTCGTCAAGCTGATGGACTTCGGCATCGCCAAGACGCAGGGGTTCTCCATGACGCGCACCGGCTACGTGATGGGCACGCCGTTCTACATGGCGCCCGAACAGGTGCTCGGCAAGAACATCGGCCCCGCGGTGGACATCTATGCCTTCGGCGTTCTGTTCTTCGAGTTGTTGGCGGGCGTCCGGCCCGTCACAGGCGATACCGTCGAGCGCATCTTTTACGCGATCCTGAACGAGCCGCTGGATTTGCAGCCGCTCAGGGGCAGTGTGCCGCAGCCGGTCTGCGATTTAATCGCGCGCGCGACGGCGAAGGATCCGGCCGAAAGGCCTCCCAGCTTCGAGGCCGTGGCCGCAGAGATCGAACAGATATTGACTGGTATGGAGACGCCCGCACCGCGCGCAAAGCCACGGGCGGTCGCCGCGAAGCCCACCGCGAAAGCTTGGATGGCGGCGGTGCTCGGAGTTGCACTATTGATCGCCATCGCGGTGCTGGCGAAGCTATTCCTCGCGCCGGGCCAGCGCCCCAAGCCCAAGACGCCCGCGAAGGTGGAACTTCCAGCTACGATGAGCACGCCCAGCGGCGATATGGTGCTGGTGCCGGCCGGTCCGTTTCTGTATGGAAAAGACAAGGCGTCGGAAACGTTGCCCGACTTCTACATCGACAAGACTGAAGTGACCTCTGCTGCCTACGGCGCGTTTTGCGTAGCGACGGCAAGACAGTTCGACGTGGATAAGCCGGACTATCCAGTAGTCAACGTAACCATTGCGGATGCCCGCGAGTTCGCGCACTGGGCGGGCAAGCGTCTGCCCACGGCGCAGGAATGGGAAAAGGCGGCGCGCGGCACCGACGGACGGCTGTTTCCGTGGAGTAACGACAGAAAACCCTCAAAAGCCAATGTCCGCGACAATGACAGGTTAGGGAAACATGCGATCATGCAGGCCGACAGCTTCCTGCAAGGAGCGAGCCCGTGCGGAGCGTTGAATATGGTGGGCAACGTGTTGGAGTTCATCGACAAGACGGGCACGCCCACCCCGGAGAGCAGGTCTTATTATGCGCGATACCTCAAGCCACCGCTAGAACCTTGGTTCGAGATTCGCGGTAGATCCTTCAACGATGACCTTGCTGGGGATTATGGGGGCGTCTGGGACGAGGCCGTCGCTCCGGCTCGCTGGAAATCTTCAATCATCGGTTTCCGCTGCGTAAAGGACGTCCTCCCGGCGCATTGACCTACGGGCACTGCGGCAGGAACTTCTCAATGTTCTGGATGTTCTGGCGTGCGTAGGCAGCCTCCTGCAGATCCGGATTGATTTGCAGCATCTGGCGGAAGTGGGGTATGGCAGCCGACAGCATCCCGCAGTCGCCGTTGCGATTGTACTGTTTCTCGAAAGCCAGCGCCAGGCTGTAGTGCGCGTACGGATCGCCCTGGTCGTAAGTCAGCGCTTTCTGGCAGTCTGCGATGGCGCGATCGAAACGCTTCAGTTTGCTCTCGCTGTCGCACATGCCGTAATAGGCCAGGAAGCGCAGCTCTTTCCAGATGTCTTGTTCGGCGGCCCGCTTCTTCCGGCCCACCCCGAACAAAGAACCGAGCACATAATAGTTCAACTGACCTGCCAGCTTGCTGTCGAAGTTACTCAGCCGCAGATAGCTGTCGTACTCCGGTATAGAGGGTTCATACTGGCCGCTGAGCCGGAGGCTATCGGCCATCCAGAGGTGCGGTTCGGCTGTGTCCGACCGGAGCTTGACTGCCTCGCGCGCCGATTCGATCGAATCCTTGTACATCTCTTTCATGCGATACGCTTCCGCCAGGTTGGTGAGCGCCATGAAATTGTTGGGGTCACGGCGCTTGACCGTCTCGAACTGCCGGATGGCCTCGTCGGTGTTCGCGATATCCAACAGCATGCCTCCAAAGTTGGCGCGCGCCTCCAGATAGTCCGGATCGATTTCGATGGCTTTGCGAAAGTATTTTTCCGCGTTCGGCTCATCGCGCAGCGCATTGTAAGCGCGCGCCAGGTAGAGGGCCGCCTGGCTGTATTCGGGATCCAGTTCCAGGGCTTTCTGAAACTGCGCCACAGCCTTGTTATAGTTCTGCTCGTAACCCTTCTGGTAGAAC
>OBLW0100003479.1_pt1 | contig 12253 bp, 12 predicted proteins | sample 1520161 | NCBI WGS metagenome assembly OBLW01 (sample SAMEA3539309, study PRJEB22396) | soil metagenome | biome: tundra; feature: field; material: soil | place: USA | collected 2010-05 | depth 0.15 m
TCATGACCGGTTCCCTCCGCTTGTGGCTCTGGACTAAAGTTCTTAACAAACTCAGCCTAACCCACGACTAGCGCATCGAGCCGGTCACACCATAATGACTACTTAGTAGCGGAAAGTTATGCATGGACCTTCGGTCCACCGATGGGGATGAAAATCGTTCATTGGCCAAGGCTTTCTAAAGCTGAGATCCATGCCTTCGGAGTTATTCCAAATGTCCGGCGAAACATTTCGACAAAGGCGCTCGGCTGACAATAACCCACTTTGTGGGCTACCTCCTTGATCGAATATCCAGAGACCAATAACTCTACGGCTTTGGTCAACCGGACCTGACGGCGCCACAATTCAAAGCTGCTGCCAATTTCTCTGCGAAATGCTCTCTCGATCGTCCTGACACTAACACCTGCCTCGGCACATAAAGCCGCCATCGGCTTCGACTCAGCCGGATTGTGCAGAAGTGCTCGAGCCACCGCGAGCGCTCTCTTCTCCCGTGGCAGCGTCACAAAGGTGGGCATGGGGGAGGCCTTCTGAAGCTGAGAAATGAGCAGGTCACGAAGCGCACACTCGTAGCGATTCCGTATGTGAAGCTGACTGATGCGTACGGTTTCAACGATGAGTTCTCGTAACAGCGGAGTCACGTGCAGCACGGCGCAACGTGGATCCAGCCTGGCATTCAAAGCTGTTCGCAGATAAAGCGTGCGCATGGAAACAGGCCCCCGCATATGAATCCGATGGCGGGTTCTGGCTGGAATCCATACCGCAAAATGCGGCGGGGTCAACCACACACTCTGTTCGGAAGACACCTCCATGAGGCCACTGACGGCGTAGATCAGTTGATCCGACCCATGTGCGTGATCTGACACATCAAACCTGGAAGGGTATTCATAGGCGAGCGTCGCGACAGAAATGCCGCGCTTCGGGTCGTATTCTGTCAAAAGCGTGTTGTGTCGCAATAGAGATATATTATGGCGGAAGACGACCCTTGCGACAACCGGTAAGAAAGCTCATCATGGTCGCATGTCCCAATCCTTCGGACTCGGCAAGTACGACATCATCGGATTCGTCTCCATCGTTGACGTGGCCCGCGCAAAAGATTTCTATCGGGACACGCTTGGCCTACGGCTGGTCATGGAGGAACCGCCGTTCGCGTTGGTCTTTGATGCTAACGGCATCATGTTGCGACTAGGCATGGCTAAAGAGATTGCGCCAGCGCACGGTACGGTTTTGGGCTGGCAAGTCCCGGAGATCAACGCAACCGTCAAAGAGTTGGCGCAAGCTGGAGTCCAATTCGAACGCTATGGGGGAATGGATCAAGATGAATTGGGCATTTGGACCTCACCAACTGGAGCGAAGGTCGCTTGGTTCAAAGACCCCGATGGGAATACTTTGAGCATCTCAGAACATCCGAGCTGAAATTCTGAACCTCCAAGACCTCGGACTCGATTCCCACTGCGCCGGTATGTCGGATCCGTCTAGACTCGGTGACGCGTACAGAAATGCCGGATGAAAACTCCCGTATTCCGAGCCGCCTTAGTCTTGAAGCACCAGTGCAGCATCCGACTTCAGATTGGCTCGTAGCCACTCGGCCGGATGCGAAGCCGGGCAAAAAGTGCGTATTCGCTACCGCAGAGTCAGTTTGAACTTGAACGACACTTATTGTGTGAATTGGCGCGCATTTTCGCACGAGACGAGTCTGCCGTTCGTAGACTGTTCGTTGGCTCCTTCAGCATGACTGGCAGCGCGATTCCTTTTCAGCAGGAGCCTACAGCTACGCGCCGCAGTTCACCTGGGTAAAAAGCCGGTTGCCCCAATCTTCCGCAGCCGGTCCCTCCAATCTATGACCCTGTGGTTGGGGCGAGGGTAGTATTGCATGCGGCGCTTACCAACTCACCCCGGCGGGAATACTGGGTTGGCGGATCTACAGTAAAGGCAATCCTGGGGCAGAAATTAATCCCCGGATTCCTTGACATTTATCTAGGCAAGACCGGCTACAAAGCGCAGCAACGGGAGATCCCGGATTCCCCGGATCGCCCAGACAACGTGTATCAACCGGTCCCAGCTTCATTTGGTGCGCGCGGCCCGTTCGAGACGAAGTCCCGCTCCTTTGGCCTGGAAGCGGAAGTATCGAAACATCGCGGCTGGTTTCTATTCGGGTGTGGCATCGTTGGCGCAGCCATCTGCGCCAAGCGAATCCTCTCACACTAGGCGATTCGTGGATTGCCTTTGAACCTTGTGTACGGCAGGCTGAGATCGTAACGAATTCCCGGTTCGGTGAGATCGCGACGGTTTGAGAAAAAAATCGCATCGCCTTGCTTGATCAAATAGTCCGCCGACCAGAATTGCGATCTTCTTCCCTCGATTCAGAATGTCAGCCGCGTGCTCCAACTCCACTCGTGCCGGGACCTGATCAAAATAGGCCGGAACAGCCGAAGTATGATGAACAGGATTCCGCTCAGAGCGCCCCTTCTTCACCGCTTGTACCTGAACGTCTACTGGAATTGTGATGTGCGCGACCCCTCGCAAGACGAGCGCTGTTCGAATCGCCAGGTCTGCAACGCTCTCCATATGTGCGCCGCTCATCACACGCTCGTTATAGACGGCGGCAAAGTTCACAGGCAGATTGGGAGTATGCATCGCGACCTCCGGGCCGGGCGGCATCCACCTTTTGAATGGCCTCTACGACGCAAAGATGGATCATGCTCCAGTTCTCGCAATCACCGGTCTGCAGCACAGCGATCTGATCGGCACGTTTACGCAGCAGGACGTCGCTCTGGACAATTGCTGCCGAAACATGGTCCTGTGAAGAATCAACTCGACTGTCTGCCGACCATTGCAGAATCCCTCAGCGGTTGTTGACTGAGCTAAAATGAGCCACCTCATGTTCGGATGAGGCCCATGCGGCGAAGGCTCTCTCGGCTTAGCCCCTCTTAGGTCTTTCAAACTGCATATCGAGACGTTCGATTGCCAATCTCATTCCAGCGATTATCGATCAGCAGTCCTCCGATTCCCGCGATTCGTACCATTGTGTTGGATTCTCAGGAGCAATCGGATGCGAGTGACTCTCAAATGGCGACAACGGCTCAATGTGCTCATCGAGGCTGGATGAAGAATGTTAATGAGTTCCAGGCGAACGGTAGCCAATTCGTACAGAACCCCGATTGCTCGATGAGAAGATCCCTGCGATTGCGCCCGAGGAGGACGACTCCTTGCGCACTCCCTATGAGATCGTCGGCCCGCAATTGCTGGGATATCACCTGAGTCTGAGAATCGGATTAAATCCGGACAATCCGAGTCCGGACGGCATCATTCATCGCGTGGTCCGCGGCGTCAAGATTCATTCGTAGAAAGCTTCAACCGAAATTATGACGGATGAGCCGATGAGCGAAACTGGCGAAACTATCGTCGTGGACAAATTTGTCGATCTGGTGAGCGCAACAGCCGAAGTCGATCTTCGCCTCAGCGATTTCCATCCTCGCTCCGCATTGAAGATTCCGGTCGTTCGGATCGAGCAACCTCGCTTCCCGGTCATCGACTATCACAATCACCTGGACTCGATGCGTCCTGAAGACGTGCTCGCCATCATGGATCAGTGCGGAATTGAGCGCGTCGTGAATATCACGATGCATGTCGGCCAGAAGGCGCTCGATATCATCGATCACTATCATGCCGTAGCGCGCGACCGCTTTTCCTCCATCGGGTGGATGGATTGGAGCGGGGTCGAGCGAAGCGACTTTGTCCAGGTCACGCTTGAACGCGTACATCGGTTGGTCGCGCATGGCGTATGTGGCATGAAGTTCTGGAAGGATTGTGGTTTGACCGTGCGTGATGCCAACGGCGAACTGCTGCGCATCGACGATGAACGCTTTGCGCCGATCTTTGACGAGTGCGGCAAACTGGGTTTGCCGGTGATGTTTCACACCGCCGATCCAAGCGCATTTTTCGACCCTGTAGATCCATCGAACGAGCGGTTTGAAGAACTCGCTGCGCATCCAGATTGGTGCTTCTCCGCGTCGCCAGTTCCCAAACGAACGCTCCTCGAGCAGCGCAACCGCGTGATCGCTCGCCATCCCGCGACAACCTTCGTCGGCGCGCATTGTGCCGAGAGCAGCGAGGATCTCGGATATCTCGCCGAGCAACTCGATGCGCTGCCGAATTTGCTGGTCGATATCAGTGCGCGCGCCTCTGAACTGGGGCGGCAGCCCTACACGGCGCGCTCTTTCTTTTTGAAATATTCGGACCGGATTCTTTTCGGTGCCGACCTGCTTCCTGATGTCGAGATGTACCGGCTCTATTACTGTTTTCTCGAAACCGCCGACGAGTACTTCGAATATCCTTCGCACGCATCGCGGCAAGGCCGTTGGAACATCTACGGTATCTTTCTTCCCGACAATGTTCTGCGCAAGGTTTATCGCGAGAACGCACTGAAGCTCTTGCCAAGCGTCCACTGACGGTGACCGATCGTTTAAGAAAGTAAGCTTTGTGCGACGATTCCAAAGCAAGAGCGCGGATATGGACCTTTGTTGAAGCATGGAATCGCACATCACGAACCGGGAGGGGCAATGAAAGAGACTGAAACAGAGCTGTGGAGCAGGCGCAGGTTCATGCAGGTAAGCGCCGGAGCGGCAATTGCAGCAAGCGCCGCTGTACACGCGGAAGAACAGAGCAGCAAACCGCACCGCTCCATGATGGATGTTGCCTTCGAAAAACGCGAGCCGCACATCGGCATCATCGGCACCGGCGGTCGCGGAACGTCTCTTCTACGCAACATTCTCGGGCAGACGGGAAAGTGGTCGCGCTGTGCGATATCGTCCGCTCCAAAGCCGAAGCGACTGGAGCACTGGTGGTCGAGAAGGGGCAAAAGCAACCGACGCTCTTCACAGACGGCGACCATGCCTTCGAAAAGATGCTCGCCGGCAACGACCTTGACCTGGTGATTGTTGCCACGCCTTGGAAGTGGCATGCGCCCATGGCGCTCTACGCCACGCAACACGGCAAGGATGTCGCAATCGAAGTCCACGGTGTGACCACTATCGAAGATTGCTGGAACATCGTGAAGACCTCGGAGCAGACTGGCAAGCATTGCATGATGCTGGAGAACTGCTGTTACGGCTATAACGAGACGTTGCTCCTGCGTATGGTGCATGCAGGAGTTCTTGGAGATCTTTTATACGGCGAGGGAGCTTACCTGCACGATCTGCGGCAGGAGCTTTTCTCGAACGCTGGAGAAGGCCTGTGGCGCCGGACGGAACACACACTGCATACCGGCAATCTTTATCCCACACACGGACTGGGGCCGGTGGCGAACTACATGGGCATCCAGCGCGGAGATCGTTTCGCCTACATTGTTTCGATGAGCAGCCCCGAGCGCGGTCTTGACGCATATCGCAAGCAGCATCTCGAGGCCGGCGATCCCCGGATGCGTGAGCGCTATTTGACCGGCGACATGAATACGTCTCTAATCAAGACCGCCAATGGGTTGACGATTACGGTGAAGCATACCGTTTCTACGCCGCACCCCTACGATCGCATCAACCAGATAGCCGGCACCAAGAGAATTTTCCAGGATTACCCGCCGCGCATCTATATCGACGGGCAAAATGCAGATGAATCATGGGAGCCGGTTGAGGAGAACCCACAGAGTAAGTGGAAGCAGTATGAGTATCCGTTGTGGACGCGGGAAGGCGACGCTGCCAGAAAGAACGGCGGTCACGGCGGAATGGATTACATCATGATCTACCGGCTATTGCAGTGTGTCCGCGAGGGCCTGCCACCTGATATGGATGTGTATGATGCGGCGGCCTGGTCATCGATCGCGTCACTGAGCGAGCAGTCCGTGAAGGCCGGAAGCGCGCCGATCGAGTTTCCCGACTTTACGCGTGGAACGTGGAACAAACGGAGTGCTTCGGCGATCGCGACACTGGCGTAGAACGCGTCAATAACGAGTGCGGCACCCCGTGTCGCTCTTCACTTCAATGCTTAGAAGAAAAGGAGCGCACTATGAATCCTGCATAGCGCGCTCCTTTTGCATCCAGAGATCGACGATCAGATCTTGATAAAGATCTTCTTCCGATACATCCAGAACAGCATCAGCCAGTACACCAGCATGACGGTTATCCCGAGCAGCAGCGGTTCCAAGCCAGACCCAAGAAACTGAAACGGGCGATAGCCGAGATTCGTGTGCAAAGAACTGATAATGAAATCCTCGCAGAGATGAGCGATGAGATAAGCGGCCATCGAATTGAGCCCCACGACAACCAGTGGAAATGCCCAGCGGCGATATCCCTTCACATCGATGATCCAGGCGAACGCGGAAAGAAAGAAGAAACACATGCCGCCGCTGAAGAGCGTCCAGCCCGGGGTCCAGATGCGCTTGACGATGGGGCAGATGCCGGTGACATGCAGCAGCAGCGCGAGCGCGGCGAGACCGACGCCCGTGAGCATGAATTTCTTGAGAGGGGTGTGCTCGGGCGATTCACGATACCAGCGGCCGGCAAAGAGCCCGAGAAGCATAGTCTCGAGAGTTGGAATAAAGCTCAGCGTGAGGTATCCGCCCTCATTGAAAGCAAATTGCGATTCGCGCGGGAATAGATTTAAGAACCACACGTCGACGGCCTGGCCGAGATTGCTGTTCTTATTCCAATGCGAGGCGAATCCGGTGAAGTTATGATGCCAGTCCGGAGGAACGCCGACCGCGGAGTAATCAAATGCCGGTCCCGGAGCCGGATAGAGCGCCCACGCCGCCCAATATCCGATGAGGATCGAAGCGAAGGCGATCCACTGCCAGCGGGGACGGCAAAAGTAAAGAAGAAAGGCAAAGGTGTAACCCAGACCAATCTGCGTGAGTGTGTCTTCAAAGGTGAAATAGGTGATCGGTTTGCCGATGGAGCGCAGGAAGATTCCCAATACGATCAGCAACAGAGAGCGCCACAAAGCATGCCCGAGCTGAAGGGCGAATGTCTCGCCTTTGCGAACGCGTGACGCGATCGAGTAAGGCAGAGCAACGCCGACCAGAAAGGTGAACGAGGGCTGAATCATGTCGTGCAGTCCCATGCCGGCCCATTCAACGTGCGTCTGATTGAAAGCAAGGACGCGCCAGAACAGGCTGGTTGGAAATGCGCGGTAGACTGCGGCGAAACGCATCACCTCGCCCATCATCAGAAGCATCACCAGCCCGCGGTATGCGTCGACAGCAATGTTTCTTTGAATTGGCTTCTCCGCGGTTTTATCCGGGACCGCGGCCGACGGAACGTTGAGACTCGTGTTCTGCTTATTTGTTGCGACGACGGTTGTGGCGCTCATGCCTACCTCTTGCATGGGGATTCATTGACCGTTGACTGTGAAAACGTCGAGCGGAAATTGCGACGGAATACTCTCAGTTCGGTATTTCTGGAGTGAAGGATTGCTTGCAAAGCACTCTCAGCTCGTCGGACACCTTTCCATCGCTAACGAATGCTTTCCTATTTCTCCGTATTCTGGTCGCGCTTGTCAAGCAAGAAATGAAGCCAACCGAAAGTGGCATGCGCAGCCCGTAGGCAGCGATTGCTGGCGATTGGCCACCTGATTCAGTGTTTGAAGCTGCTCAAAGCCCGGTCTTCCGCCGGGCAAGGCGACACAAGACCTGGCTTATTTGCCACAAGCACGCCTCTCTATCCGGTCGCAAGTATATTTCGTTTGATTTCCTATGATGTATACTTGATTTCGTTGAGCATCTGTAAGATTGCTCCCGGTGGGACGTTCAGTCTCCGCCCGGAAATGAACGATTCAGAGGAGCAAGTCTCCGTGCCGAATGCCCTTGAACAACTCGCTGTGGCTCGTCAACTGAAGAATCCCGAAGGAATCTACTCGGTGTGCTCGGCTCACCCTTGGGTTCTCGAAGCAGCCATTGAACAGGCGCTCGAGGAAGGTTCGCAGATCCTGATTGAAGCCACCTCGAACCAGGTCAATCATCATGGCGGCTATACAGGCATGCAGCCGCAGGATTTTCGCAAGCTTGTCCTCGATATCGCGAAGCGCACGGGGCTCGATGAATCCCGGATCATTCTTGGAGGCGATCACCTGGGACCTAATCCTTGGCAAAAGCGGCCGGCTACAGAGGCGATGGCTGAAGCCGAACGGATGGTCCAGGCTTACGTGCGCGCGGGATTCGAGAAGATCCATCTCGACGCAAGCATGGCTTGTGCAGACGACCCGCACCCGTTGCCGGGAGAGACTGTGGCCAAACGCGCGGCGATTCTCTGCGCAGCCGCGGAGAAAGTGGCTGGTGAGCGGAAGCCCGTCTATGTTATTGGCACCGAAGTCCCCGTTCCCGGCGGAGCGACGGAGAGCCTGACGGGGTTGACGCCTACAACGCGCGAAGACGCGGCCGAAACGCTGGCCGTGCATCGCCGCATCTTCGAAGAGTCGGGACTCGCCGACGCGTGGCCGAGAGTCATCGCTGTGGTTGTGCAGCCGGGAGTAGAGTTCAACCACGACAGCGTTGTCGGTTACGAACCCGAACGCGCAGCGCAACTAGCCGCGTTGCTCGACGAGACAAAGGGCCTGGTGTTCGAAGCGCATTCCACCGACTACCAGCGGCCTGAGGCTTATCGAGCGCTTGTGCACGATGGCTTCGCTATTTTGAAGGTCGGCCCGGCCCTTACGTTTGCGATGCGCGAAGCTCTCGAAGCACTCTCGTTGATCGAGGTCGAGTTGGTTGCGGCCGAGAAGCGTTCGGACCTCATGAACGTAATGGAGCAGGTGATGCTGAAGGACCCGCACAATTGGGAACATCACTACGTTGGGAATAAACACGCGCAGAGTCTGCTTCGCCGGTACAGCTATAGCGATCGCATGCGGTACTACTGGAACGACCCTCAAGCCAAAAAGGCTGTCGATACTCTTATTCTGAATTTGCGCCAGATCAGGATTCCCGAGACGATGCTGAGCACGTTCCTTCCCGACGAATATCGTGCCGTCCGTGCTGGCGTATTGCAGCCTGATCCGGAGTCACTGGTGAAACATCGAATCCGGCAGGTGTTGCAAGTCTATGCGGAGGCCTGCAAGCCGCAAGCGCTCTGAACATTTCGTACAAAACGACCACAGGCACCGCACTGCTTTTAGCGTTCGCCCACGAAAAGGCTCTCCACTAGAGAAGGATCTCGGAAAGACTCTGTGCCACCGGAGCGCAGCGTCGAGAGAGCCGCGGTCCTATTGCCGAACGCGGCACACACCTCGAGGGATTCGCCGCGCAGGTAGGCAGACAAAAATCCAGCATTGAAGCTGTCGCCGGCGCCAATCGTATCCACCGGGATGACAGGTTCCGTCGGCACTAACCAATGCCGATCTTCCGTCTGAACAAACGCTCCGCGTTTTCCGCACTTCACCACAACCACCGGCACGCGCTTCGCCAACGCAGCGGCGGCGCTTTCCGCGTCCGACGCGCCGGTGATCCGACGGGCCTCATCTTCATTGGGCAAAAAGATGTCGACGAGCCCAAGCAATTCATCCAGGCCGCCCTCCCAGCGATCCTCTGGGTCATCGTTCGTGTCGAGAGAAAGAGTTAATCCGGCAGCCTTCAACTCCCGAAAGATCCTCGGCAGATCCGGTTGCAATGCCTTGTGGAGAAAAAGCGAGGAAAGGTGAAAATGACGGCCGGATGCCAGATAGTCCATGTCGAGATCGGAAGCACTCATCTCGAACATCGTCCCGGGATAAGTGAGAATGTGCCGGGTCGCGCCATGATGCAAAAGGATCGTTACTCCAGTCGCCGTTCCTCGTGTCACCGTTTTCACGCGGCTGAGGTCCACTCCCTTTTCGGTGAGCCGCTCCAAGGCAAGCTTGCCCAATGCGTCGCTGCCCAAACGCGTGATGAATCCAACAGAAACGCCAAGCGCCGCCAGATTGTGGGCCAGAATCGCTGACGAACTGCCGAGTGTCATGCGGAAATCGTTGGCTAGCAGCTCCCGTTCTACCGGCATCTCTTCCGGAAGACCGTAAAGGATCAAGTCCAGGTTGGTTTCGCCCGCGATTGTGACATCGAAGCGCTTCTTCATCAATCTCCCTTTCGGCGAATGCGTTCGCCCGGCTTCAATCCGCGCAGAGAGGAGGCCAATCGAGCCAAAGTGCCGAGACGGATCGAGGCTTTCGTATTGCTTCGTGTCCAGTCTTATACGAAACAAAAAGGAAGGACTATCTTTGCGGTTGTAATATACGTCGTAAATCATTCAGTCCGAAGCATACAATGGTCTGAAGAGTGGGCGCGGTTGATCGCCAACCTTTCACGGCAAGTTGGTGTGGAGTTATTGGATTCGCACAGGCATGCCCGTGGTGCAAGCACGTCGCTGGGTGCGCCCCCATGAGTTGTCGCGGGTCTTTGCCCCCGGCATCGGTTGGCACTTCCGTATAGTTACTATTAATCTCTAAAAATTAAGGAATATACAGGACGCTTCTACTCAAGCAAGCTGCTACAGCCTCCCGCAAATTCAGCTAAATCTTTGAATTGCATCCACTGGACGCAAGGCGCGTGACTTGTTCTGGAGATTGTTGTAACCTTCGAACGGAAAGCAGGCGAAACTGGATGGCGCGAGCGCAAGGTGTAGCCCCTGTGGAGTCCGGTCAGCTCCTGATTGAGGAGCGGCGGCAGCACATTCTCTCTTTGATCCAGAACGAAGGACGTGTCCTGGTCGGAGATCTCTCGAGAAATCTCGGCATCTCGCAGATCACGATCCGAAAGGATCTAGAGTATTTGCAGTCCAAAGGATTGGCCCAGCGCACACATGGCGGAGCTCTTCGGATCCAATCCAGCGCCTTGTTCGATCCATCCCTCCAAGAGAAGCAGAGGCAGCACTCGCAGGAAAAGCAGAGAATCGCCGAAGCAGCCGCAAAGATGGTGGAGGAAAGCCAATGCGTGATGCTCGACTCCGGCACAACCACGGCGGCGATTGCCCATGAGCTGCGGAGATTTTCTCAACTCACGGTCATCACCAACGCCGTGAATATTGCCGCCGAGTTAGCCAGCACTAATCTGGAAGTGATCCTGATCGGTGGAAGCCTCCGCAAGAATTCGTTCTCGCTGGTTGGGCCGCTCGCCGAAGATGTGCTTCAGGAGATGCACGCCGATATCCTCTTTCTCGGGGTCGACGGATTCGATATAGAAGTGGGACTCACGACGCCGAATTTTCTTGAGTCGCGCGTGAATCGAGCCATGGTCAAAGCCGCGCGCCGCGTTGTTGCGGTTTGTGATTCGACAAAATTCAATCGCCGCAGCCTGTCCCGCATCGTGCCCCCTTCGGCAGTCCATAGCGTCATCACGGACCGCAATCTCCCGAATGAGACTGCGGATGCTCTACGCGCGCAGAATATCGAAGTCGTGCTCGTCTAGAGTGCTGCGCTCTTACTTAATCGGACTCGAATCGCTTCTTCGCCGACGGAGTGAAGACCGTAGGCAGATGGCCGGTCACGTGCACCTTGCAGATCTTCTCGGTGGGCATATTGTCCAATCCAACCGCAGTCAGACGAACTTCGTAATCACCCAATTCGGTCCATGCGTGAGCTACACGCGATCCATCGGCCTACACGCCGTCTCCAAAATTCCAGTGGAAAGTAAGTGCTGGGTTCGCATCGTTGGCCTGTGCTGAAGCGTCGACGCTTTCTCCCGCCACTGCGGACTCCCGGCAATTTCGCACTGATCTCCGGCGCCGCGGCGGGCACATCGGTGTCGATGATTTTGAGCACTTGCACAGAGTGCGCAGGCCGATCGAGAGAGAGCGAGCCTGAAGAAGAATCTAGTTCCTTCTGATCCAATACATCCCTGATCGTGTACCGGCCTGTTGCCTTCAGCCCAAGATCCGACAGACGGATCGATTTCGAGAGGGGCTTTTCCGTCCAGTTGAAGACGGTGAGAATGCTCTGGCGATCAGACTCCTTGAGATAGAAGACGCTCGGCTGCCGATCGGACGATTCATAACTCATCAAATCAACGGGGACAGAAGCTTTGCCAAGCCGCACCATAGCGATCAGGTCGTCAACCGGTCCGGCGCGCCTTCGAGAGAGGGAAGATTGTCTCCGATCCCCAACGTGCCGCCGGAGACAGCTGACAGTGCGATGGAGACCCGCGCCTCATTCAACGTAAGGTGTCCTTTGCCGTCGGGCCGCGGCTGATCGCGGATTTGCTGCGTGGAAACCGTGAACGCGTCGGGATCGGTTACATTGAAATTGCGATTCATAAAGTAGCGCGCGGCAATGCCTGTAGATCGGAAGAGCGTCGTGTAGGGAAAGA
>OBLW0100003480.1_pt1 | contig 12253 bp, 5 predicted proteins | sample 1520161 | NCBI WGS metagenome assembly OBLW01 (sample SAMEA3539309, study PRJEB22396) | soil metagenome | biome: tundra; feature: field; material: soil | place: USA | collected 2010-05 | depth 0.15 m
ATCGTGGGCCGCGCCGAAGCCGATCCTCTGGGGCGCGGCTACTACAGCTTTCGGGATGCGGGCTTGCTATGACGCGGCAGACCTCTCCCTCCCCATATCGCAATGCGGCCCAGTTTCCGTTGGAGTGCCGCCTATTGCCAAGCCATGGGTTGCTCCAATAGGTTGATCCGGGATTTTTCCATGCGCACCCCGGATGCAAAGAACCTGGTAACGGTCCGTCGCAAGACGGTGATCCTTCCCACATACCTGCCCGCGCAGCCGGACAGGAACCCGATGTTCCTGGAGAAACGCGTGTACCAGGGATCCTGCGGGCGCGTCTATCCGCTGCCGTTCGTCGATCGAATAGCCGAAAATCCGCAGCCCAGGGCATGGGAGGCCGTGTTCATCGAGAATCAGTACCTTCGGCTGATGGTCCTGCCGGAGCTTGGGGGCCGCATTCACCGGGCAGAGGACAAGACCAACGGCTTTGATTTCATCTATCACCAACCGGTCGTCAAACCGGCGCTGGTCGGGCTTGCCGGCCCCTGGATCAGCGGCGGCATCGAGTTCAACTGGCCGCAACACCATCGCCCGTCGACGTTCATGCCCGCCGATGTCGCCGTGGAGAAACACGCGGATGGCGCCATGACGGTCTGGCTGAGCGAGCACGATCCCATGGCAAGAATGAAGGGCATGCATGGCGTTCGGCTTCATCCCGGCAGCTCCTGCATCGAGGTGGTGGCGCGCGTCTACAACCGAACTCAGGACGTCCAGACCTTTCTTTGGTGGGCAAACGTTGCAGTCCGGACACACGAACAGTACCAGTCGTTCTTTCCGCCCGACGTATCCTGCGTCGCGGACCACGCGAGGCGGGCAATCAGCACCTTTCCGTTGTGCAGGGGCGTCTACTATGGCGTCGACTACGCCACCCGCGCCCGGACGGGCATTCCCCAGTCGGAAATGCCGCGGCAATTTGCGCCGCCGGATGGGAATTCGGAGGGGCAGCGCATCTGCAGGCCAAACGACCTCTCCTGGTATGCCAACATTCCCGTTCCGACGTCGTTCATGTGCCTTGGATCCAGGGAGGATTTTTCGGGGGGCTACGATCACAAGGCACGCGCGGGAATCATACACGTCGCCGACCATCACATAAGCCCCGGCAAGAAACAGTGGACCTGGGGGAACCACGAATTCGGCTACGCTTGGGACCGGAACCTTACGGATTCCGACAAGAATGGCGAATTTCCCCCCTATATTGAGCTCATGGCCGGAGTCTACACCGACAATCAGCCGGACTTCTCATTCCTTCAGCCGGGCGAGACGAAGACATGGAGCCAATTCTGGTACCCCATCCGCGAGATAGGGCCCGCGCAGAAGGCGAATGGCGACGCAGCCCTCAGTTTCCGGGTCGCACGCGGGATGGCCTGCGTCGGAGTCGCCGTAACGCGCAGGCAGCCGGATGCGACCCTTCAGCTTAGAATACACGACAAGGTCGTCGGCGAATGGGCTCAAACGATCTCGCCCGACCGGCCGCTCGTGTTTGAGACGGCCATGGGACGAGCGGCACGGAATCACGACTTTTCCCTTCGCCTCCTCGCGCGCGGCGGCGAACCACTGATCGAATACACGCCGATGAAGAGCCGGAAAAGCAGGCCGCCGCTGCCAGCTAAAGAGCCTCCGGTTCCGGCCAGCGTCAAAACCTGCGACGAACTGTTCGTGATCGGTCTTCATCTTGAGCAATACAGGCACGCAACGCGGATGCACGAGGACTACTGGCTGGAGGCGCTCCGGCGGGATCCGGGTGACTCCCGCTGCAACCTTGCCATCGGACGCTGGCATCTCCGTCGCGGCGAGTTCGCCGATGCCGAGAGTCATCTCCGGGCAAGCATCGACCGCCTCGTATCGCGCAACCCGAATCCGTATGATGGAGAGGCCTATTACCAGCTCGGGCTGTGCCTGCGGAGAAAGGCCCTTGCCAATGGGTTGGATCGCCAGCTGCTGGAAGACGCCTATGCGGCATTCTTCAAGGCTACCTGGAATTCCGCTTGGCAACCCGCCGGCTTTCACGCGCTTGCTGAAATCGATGCTCTTCGCGGCGACTGGGCCGGGGGTCTCGATAACGCCGACCGCGCCCTGCGGGTCAATGGCGACAACCTGCGCGCACGCAATCTCAAGGCGATCCTATTGCGCAAAATGGGCAGAAAGACGGAAGCCAGACAGCTTCTCCGCGAGACGCTCGCCATCGACCCGCTCGACTGGTGGGCCCGCCACCTCACCGGCCGGAAACTCACCTGCGACGCCCAGGTCCGCCTCGACTTGGCGCTCGATTACGCAATGGCCGGGCAATTCAGCGATGCCTGCGCCGTCCTTTCCGGCGCATCCACTCGACCTGCGAAGCGCAGCGCCGGGCGGGGAAACGCACCGCCGGTCGGCCTGCCCGATGCCTCGCTCGGTGCGGCGCCCCTGATCCACTATTATCGCGCATGGCTGTGCTACCATTTGCGCGACCTTGGAGGGGAACGCCGCCAGCTTGCACTGGCCGCCAAGGCCGGGGCCGACTACTGCTTCCCGTCCCGACTGGAAGAGATCATGATCCTTCGGCACGCGATCGAAGCGAACCCCTCCGATCCGCGCGCACCCTTCTACCTGGGCAACCTGCTTTATGACCGCAGACGGCACGCCGAGGCAATCGGGCTTTGGGAAAGGGCCGTGAAACTGGATTCCCGCAACGCGGTTGCCTGGCGAAACCTCGGCATCGGTTACTACAACGTCTTAAAGCGTCCCAATGCCGCGCGAGCCGCATACGAGCGCGCCTATTCAGCCAATCGAGGGGATGCGCGACTCCTTTACGAGCGCGACCAGCTTTGGAAGCGACTGCGCGTGTCTCCCGCCAAGCGCCTGCACCACCTAGTGAAGAATTTGCCGCTGGTCCGCTCGCGCGACGACCTTTCGGTGGAACTTTGCGCCCTGTACAACCAGACCGGCTCTCCAAACAAGGCGCTCAGGATCCTGGAGACACGGAAATTCCAGCCGTGGGAGGGAGGCGAAGGCCTGGCCTTGCGTCAGCATGTTCGCGCCCATCTCGCGCTCGGCCGTTTGGCCCTGCGCCAGCAAATGGTCGGCGAAGCCATCCGCCAATTCAACGCGGCTCGCAACCCGGCCGAAAATCTCGGCGAAGCGAATCATCTCCTGGCTAATCAAGGTGACATCCATTACTGGCTGGGCTGCGCGCTCGACCAGGCGGGTGACAATCCGGGAGCGCGGGCCAGTTGGGAAAAGGCGGCGCAATACAGGGGGGATTTCCAGGCAATGCGGGTGCGGGCGTTTTCGGAAATGACATACTACAGCGCCATGTCCCTCAGAAACCTGGGGCGGAAGGCCGAGGCCAACCGGCTTCTGCGCGAGTTGCTCGGGTATTCGCGGCGCCTTGCGAGCACCCCCGCCAAGATAGACTACTTTGCCACCTCCCTGCCCACGATGCTTCTGTTTGAGGATGACCCGGGCGAGCGCCAAAGGACCAACGCGACATTCCTCGCGGCCCAGGCGCACATCGGGTTCGGCCGGAAGGCGACAGGCAGGAGGCTGCTGCGTGACGTGCTGCGCCACGACCCGAGCCATCCGTTTGCAGCCGACCAGCCGGCATGAGCAACGAACCGTCAACCACGAGAAATGATCGCGCAAAACTCCGCCGCCGCCCCAAACCGAAAAGGTGAGTTCAACCTGGGTTACATTTGGCTTGTATCCCTGGTTGTCGCCCTTGGCGGGCTCCTCTTTGGGTGGGATTGGGTCGTGATCGGCGGAGCAAAGCCGTTTTTTGAGAGTTATTTCAAACTGAAGGACCCCTCCCTTGTTGGCTGGGCAAACAGTTGCGCCCTGGTCGGGTGCCTCGCAGGGGCCCTCGCGGCAGGCGTTCTGAGCGACAGATTCGGTCGAAAGCGCCTGCTTATCCTAGCGGCCCTGCTTTTTGCGGTCACATCGGCCGGCAACGCCCTGTCCCCTACCTTCGCCATATTCATATCCTGGCGCATGATGGGCGGAGTGGCCATCGGCCTCGCCTCAAGCCTGTCCCCAATGTACATCTCCGAGATCTCGCCTGCCAACATGAGAGGCAGGCTGGTATCCATCAATCAGCTGACGATCGTCATTGGGATCCTGGCCGCCCAGGTCATCAACTGGTGCCTCGTTCGCGATCTTCCGGCTGGCGCAACCGATGAATTCATCCGCAGCTCGTGGTTCGGACAGGCCGGATGGCGCTGGATGTTCGGCATCACGGCGGTGCCATCCACGCTGTTTTTTGTCGGCATGTTTTTCGTTCCCGAGAGCCCAAGATGGCTTGCCAAGAATGGCCGGCCCGATCAGTCGCGCGCGATCCTGGCCCGGATCGGGGGCGCGGCGTACTCGGAAGCTGCGATCCGGGAGATCAGCGGGTCGCTCAACGCCGAGGAAGTGCAGCGGGTGCGCTTCAGCGACCTGATGAAACCAAGAATGCGAAAGGTCCTCGTTTTGGGCGTCGTGCTCGCAGTCTTCCAGCAGTGGTGCGGCATCAATGTCATCTTCAATTATGCGGAGGAGATCTTCAAAGCGGCGGGGTACGACATATCCAACGTGCTCAAGAACATCGCCTGGACGGGATCGGTGAACCTCATTTTCACGTTTGTGGCCCTGGGAGCGGTGGATCGCCGCGGACGCCGCCCTCTCATGCTCTTGGGCGCTGGCAGCCTAGCGCTGATTTACGCGGCTCTCGGCGCCTGCTACGCAAACGGCGTCCAAGGCCTTCCCATGCTTCTGCTCGTGCTGGCCGCCATCGGCTGCTATGCGATGTCCCTCGCCCCGATCACGTGGGTCATCATCTCGGAAATCTTTCCCAACCGCATACGCGGCGCCGCAATGTCCGTTGCGTTGGCATCGCTGTGGATAGCCTGCTTCATTCTTACCTACACCTTTCCAATCCTGAATGCCCGGCTCGGACCTGCAGGCACATTTTGGCTCTATTCCGTCGCGTGCATGGCCGGATTTCTGTTTATCTTTATGAAGTTGCCGGAAACCAAGGGAAGGACCCTGGAGGAACTCCAGGAGGATCTCGTGGACAGGGATTGAGATCCAGTACCGGAAGAGGGCCGTTTCATGGTAGTTGGTCAGATCAGCCCGACTTGCAGTCTGAAGGGCCATGCGGAGCTCACGCGCATCATCTGGGCGTGGGGGACGGCGGAATCGCCATGGGGCCCCACGCCGGTTCTGATGCGCGTCTGGGCATCGCGAGCACCGGCCCTTCAGACTGCAAGTCGGGCTGATCTGACCAGCTGCTCGTTTTTTCGTGATTCGGAGCGGGGCCGGCCCCAATCTCTAAAACACAGATGAAAAAAGGCCGCCCCCATTTCCCTCGAATCGGCGTCATCGCCTATGAAGGGCCGCAAACGGACAACCCGCTGGCTTTTCGCCACTACGATCCCGACGAACGGATCGACGGGCGGACGCTGGCCGCGCATCTCCGATTCTCGGTCGCCTACTGGCACTCCTTCAGGGGCGCCGGCGGCGACCCGTTCGGCCCCGGAACCATCCGGAGGCCATGGGAAACGGGAAAGGACCCAATGTCCGTGGCCAAGGTCCGCATGGACGCGGCCTTCGAGTTCTTCCAGAAGATCCGCGCTCCCTTCTGGTGCTTCCACGACCGGGACATTGCCCCGGAGGGCCGGACGCTCGCCGAGTCGAACAGGAATCTCGACCGTCTCGTTGCGCACGCCAAGGCGCTGCAAAAGGATACAGGCGTCAGGCTGCTGTGGGGCACCGCCAATCTCTTCTCGAACCCGCGGTACATGTGCGGAGCCGCGACGAACCCCGACGCGCACGTCTTCGCCTATGCTGCGGCCCAGGTGAAGAAGGCCCTTGAGGTCACGAAGGAACTGGGCGGAGAAAACTACGTTTTTTGGGGCGGACGCGAGGGCTATGAGACCCTGCTCAACACCGACCTCAAGCGCGAGCAGGCCCACCTCGCCGCGTTCCTGCACATGGCGGTCGACTACGCAAAGTCGATCCGCTTCGCCGGCCAGCTCCTGATCGAGCCCAAGCCGATGGAGCCGACGAAGCACCAATACGACTTCGATGTGGCGAGCGGCATCGCGTTTCTGCGCACCCACGGCCTCGCCCGGCATTTCAAGTTCAATATCGAGACAAACCACGCGACCCTGGCCGGCCACACCTTCCAGCATGAGATCGAGGTGGCGGCTTCCCAGGGCATGCTCGGTTCGATCGATGCCAACACGGGCGACCCGCTCCTCGGCTGGGACACCGACCAGTTCAACACCGACCTGCGCGAACTCACGCTCGCCATGGCCTCAATCCTGCGCGCCGGCGGCCTTGGGTCCGGCGGCTTCAACTTCGACGCCAAGCTCCGCCGGCCCTCGACCGACCTGCAGGATCTATTTTACGCCCATATCGGGGGGATGGACGCCTACGCCCTCGCCTTCAAGACCGCCCGAAGGATGCTCGCCGACGGAAAGTTCGTTCGATTCGTATCGGACCGCTATGCAAGCTACGACGCAGGCTATGGCCGCCGGATCGAGAAACGACGGGTGGGCTTCCGGGAGCTCGAGAAGCTGGTCCTGACGAAACTCGGAGAACCAAGGCAGAAGTCCGGGAAACAGGAATACCTGGAGAATCTCCTCAGCCGCTACCTTTACTGACTTGATCCAGCTCCATCCGCCAACGGCTCGATGAAGACAATTGCGAGCGGCGGAAGGTTCACCAGGGCCGAGAACGGCTGGCCATCCGCCGGGATGGGCTCGGCCGTGATGCGCTCCGGGTTGCGCATTCCGCCGCCTCCGTATTCCGCGGCATCGCTGTTGAGGGCTTCCCGGTAGGAGCCCTCTGCCGGGAGCCCGAGGCGGTGGCCTTCCCGGGGCACGGGCGTGAAATTGGCGGCCAGGGCGACGACATCGCGCGGCTGGCTGCCGCGGCGAAGGAACGAGACGACGCTCTGGTCGGCATCGTGGCAGCGGATCCACTGGAACCCCTCCCAGCCGAAATCCCGCTCGTGGAGGGCGGGCCGAGAGGCGTACAGGCGGTTCAAGTCGCGGACATAGCTCCTCAGCTGCTGGTGCCTGTCGAATGCGAGAAGCCCCCAGTCGAGCTCCCGATTCTCGCTCCACTCCGTCCACTGGCCGAATTCGGCGCCCATGAACTGAAGCTTTTTCCCCGGATGCCCGTACATGTAGCCGTACAGCGCGCGCAGGTTCGCGAACTTCTGCAAGTCGTCGCCCGGCATCTTCGAGAGCATCGAGCTCTTTCCGTGAACCACCTCGTCATGGGAAAAAGGCAGGAGGAAATTTTCGCTGAAGGCGTACACGAGGGAAAAGGTCAGGTTGTCGTGGTGGTATCGCCGGTGGATGGGATCCTTCTGCATGTAACCGATCGTGTCGTGCATCCATCCGAGATTCCACTTGAGATCGAATCCGAGGCTGTCCCCCTTTTCGCGGCCGGTCACGTGCGGCCAGGCCGTCGACTCCTCCGCGATCGCGAGGACGCCGGGAAACTCCCGATGAACGACCTCGTTGAAGGCCCGCAGAAACGTCATCGCCTCCAGGTTCTCCCGGCCGCCGAGGCGGTTCGGCACCCAATGCTGGCGGGAATAATCGAGGTAGACCATCGCGGAGACGGCGTCAACCCTGAGCCCGTCGATGTGATATTCGCGGAGCCAGAATGCCGCGTTCGAGAGGAGGAAATTCCTCACCTCCTCCCTTTCCAGGTCGAAGGACGACGTCCCCCATTCCAGGTTCTCGCGGCGCCGCGAATCCGAATGCTCGAAAAGGTGCGTTCCGTCAAACAGCGACAGCCCGTGCTCATCCTTTGGAAAATGTCCCGGCACCCAGTCCAGGATCACCCCGAGTCCGGCCTCGTGCGCCTTGTCCACGAAATATCGGAAATCATCCGGCGTCCCGTAGCGCGAAGTCGGTGCGAAATACCCTGTGATCTGATAGCCCCAGGATCCGTCGTACGGATGCTCGGCGACAGGCATCGGCTCGATATGCGTGTAGCCCATGTCCTTCGCGTAGGGGATCAAAGTATCGGCGAGCTCGCGATAGGTGAGCCATTCGCCCGGCCCATCGCCGGCGCCCCGGCGCCGCCAGGAGCCCAGATGCACTTCGTATATGGCGATGGGCTGGTCGAGAGCCTGGCGTTTTTCCCGGCCTGCGAGCCAACCTCCGTCGTTCCACTGGTAACGCCCGAGATCCCAGACGATGGAGGCTGTCCGCGGGCGGACCTCCGCCGCAAAGGCAAATGGGTCGGCCTTGTCGACCCAGCGGCCGTCGGCTCTTGCCTTGATCCGGTACTTGTACAGTTCCCCGACCCCGACTCCCGGAATGAAGATCTCCCAGACGCCCGTCGAGCCGACCGGCCTCATCGGGTGGCAGAGCCCATTCCACTGATTAAAGTCGCCGACAACGCTGACACCGGCCGCATTCGGCGCCCAAACGGCGAAGGATGTGCCAGCAAGTCCATCATGAACAATAGGATGGGCGCCTAGGATGTCGTGCAGGCCGGTCCGATGGCCCCTCCCCACAGCCGAAGTTTCAAGGCCCCCTGTCGGGTCCCGCATCGCAACTTCCGCAGCCAGAACTCCCGCCCCGACTTCGTTGGCAGGGCCCAACTCCCGGAGCACGGCTTCCTCGGTCGTGAAAGGGGGGATTCCGTACGGATCGTCCGCCAGGACCGTCCGCCCCTCGCCCAGAGTGACAGCAAATTGGTAGCCTGAGGGTTCTTTCCCCATCGGAAACAGCGCCTCAAACACCCCCGCCGGGTGCACGCGCTCCATCACTCTTGTGGAAACCTCCGGCTGGCGAAGGGCGACGCTTTCCGCCCCGGGGGCGAATGTGCGTATCGCGACCGCCTCGCGGGGCGCTCCGCCTTCTTCCGGGATCGCCACCACGTGAGCGCCGTGGAGCTCAAGGGGATCGGCCTTTTCGATCGGAGAAGAGGCTCGGACCGAATCGGCGGCGAAGCGCAGGACGGCCTCCATCTCGGATGCCGTGAGGCCGAGTTCCAGCCCGAGGTCGCGCAAGACTCCCGGCTCCGTTGAGCCGGCCAGCTTGTCCAGGACCTCGTCCACCGCGATGCGCGTGCCCGCAATGACCGGACGCCCCAACAGGAGGTCGGGATGGGTGATTACGTTTTTTCCCTGCACTTTCGAAGCGTGGACCTTTCTGAAAATGGCTGCTGCAGCATGCCGCGAGCCGGGCCGGTCCATTTCGACCGGGCAAAACCGTTTGTCAACGGATTGCCCGCGCCCGCGGCGTCAAAAGTCGTGCGTAAGGATCTCCGTCGCCCTCCGGCCGATCTCGCGTCCGTACTCCGTCCATCTCCCCTGGCCCCAATACCTGAAGCAGCTCGTCTGTAGCGTCATCAGGTGAAAGAGGGCGTTTCGGTACCGGTATTCGCACGGCGAGAAGCCGGCCTTTTCCGCCTTCTCATGAAACAGGGCGCTCGCCCGCTCCATCGTGCCGAGCACGTTTTCGTATCCGTAAACCCAGGAGATGTCGTTCGTCCAGCTCCCGCCTTCGACGTGAAATCGGCAATCCTCCCGGTGCAGCTCCTCGATCGTGCTCTTCAGTTTCTCCGGACCTTCCCCCGGTTTCATCCGCTCCCATATCCGCTTCTGGCGCACCGGCTGGATCGCCGGAAAATCCTCCTCCTTCCAGCCGTCGGCCCAAAGGTATTCGAGGTACTCGGTCGCGTTCACCAGCGGCACGTCCGACCCGCCCGTCCCGCGGACAATCTCAAAGTACTTTGCCGGGAACTCGTCCATCATCGCATGCCCATTCTCCCCATCGGCGATCTGGGTCACCAGGGGAAGGATCTTCCGGCCCCGATAGTCCCATCGCGACTGGCCGGCCGCCTCGTCATGCGGCTGCATCTGCGAAACCAGCTTCGTGTCGCTGCCGCGGGTCTTGATGAGGGCCAGGATCGACGCCGATTCGCCGCGGGAATTCGTGCAAATCAGCCGGTTCGGAAGGTGCAAATACGCGCTTCCCCACCCCGTTTCCGGATTCTCGACGCTGTGCTCCTGCACGAGCACCCATTGGTAGCCGCAGTCCTTCAGCGTCCTGACAAACTCGTAGGCAACATCCGGGTGGTTTGGGAGCGCCAGTTCCGAAGGCACGAACCCGCGGATGCGGCTCAGCGCCTCAAAGCCGAAAAGCGAGGCGAAATGAACCTGCCAGGCCTGGACGTGCAATCGGAAGTCGCGCGGAGGCGTCGAGGGAGCCACCGCGTGACCCCAGGGGGTGCCGAGCCATTCCACGCACCGCCTGTGACGCGGATCGCACGCCACCGTCCGGAGGGAATCGAGCACATCCCAAGCCCCCATCTGCTGCAGCCCGTACAGCAGGGTGCCCGTGTAATCGACCATGAGCCGCGGCTGCCGGCCCTCCCGGAGAAGCTGGACGACCATCTCGCCGGGCCGGCGGTAGCACTGGCGGAAGATCCGGGCGTTGTGCCGGTCCTCATCGTAAGGGCTTTCCTGCATGAACTGCAGGTTGCCGACGAGCGGCTCGTTTCGCAGGTCGCTTCCCCGGCCGGGGCCTCCGGCCGGGATCAGCGGCTGGTGCATGTGCAAGGCTATGGCGCACGCCCCGCGCGCCCGGCCGAAATCGATCCCGCTCTCGTGGAGAAACACCGTCCGGTCCCGGCCGCGGCGGGTGGCCTCCTCGCGCTCTGCGTCCCACCCCGAGATCGCCGGCAGGCCCTCGCTGCGTTCGGGCGGCCCGCTCATCGCGCCGCTCCCCGGGGGCCTGTCCCCTCAGAAATCATGCGCGAGGATCTCCTCGAGCCTCCGGCAGATTTCCCGGCCGTAGTCCGTCCAGACTCCCTGGCCCCAGTACCTGAAGCAGCTCGTCTGGGAGGTCAGCAGGTGAAACAGCGCATTTCTGAAGCGCGGCTCGCCCGCCGGGACGCCGCGCCCGAGCACGGCCTCATTGAAGTGGGCGCTCGCCCGCTCCATCGGGCCAAGGACGTTGTCGTAGCCCTTCACCCAGGAGATGTCTCCGGTCCAGCTTCCGCCATCCATGTGGAACCGGTGGTCCTCCCTCTTCAGCTGCCCGATCACCTCGTTCAGCCGCGCGGCTCCGTCGCCGGGATGGAAACGATCCCAGATCCGCTTCTGGCAGATCGGCTGGACCTGCGGCAGGTCGGTCTCACGGATTCCCATATCCCGGAGGTTTTCAAGATATTCGGTGCCGTTCATGGCAGGAACGTCGGAACCCGAGCTTTCCCGGGAAACCTCCATGAACTTCGGAGGAAACTCATTCATCATCACCCCGCCGTTCTCCCCGTCCGCTATCTGGGTCACCAGCGGCGGAACCTGCCTGCCCGCAAGTTCCCATCGCGAAAGACCCTTCGCCTCGTAATACGGCTGCATCTGGGCGACGAGCTTCGTGTCGCTGCCCTGCGTCTTGATGATCGCCACGATCGCCGCCTCCTTCCCCTCCGAATTCCGGCAGACCAGCCGATGCGGGAGATGGCGTTTCTCGATGCCTCCCCCGCTCTCCGGGCGCTCGACCGTGTGCTCCTGGACAAGCACCCATTCGTAGCCACAATCCTTCAGCGTCCTCACGAATTCGTACGCCGTGTCGGGATGATTTGGCAGAGCCATCTCTGAGGGGGAAAACCCGCGGACGCGGGCCAGGGCCTCCAGCCCGAAAATCGCTGCGAAATGGTGCTGCCATGCCCTGACATGCAGGCGATAGTCCTGGACGGGCGTCGACGGAGCCACTGGATGCCCCCACGGGCAGCCGAGCCATTCGACGCAGGTCCGGTAGGCGGGATCGCAGGTGATCCGCTTCAGGCTGTCGAGGACGTCGTCCGCCCCCATCTGCCGCAGTCCGTATAGCAGGGTTCCCGTGTATTCGAGCATCACGCGGGGCTGTTTGCCTTCGCCGACGAGCTGGGGGATGAATTCGCCCATCCGCTTGTAGCACCACTGAAAGACCGCGGCGTTGTGGTTGTCGCCGATTCCCGGGTTGTCCATCATGTGCTTGAGGTTGCCTATGATCCCGGCCGTCGAAAGGTTTCCGCCTCCGGCCGGTATCAGCGGCTGGTGCATGTGCAGCGCGATAGCGGAAGCGCTGCGGATCCTTCCAAAGTCGATCCGGCTCTCGGGCCGGAAGACGGGGCGGCCCCCGCTCTTGCGCAGCGCCGCTTCAATCGCCGGTTCGCTGCCGCAAAGGTTCGGAAGGCCGTCTATGATCTCGGGAAGGTCGGGCATGATTCTTGAGAGACTTCG